>Ga0129301_1000287_pt1 | contig 27481 bp, 27 predicted proteins | sample ConPoolayeHmetaG_FD_94489 | JGI IMG/M metagenome (GOLD analysis project Ga0129301, IMG submission 94489) | Hot spring microbial mat communities from California, USA to study Microbial Dark Matter (Phase II) - Cone Pool mat layer H metaG ...
CTCAAAAGATGAGTGAAGTAGTTAGGATGTTAACGATCAACCCGCAAAAGGTACCTGACCTTGCAGTGGAGGTTGAAAACCTAGAAAAAGAGATCGACATGAAGTACAGAACTTTAAGCATGAAACTACCACCTAACTTGTCAAACAAGGCCGGAGTATTCCTCGCCCTAGACATCATAGACAGAGTCGAAAACCTGTCAGACGAATGCTTAAGAGCAACAGACGCGGTCACCATATTGGCTTTAGGGATATAAATCAGAAGTAGAGAAGATGTTTACAGGAAAGCTGCTAGGAAACAGAATAATGGTATGGGACATAGAAGAATCTCAACACCTTTATAAGATGGGGTTTTTTGGCAAACCAATGGGGATACATAAACCAAAAGATTCTGAATTTAAAGCGCCCTTAATTCTAGATGTCATAGAAGCGTTGTACTTAGTCGAAAAGAAGCTATTAAGGGTGCTAAACATCGAAGGCGCAGAGATTTCCTTTAACGAGCTGTTCAAGATCTGCAAGAGGGATTACAGGAACTTCGACTCAAAATACTTGGTCTACAAGAACCTGCGAGACAAGGGACACGTCGTCCTCCCTGGAATCAAATTTGGTTGCGACTTCGCAGTATATGAGCACGGCCCAGGAATAGACCACGCGCCTTACCTAGTTCAGGTGGTGGGAAAAAGAGACAAGCTTTCTGCGACACAAGTTGTTCTTTCTGGCAGGCTCGCTACAACGGTTAGAAAGAAGTTCATAATAGCCATAGTGGAGAAGAGGAGAACACCGAAATATTTGGCGTTTGAATGGTGGAAGGCATAGAGGTTTTTAGAAAACTTTTAATTGCACATCATATGAACCAACAGGTAATTAGTGAGCGGTAATGGAAGAAAATTCCACGGCCAAACCATGCACAGCCAGATGTGAGTTTTTCCGATGCGGCCGAAGAACACTGGTTTTTCGTGAAGGAAGACCTTGGTGTAGCTTCGTAAACGAGCCATGCACCCCTCAAAGCTGCGCCTATGTGACATGCCTAAGAGGGAAACTTATTGCGGGCAACAAATGCGGTTTGACGATAAGAAGGATAACTGTAGAGAACACCACCCCAAACGACTACAAGTTAAATATTAAACTGAAAAACAAGTACATAAAGAAGATCGGCGACGAAGATCTAGTCTAAAGCCGTTAGTTCAAAACTTTGCTGTAACAAATCATTTAGAATAGGATACACTATATCTTTAGATGAGCCTATACCATCACCGATCAATCTAACATCCAGAGTAGCAGCTAGCTTAGACCATATGTTTCTCTGTAAAGCAGTATTATGCCTTCCGGTGGGAAAATACCCACCTCTGTCACGATGGAGTCGATATACTTAGGAGGGGTTACGTCGAATGATGGGTTACGGATTTTTACCTCTTTGTTTTCTTGCGCCCACTCCCCTGATACGACTTCCTCAGGGGAGCGTTCCTCGATCGGTATCAATTCGCCTACGAAAGTTTTTGGAGCGATTTTATAGCTTTCAGCAGCAACCATAAAACGGCTCTTCGCTTGATTTGCCACCAAAGCAACCTGAGAGGTCCCAATCTTGTTGACGACAGCACCGTTCACATAAATAGCGTCCGCGCCTACAACAACTTGGTCAACCTTTTTAATGAAGAAATTCACTGCAGAGTCAACTATTAATGTCACATCAACACCGTTTTTGGCGAGTTTAGAAGATGTCAGGTACCCCTGGCCTTTTGGTCTGGTCTCTGTGCAAAAGACCTTAATGTTCTTCTGTTGCCTATGCGCGGTTAGTATAACCGAGATCGCGGCTTCACTATTACAATGAGTTAGAATAGTGTCCCCATCTTCGATGAGACGAGCTCCGAGTAGGCCGATCTTCTCTACAGCTGATTCGCTCCTTTCTACGAACGACTCACAATACTTCTTTAACGCAGCCTTTAAGGATGCTACATCCTCGACACCTTTAGCTTCCTTCTCAAGGTTCAAAACAACGTAGTTGATGGCGTTTGGAAGTGAGACTGCAGTCGGTCTAGCGCCCTTCAAGTACTCCCCAGCTTCGCGCACCCTTTCTACGAAATCCCTACCCCCACTTACTTCGAGGGAATCACCGTAATCTTCAAGAGCTTTAACAGCAGCCCTTGCGATACGACCAGCGCCACGGATCTTCATCAACCTAATATCATCAAACGTGGTGTTTAATGTGTGCAAACCATCTTATAGTATTAAATGGCCCTATAAAAAATCTTTTGAATAAAAAAAATTGGACCTGAAGCTAGCTTCAGGCTCATCTCTATAAAAATCTATTGTACCACTTCGCCCACTGCGTGGCTTGGTAGCACTTGAACGATCTTCGCTTTAACGCTATCGCCTTTGTTGGTGTGTGGTACGAATATTACATATCCTTGAAGCCTTGCTAGCCCGTCTCCTCTTCTACTGATCTCACTGATTGTCAGGTCGACGACGTCACCAACCTTAACTGGTTTTTCTTTGAAATAAGACGATGGAAACTTTCTTCCCGGTCTTCTTCCACGCATTTCTGAGCCTTCTTCCTCTGCCAAGTTTGATCTTTGCCTCTTTCCCAGATGATTACAGATACTATTTAAACATTAACCCTTCAAGAAAGTCTCATATCACTACGTCTTCGACAGAGTTTAAAAGCAGAAACTTTTAGTCTACTATGATGGTTGATAATAAGATCAAAGAGGGAGAAAACGTTCTATTATATTCTTCTAAAGGTAAGAATTGGCTAGTCAAAGCTGAACATGGAGCTAAGGTCCACACTCATCTAGGATATATTGAGTTATCAAATATCATAGGTAGGGAGTATGGGGAAACCTTCGAGACCAACTTGGGGGCTAAGATGACGATCCTTAAGCCTTACCTTATAGACTATGTTATGAAAAGCGCTAGAACCACGCAAATAGTTTACCCCAAAGACATAGGGTTGATAATTCTAGAAACCGGCCTTTCCCCTGGCTCCACGGTCATCGAAGCAGGCACAGGAAGTGGGGCCCTAACTACCGTGTTGGCCAACTTTGTCCGCCCAAACGGTCACGTCTTCACCTATGAGATACGACCAGAGTTTGTAGAGGTAGCTGAGAAGAACCTGAAAAGAGCTGGTCTAAGAGACTATGTGACAATCAAGAATAAGGACGCTTCTATTGGATTTGATGAGATGGATGCCGATATAGCCGTGATAGATGTTGGCGATCCGTGGAGGCTTGCAAGCCCCGCCTATAATTCACTAAAGGGTGGTGGCGCGATAGCAGCGATATTGCCTACAGTCAACCAAGCAGAGAAACTGTCAGTAGAATTACATAAACTTGGTTTCGTAAACGTCCATACAGTCGAGTTGATGCTTAGAAACGTCGAAGTGAGGGAGGGTATGACAAGGCCGTCGACAAGGATGATTGCGCACACAGCTTACCTAATGTTCGCGCGGAAAACAATTCTTAAAAGTTAAAAAATTGCGTTATAGAGATGTTTGGTGACAGGAGTTGAAAAAAGAACAATTACAGGACGCTTCGATCATCGCGTATCTGATGCCCTTCATAGCTGGAGTTTTCGGTTCCATCTACTACTTAATAACGCTTGGCGATGCAGATAGGACGTTGTACAATATACTTCTTTTAGTTACAAAAGACCCACTAGTTTTCTTAACCGGATTCCTCGGATTAGTTGCGGCAACGTACTTCGATGCGAAGAGTTCGAGCGGGAGCTTTGAGCAGATACCTTCTAAGCTACAAGTGGTCGCCCTATCGATTTTAATAATGGAACTATTTGGGGCCCTTGTAGCGGTAAACTTTGTAGACCTTGGAGAGCTATTCTTATTACTCGTAGACGGGAAATATGCCGCCCTAATGCCCTTACTAACTTTAGTATATTCTTTCCTTCTCCTACTGATTAAAACGAGCTCGTTTGACATAAGGTTTAAGACCATTGGCACAGCTGTTTCTATAACTTTAATGCTAGCAGGACCCTCTTATGTATTTTATTCGGGTGTTACAGGGATGGGGTCAAACTATGTCCTAGGTGTAGCTATTCTCATGTCAGGACTTGTATTCTATATTCTTATAAAAACGCTCAACTTGAAGGAAAAAGGATCAGCCTAAGAGTATTAGGAAAGCTATCACCAGACCGTAAATCGCTATAGCTTCTACGAAGAGCAAAAGCATGAGGACCTTGCTAAACAACTCTGGCTTTTCAGCCAATGCAGAAATTCCTGTAGAGCCGATTTGTGCCATACCTATGGCCGCAGCAGCCCCTGCTAAAGAGAAGGCTATTGCAGCACTGAGTTCTTTAAAGGAGAGCTGTGGAGTAGTCTCATCTGCGGCATATGCACCATTTGCAGAAAGCACGCACATGGTAAATATGATGAATAAGGCTAAAAAACGGTATTTCAATTCATACAAGCCTTTATCACACATCTGGGAAAACGCTCGGCGCTATTAAAACTTTTTTTATGCTTTCTAACGGAATATTAAGAAGCTTAGCCTTCAGAATATTAAGAACGTCTTCTATCTCAAACCTTTTCAAGACGATGTAACCGTAGGCGACGGCAGGTTGTAGTGGATAGGCGTAGAAAACGCGATAAGCTTCTCTAGCGATTATTTTACTATATTCAACGTTCATTTTCTCAAGAGGGTTTTCAACCATAAGTGAGAGGAACCTGTTTATTGGAGAAGGAAACAATTGCTTTGACGATTCCGCATAAGCTTTGAAGTCAGGGGATGTAAGTAACCCTTCGAATAAATGGGCTTCAAAAGCCGAGTAGTAGACCAGATGCTCTTGAATAACCTCCTTAGGTATACCCAGAGACCGAAGCCTAATGGAATTCATAATATTAGCTTTTAGAAGTTGACAGCGAACGATATTTGATAAAATGGGCTTGTAGAGGGAACTTTTTAGCACAGCTAAAAGACGCTTCCAAAACAAAGATTTGAGCTTTAATGATAAAAGATTCGAGTCCGATTCTCCATCAAGATCTAAAGCTTCGACCTCTGATCTTAACGGCTTATCTTTTATGTAACTTGCTAAGGCACTAGCATCTTTGTATAGTTCTTCTGTAAATTTGTCCTCAAAGAAAGAGTTTTTTGAGAAAGAGCCATAGAAGGCGTCGAAGCTGACCTCATTACGCTTCGATATGACGATGTCGCCTATCGAGTTCACTACTTCATAATCATGTAGCATAGATAAAACAACAGCTCCTTTGGCAGGTGAATGATTAGAGATCTTTGTTAATTCATCAAAATAATATTTGTATAATAAACGTTCTAATTCGATGGGAGACGGAAGAATCGATGAAAACCTTGAGAGATAGTACCAATAGTCTGTGCCGTTAAGATATGATAGGGCAACATAGAAGCTTTCCGCAGAAGCCAAAGAATTAAACTTCTGTGGCTTTAAGAACTTTCCTTTCCCTACTCTAACCTTTGCTAGAACAGGACCATAATGACTATAGGTTACAGGCATGTTCCTCCTTACTCCTTCAATTTGTAAAATAGTATGATCGTCCCTATAAAAAGAGTGCTAAGACCTAATGCTAGCGCAAACAAGGCAACTAGTAACTTAGAAGTGAATAGCTCAAGACCGAAAAGGTAGCTAAAGGTTGTCACTAAAATTGAGACCAAAAATGGTGAGAATAATCTAAGGTAAAGCTTCCAAAACGATTTTATTCTTGGCCTTTTTGATACAGTACTTAGAAGAATATGAGCGTAAGACAGGGATTCGAATTCCTCGGACTTTCCTTGACCATACTTGTGTTCGCAATAGCAGGTTTCCTTATCGGAAAGGAGTTGGGGCAGACGGTCCTTATAACGCTTCTTTTCACACTCTTCGGCATACTGATAACCTTCTACGAAATGTGGAGGATAGCCAAGAGAAGTTAACATAAACTACACTAACTTAAATTGCTTAAAATTAATTCCTGCGCCTGAATAGAACTTCATGAAGAATTCAACCCAGTGTAGCCTTAGACAATGTAGAAACGCGAGCATCCCTTCAAAGCCCATTATCAAAACGGTGCCTAAAGCAAGTAAAGGTATAAAGATAATCACATTTAGGGAGCCTCCTATGTCGAAGAAGATCTTGCTAAAAAGCGTGTGCGCGGCACCAATCGCTAGAATTCGGAAGTAAGAAAAGGTGTTCGAAATTAACGAGATCATCTGTTCTAATGCCTCAAAAATTTGTCCAAATCCACCCTCCATCACCCTTCCTATTATCAATATTAAGATTGGTGGGAGAAAATAATACAAAATAGTGTTAAAGTTAAAAACCACGTTGATTACATTTATACCGTTAACGAAGAACAAGTACGCAATAGCCCAGTAAAAGGCGATCCAACCTACGTTACCTACGATCTTCCAGACCTCCCTAGCTTTAACAGCGTTTACTATGGATAAGATTATTCCAAAGGATATTTGAGAGAAGGCAATGATAATACACATTCTAGCTAGGGTTAGAGGTGTTTCAATAGGGTTCATTCTAATTGGAATCCGAACTATACCAATAGAGATGTAGTTTGGAACCTCTGGCAAGCCTATGGCATTGTATATTTCCTGCGCAAGCTCGTGGCTTCCAAAGGCTTCCCTGTACATAAAAAGACCCACAATTGAGGAAGTAATACCCAATATTATGTAGAGCTTAGCTCCTGAAACTACGATTGAAAGTGTTTCACCAAATTTTACACCTTTCCTTTGAAGATAAAGCATATAGACACCCGCAATTGCCAATAGGATACCGTGCCCTAGGTCCCCAAACATAAAGGCAAAGATGATCGGATAAGTTAAGGCCATAAAAGAAGAGGGTTCTAATTCATTTGATTTAGGTGTACCAAACGATAAAACCAACTTCCTGAAGACATCAGGTACCCTAGAAGATCCTAGTAACGTTGGTTTGCCTTCAACTTCCTTCTTATGGTGGTCACTTTGGGCTTCAATAACCTCAAACGCACTCTCAGGGAAGACGCTTTTTACCGAGTCGACTATAGCATCTACGTCTACTGTCCTAGCCCATACGTCGATTATCGAAACCTTATCCGTGCGAGCCACCTTTTCAAGCTCGCTTTCAAGGCTGCAAAAAGCTTTCAGTTTCACATAGGCTTTTAAGAATTCGTCCTTACTACCCTCCCCCTTAGAGAGCTTTCCAAATAGGTCTTCGAACTTAACTAGGTCTTCCTTGGTTAGAGTTATGTCATCGGTTTTCAATTCAATAGATATTATGCCATATTTTTTAGCGAGACCTTCTGCCTTTTGGTACAGCGTCAAAGCATATGGCAGGTCTTCAGATGGTTGGACGGGTTTAGCCTTTTCAGATACCTTTCTGTCGTCAAAAGCTGAATTAAGCTGAACTTGGTAGCGCGTAGCTAAGATAATCAAAGTTTTTCGAGTATTTTCAATAGGTGTGTATATTTTGAGTCGAGTTAACGGCTTTGGAAACAACCTTTCCCCAGCAACACTTGATTTTCTCAAGCATATAATTTTTGCCAAATGGCAGCCACTATTTTTAAAACTATAATAATAGGTTCCTTAGTGGTGCACTTGAGCAAGACCGTCGTTATATTGAATCGTAAGAGTCGACTCGTACACTTCGATTTTGCGTAAAAAGAGAAAGAAAAAGATGAAAAAATTTCAAGAATTAGAACTGAGCCCTAGAATTAAAGAGGGGCTTTTTGATGCGGGGCTTGTTGAAACCTTCCCAATACAAGAGAAGGCAATCGGCCCACTTTTAACAGGACAAGACGTGATCGGACAGGCTAAAACAGGCACAGGTAAAACTGCGGCGTACATAGTTCCAATGCTTCAAACAACAGACACAAAAAAGTTATCGCCACAGACTTTAGTACTTGCGCCTACAAGGGAACTAGCAGTGCAGATAACGCAAGAGATTAGGAGGCTAGGTAAGTATACTGGAGTTAAAGTTGTCACAATATATGGGGGACAAGCGATAACCACACAGATAGAGGCACTGGCCCATGGAGTCCATGCGGTTGTTGGAACCCCTGGGAGGATGATCGACTTAATAGATAGGGGAAGGCTTATTCTAGACAACGTACAGTTCGTTGTTTTAGATGAGGCGGATACCATGCTGGACATGGGCTTTATAGAAGACGTTGAATACATTCTGAATCATACACCCTCCGATAGGCAGACCTGCCTATTTTCGGCAACAATGCCGGAGAGAATTATCCAACTAGCTAATAGATACATGAGACAGCCTAAGAGAATACTCGTCGACGTAGATGAACCCTCAGTCGACACACTAGACCAGTACTACACCACAGTGCAGGAGGAGGACAAGCTCTCAACACTCCTAACAATACTAGAGAAGCAGAGACCGAGCAGCGCTATTGTCTTCTGCGCGACAAAGAGCAGAACAGACAAAGTAGCTTACGAGTTAAAGAAGAGACATTATAATGCAGCTTCATTACATGGAGACCTGAACCAGAGTAGAAGAGATTACGTGATGAACCTTTTTAGAACGAAGAACCTTGGCGTGTTAGTTGCAACCGATCTCGCATGTAGGGGGATAGATATCAGCCACGTCGAATGCGTAATCAACTATAATGTGCCGAAGTACCCGCTAATATATTTCCACAGAGTCGGGAGAACAGCGAGGGCGGGAGGGAAAGGAAAATCGTTTACACTGGTTTCAAGGATGGAGTATGACGACTACCTAAGGATAAAGCATATGACCAAGGCTGAGATCAAACCATTCTACTTTGGAAAGGGTGAACCCTACTATGACGCAAGGGATAACAGCAGAGTCTACACCAGTAGGGTGTATGATGGGGGAGCAAAAAAGTGGAGCCGAAACGGAGGAAGAAGAGGTCGTCACAAGTTCAATCCGAATCGCAGAGGGAATTACAGCCCAGCAAACTAACTAGAAGTATGTGTCTATTCTACTAGGGTCTAGTATCGGTCTCCCGTAAACACCGTCATAGCCAGGTTCGAACTTAACGCGATGTTTCCTTAGGCCCTCAATCAGGGAGGCCACTTCACCCCCTACCATCTGGTCTAGAGCAGGCCTCTGAAGATCGACTAGGACCCGTATTTCATTACCTGCCTTCTTGATGTAGTTTAACTGCTCTTCTTCAACCTTCCTCGAATAGAGGGTATCGGTTTTACGCAGATACGCGATTACATCGTACAGAGGAAGTGCGAGTTTATATGGAATAGCATCCTTTGGCTGGTAGCCCTCCTCCCTATCAGCCAGCTCTTCAACCCTCTGTAGAACACCGATCGTCAACTTCTTACCACAAACAGGGCATATGTTGCCAAGCTTCATCGCCTCCTTCGGATGCAAGAGCACATTACAGTTTCTATGGCCAGTATAATGGTACTTCCCGTATTCAGGAGGAACTTCAACGGTGTAGAGAAAACTCTTTTTATCCTTACTCTTCACTGCGTCAAAGATTTTGTAATAAGATGGCTTATCCAGGTCAAATACGTTAAACTCTCTCCCTAGACGGGAGGGAAGCGGGCTATGTGAGTCAGAGTTGCTTAAGAGAGCGAAACGGTCCAAACTGCTTACCCTCCAATTCATTGGGGGATGGCTACTTAAGCCGGTTTCAAGGGCGAAGATCCGATCCGATTTCTCCTTAAAACACTCATCGACCGAGTTGAACCCTGTAAATGCACCAAATATGCCGTACCAAGTCGTCCAAACATGGGAAGGCACTATGAATATATTCTTATCTATCGAGCAAATTAGGTCGACAAGTTCAGGGCTTGTAAGTGTTGTAAAAGTGGGGCGGCCATCAGCTGAGAGATCGCCATATTTAGAGAGGGCGTCGTTTATCTGTTCAACCACCTCAATAGATGGGGCGTGAAGTATGTGGTGTACTCTTCTGAACTTTCCACCCTGTGGATACATTAGTGACACTTCCCAGGTGAGCATCCAGTACAAGCCATTATAGAAGTAAAGACCGTCCTCGAAATCTTTTAGTTTACTCTTCAATTCGTTAAACCATTTCGGATGAGTGAAGTCTCCTGTTCCAACAAGGTTCAACCCCTTTAACTTCGAACCGAAAGCGATGTTTTCAAGGTCCATGGATTGGCTAGTAGCACGACTGTACTTGCTATGCAAATGCAGATCCGCATAAATAATCATCTAAACTCCTCCAAAGGAAAGACCTGCTTTAGATTTGGGGGGCCCAAGGATATAAATGATGGATGTGCTCCTTTGAAGGTTACACTGACGCCCTCTAAACCATCAGACAAACCTACTGCTAGGCGAGAGGAAGCATCATAATCCGCCAAACATATAGCCCCTAGCGGCGCGTAGTTAACTCTTTTCAGCAGGCATCTCCTCCTTGACCCAAGGAAAGTACTTCACTAATATGGCGGTCCAATCTAACTTATAAACCCAATACAAGAGCAACAGGGTCGCACCAAGCGTTGTAACCGTCAAGCCTATAGCGATGAATTCGTTATTGATCGTATCCAAGAGCATTGAAATGATTGGAAAATAGAGCCTTGAACCGTAAGCGAAGAACATGGTAATAAGAAGCTTCCCAGCGTACCCTGCGATTATGAAATGCATTATGTTATACCCTAAAGCGCCCATTACCACGTAAAGCATATCATCTGGAACTGGGGTTGCTGCAACGAGAAAGACAGCGAGCCAACCATACCGATCGCTGACCTTTCGGAGAGCGATTACATTCTGCTTAGACATAGAGCCGGCAAGCTTCGAAGAGTACCTAGCGGCATAGAATATGATTATCTTTGCGACCATGGCTCCAAATGCGCTAAGCAGAGAGACCAAGAAGGGGTCGAGGTATTGAGCTACAAGTACAACTTGAACATAGTAAGGAACAGGGATGAAAGGGATTATGCTCCCAAAGAAACCGAACAATACGCAACCTGGGTAACCTAGCCAAGTTATCAACTGCTCCAAAAACTTTGAGAGGGCTTCGATGAGCTCCAGTAACGCCATATTAACGCGTTGAGAGGCATCCTAAATAAACTTTAAGAAAGAATATAATGAGCTTTAAAGGTAGTTTCTACGCGAGAACATTTGCAACCCGAAAGAGCGTTACCCGATAAAGAAAAGCAATTTAGCGAATGGTATTCTGAAGTCTTGGAAAGAGCGGAGCTTGTAGACATTAGGTACAATGTTAAGGGGTTCGTCGTCTACAGGCAGAACTTAATGAGGATTATCAACCTGATAAGGAGTGAGCTCGAAAGCAGCTTAATTTCTAGAGGCCATCAACAGGTGATGTTCCCGATAGTGATTCCAATGTCCTACCTTAGAAAAGAACAAGAACATGTCACAGGTTTCGAAGCTGAGGTATTCAAGATCAGAGCAGAGGAGGGAGAGGAGGAACTTGCCTTAAGACCGACATCTGAGACGGCCATGTACCCGATGTACGCCTTATGGATCCACAGCTACAGAGACTTGCCGCTTAAGCTGTTTCAGACAGGCACTGTCTACAGGAAAGAGACCAGAGCGACAAAACCACTCATAAGGGGGAGAGAGTTCTTCTGGATAGAGGCACATGATGCCTTCGAGAACGAGGAACAAGCACTAGCACAGGTCAAAGAGGATATTGAAATAACAAAGGAGGCTTTAAGAAAGTTTGGTCTCGCCTTTATCGTCGTAGAAAGGGAGGAATGGGACAAGTTCCCTGGAGCTGAGAGAACCTTCGCCTTCGATTGCCTGATGCCGGATGGGAGGGTCTTACAGATAGCTACAACGCATTACTTAGGTACAAAGTTTTCTAAACCATTTGAGGTGATCTACCTTGACAGGGCCGGGGAGAAGAAGAATGTACATCAAACCTGTTTTGGCCCAGGGATTTCGAGGATGGCTGCTGCTGTCATCTCGATCCATGGCGACGAATTTGGACTAGTACTTCCTTTTGACGTGGCGCCGATCCAGGTTGTTATAGTCCCAATTCCGAAGGAAGGGAAAGAGAAGGAGATAGTTGCAAAGGCTAAGGAGGTTGGGGAGAGGTTGGAGAAGATCCGTATAAGGACCCTCGTCGACACATCGGAGGAGAGGCCGGGAGCAAAGTTCTACAAATACGAGCTTATTGGAACACCGGTGAGAATCGAAGTCGGGGAAAAGGAGGTATCCGAAGGAAAGCTCACCTTTTTCAGAAGGGACCTGAGACGAAGGTGGAAGGTGGAAGAAAGCGAACTAGAGGTGGAGGTCTTGAAGCTCAAGGAGGATATACTGAGAAACCTAACGGACAAATCAAGTGAGAAACTAAAAAACGCTATTGTAAGGATAAACAGTAAAGAGGAACTAAAAGTGGCCAATAACAATAAGATAATACTAATGAACTTCTGCGGCAAACAACAATGCGCAGAGCAGATAAAATACGATACAAAAGGCTATGAGGTAAGGGGGACCAGAATAGATGAGCCAGAAGAAGTGTGGGGGCCGTGTGCTTGGTGTGGCTCAGAAGCTAAAAGAGTTGTTATAGCAGCAAGAGCGTACTAGGATTAAATTATATCCTAAAGTTTTATGCTGACCTTCTAAAATAGTGACAGAATTACCAAGTTTTTATCTAGAACACCAGATTTCAACATGAGCTCAGACAGCCTTAAGATTAGAAAAATATCTTAAATCTAGTGGAGTTTCTATTGGGCTTCAAACTTTTTAAGATACGCCATTAACCAAAACGGTATTAGCAAGGGGTGATGTGTTATGGGGGAGCAGCATTTAGTAAAAGATCTTTCATTGTACCCAGAAGGAGAGAGGAAGATGCAGTGGGCGTGGGTGCGAATGCCTGTTTTAAGGAGGCTTTGGGAAGAACATCGTCCATTGAAGGTATTGAAAGGAATTAGAGTTGGAGTCTGCTTACATCTAGAGGCGAAGACCGCTTTACTAGCTTCAACCTTAGAGGAGCTTGGTGCTGAAGTCTCTATAACTTCTTCCAACCCGTTGACCACCCAAGACGATGTTGCAGCAGCACTAACTAAGAGAGTGTCCCACGTTTATTCTTGGTACAATGAGACGGTGGAGGAGTATAAAGAGAATCTTCAAAGGGTAGCGGATCAGAGGCCAAATATAATCGTTGACGACGGAGGTGACTTAGGTGTGCTACTCCATCAGAACAATATGACGGAAACCGTTATAGGTGGTACAGAGGAAACGACAACTGGAGTTCTAAGGTATAGGGCGCTGCAAAGAGATAACGCTCTGAAGTTTCCCATCATAGCTGTAAACAACGCTAAGAGTAAAAGAATCTTTGACAACAAGTACGGAAGCGGGCAAAGTGTGGTAGATGCAATTCTTAGGACCACCAACATGCTCGTAGCCGGCAAGAATGTGGTTGTAGTGGGCTATGGGTGGGTTGGAAGGGGGGTTGCACAGAGGTTTAGAGGCTTAGGTTCTAGGGTAATCATTTCTGAGGTAGACCCGTTCTCCGCTCTTGAAGCTCATCTTGATGGATTAGAAGTTATGAGAATAAAAGAAGCCGCTAAAGTCGGGGACATATTCATCACCGCTACAGGCAACTATCGGGTACTAACGCGGGAACATTTCCTGATTATGAAGGATGGAGCCCTCTTAGCGAACGCAGGCCACTTCGATGTCGAAGTCGATGTGAAAGCGTTGAAGGAAGTGGCTGCAGCGCGTAGAAATGTTAGAAGAAATATTGACGAATACGTCCTTCCTGGAGGGAAGAAGCTCTACCTGTTAGCTGAAGGGAGACTAGTGAACATCGCAGCAGGAGATGGCCACCCTATTGAAATTATGGATATGAGCTTTGCGACTCAGCTGCTGTCAATACTTTACCTGAACAGAAAAAGCGGTCTAGAGCCCAAAGTATATGACGTCCCCGAAGAAGTTGATAAAGAAGTTATCTTCGAAAAGCTAAAATCCGAATCCATACAGATCGATGAGATGACGGATGAACAAAGAGAGTACTTAACTCGATGGGAAATTTAGTCGTATCGACGCCTCCAGATCGACACCGCGAGTTCATTAAATGATGATAATACGCTTTCCGAGTCCAATCCGACAAACTTGCTGTTCTCATAAAGCACTCTCCCATCCACAACCGTGTACAGTACATCAGAAGGGGAGGAGGAGTAGACAACGTTGGATACTATATTATTTTCAGGGAGGAGGCGTGGGCTTCTGCCATTTAGCACAACGAAATCAGCTCTTTTACCGACCTCTATACTACCGATCTTATCATCTAAACCAAGCGCTTTTGCACCGTTTAGTGTGGCCATAAGGAGAGCGTCTTTTGCTGTGGGAAAGGTGGGGTCTAGCCTTACCCCCCTCTGCAGCAAAACTGCTAAACGCATTTCAGATAACAAGTTCAACGAATTTGAGCTAGCAGAGCCGTCTGTGCCTAGACACACGTTAACACCCTTCCTAAGCAAATTGTAAAGGGGCATAACACCTGAGGCGAGCTTTAGATTAGAGGAGGGGTTATGCACGCAACTTACTTTCCTGTCTGAGAGCAGTTGGACGTCGTCTTCTTCAAGGTACACGCAATGCGCTGCAAAGAGTCTCTCATTGAGTAGACCGAGTCGGTCGAGGTACTTCACTGGACTAAGCCCATGTTCCTCCCTTGAGAGATCAAATTCGTATCTTGTTTCAGAAACGTGCATGTGAACTGGGATAGAGCGCCTTTCTGAAACCTTTGAAACTTCCCTTAACAGCTGCTCACTACACGAGTATATGGCATGCGGTCCAAGCGCTAAACTCATAAGACCATCTTTGACCATGCCGACTTTTTGCTCGTAACTTTTCACATTCTTTAACCTATTCCAAAACTCCTCTGAATTCGGTAGCTTATCCAAGAGTGGTAAAGTGGCTACAGTGCGAATGGGGATAACCTTAACAGCTTCTACAAGCTCGTCGAAAAAGTAGAAGTCGGCGAAGGTTGTTGTACCACTGGATAACATCTCCATTATCGCAACGTAGTTGCCGTAAAGGAGGGATTTAGAGTCGAGCTTACCTTCAAGCGGCCATATCACGTCTTCAAGCCAACTTTTCAGAGGAAGGTCGTCGGCAACGCCCTTGAATAGCGTCATCGCGGCGTGGGCGTGGCAGTTAACAAGCCCAGGGATCAGAACACCACCTTCTACGTCGAAGACATGGTCAAAGTGTTCTAGTCTGTAAGGGACCTTATTCCAGTCCCCAACGTAGGTGATAGTTCCATCTTCTACCGCTACGGCAGCGTTACGCAAAACCTGGAAGGTTTCGTCGCATGCAACAACATACCTGACTTTAAAGAGAGAACTATGCATCTTGTTGCACATACATATTCTATGATATTTAATATTTATCCAAAGCACTTACACCCTTCACAATAGCCTCGTCTTTTTAGGAAATTCTTTTATATCAATACATGGCAATTTGGCGAGGAGCAAACTTGACGAAAAAACGTAAAAGCCGCGGTCGTGGAAAAGGTGGTAAGGGGAGATCTGAATACGTGCAATGCTCGAACTGTGGGGCAATGGTCCCCAGGGACAAGGCTAAGAAAGACACTAGGAGAATCAGCTTCATGGATGCAACTTTAGCTAAGGAGCTTAGAACAGCAGGCACCTATATCCCCTCTGAGAGAGCTACAAGGTACTACTGCATATCTTGTGCAGTCCACTTTGGCGTCTCAAAGGTAAGAGCAAAGGAAGAAAGAAAGCAGAGATAAGCTCTGTTTCCCCTATTTTCTTAAGAAGCGCATAATAAGTATCGACCGTTGTAGGAAGGTGATAATAGCCAACGCGCAGACTATTAGTATTCCATAATAAGTATAGCCTAGTATGCTCGATATTGCCAAGACGAACATTCTCTCAGCTCTCTCCCCAATACCAAACCCTTTTAGATCCACGCCGAGCGAGTCTCCTTTAGCTCTGACATAGCTCACCATAATTGAGAAAGTGATCATAACGAAAACTATGTCAGCGGTAGCCCAACCTCCGACTAGGAGCCCGAAACAGACGACTATTTCCCCAAGCCTGTCAGCGGTGGAGTCTACAAAATTGCCAAGCTTCGATATGGTGTTAGTATACTTGGCTACAGAACCGTCGACGATGTCCATAAAACCGGATAGAAGGAAGAATATTCCACCAAAAACCCCATTGACATAGCTCTGCGTCATATAAAATAACATCGAAAACAAAGAGAAGACCAAACCCACAAGCGTCCAAACCCAAGCAGGAGTATTCAGTATCGAAAAATATTTACCAATGTTAGAGAGGAGAGGGTTTATCTTTTCTCTAATCCTGTTCAAAACCAACTTTATCCGCATAGCTTATATTTTGAGATATATTAACACTTTAGGACGGCGAAACCGAACATGGGCAGAGTCGATAAAGGGGTAAACTGCATGGTTGAAGGCTGTAAGAACACAGCTGAGCGTTCACTTAGTTTAGAGCAGGCCTCGAAAAGCAAACTTAAGATAAGCAACCAGTCTAGGAGGGTCTATCTTTGCCATGAACATTACAAACAGTGGAAAAAGGAGACGAAGAAGGAGAGAGACTTCGAGAGAGCGTTCTTATCAAGGTGAAAAGGCTAATTGAGAATACTGCAACTCCATTTAGATTATATCGAATATAAGTTAATAAAAAAAGAGATAACTTTAGCAGAGGAGAGCGACAAGAAAGAGGCGAAATTTGAGGAGTTGGTGGTCCTCTTCACCTCTGTGGAAGAAGGCGATGACGAGAAAGTCGCAGCTAAAGCCATAGATCAGACAAAGGCGTCATTGAATACTCTAAAGACCAATAGGGCATTAATATATCCATTTGCGCATCTAAGCTCGAAGCTAGAAAGCCCGTATAACGCTTTGAAGGTTCTAAAGAGGATGGAGGAATACGCTAAAGAAGTTGGGATTGAGGTACATAGAGCCCCCTTCGGTTGGAACAAACAGTTCTCATTGAGGATAAAGGGCCACCCTCTAGCCGAGCAGTTTAGAGTCATTTCATCTGAAGAGGGCGCTGAGGAACCTGTCTCGAAGGCGCTTAAGGCTGAGGAAAAGATAAAGTCGTACTGGAACATTTTAACCCCGCAAGGGGAACTGATACCAGTTGAAAAGTTCGATTTTTCAAAATATGAGAAATTGGAGAAGTTTACAAAATATGAAATATCTAAGGTGAGGGCTGTAAAAGGGGTTCCACCTCACGTCACCTTAATGCAAAGACTAGAAATAGCGGACTACGAACCTGCAAGCGACCAGGGTAATCTCCGCTGGTACCCCAAGGGACGGCTAATAAAGTCACTCATAGAGCAGTTGGTCACACAAAAGGTGATAGAATATGGCGCTATGGAAGTAGAGACACCAATTATGTACGACTTCCAACACCCAAGCCTTTACGATTACTTGAATAGATTCCCAGCCAGACAGTATGTTTTAACCTCGGATGATAAAGAATTCTTTCTGAGATTTAGCGCGTGCTTCGGCCAGTTCTTGATGGCGCACGATGCACAGATCTCGTACAAACAACTCCCGATAAAGCTTTATGAGCTTACACGATACAGTTTCAGAAGGGAAAAAAGTGGAGAACTTACAGGACTACGTAGACTTAGGGCGTTCACCATGCCCGATTGCCACGCTCTATGCGCAGACATGGATCAAGTGAAGTCAGAGTTCTTAAATAGGTTTCAACTCAGCATGGACGTTTTGGCGAGTTTGGGATTTACGAAGGACGACTACGAGCTAGCAATAAGGTTCACTAGAGACTTCTACGAAAAAAACAAGGACTTTATTGTGTCGCTACTCAAACTGTTCGGTAAGCCCGCGTTAACTGAAATGTGGGATGAGAGGTTCTTCTACTTCGTCCTTAAATGGGAGTTCAACTTCGTCGACAGCTTTGACAAGGCATCAGCCCTTTCAACAGATCAGATCGACATAGAAAACGCTCACAGATATAACATAACGTATACAGATGAGGAAGGTGAAAAACGCTTTCCACTAATATTACATAATTCACCAAGTGGGGCGATCGAGAGAGATGTTTACGCTATATTGGAGAAGGCTCATATGAGGCAAGCTGAAGGAAAAGTCCCTATGTTACCACTTTGGCTTTCACCAGTTCAGGTTAGGGTAATACCTGTGTCAGAGGAGCTTTACACCTATGCGCAGACTATCGCAGAAAAAATTGAGGAGAACGGGATAAGGGTTGACCTAGACGATAGACCAATGACGATGGGGAAAAAGGTCAGGGACGCAGAAAAGGAGTGGATTCCATATATTCTAGTAGTAGGTGAAAAAGAAAAGAAAACCAGCATATTAGCCGTGAGATCCAGGGGTTTGGAAAAGGAAAAGTTAAGGCAGATGGGGGTCGAAGAGCTAATTATGGAAATAAAGTCACAAACAGAAGGAATGCCCTTTAAGCCACTTTCTCTACCCAAGAAACTTTCTAAGCGCCCAAAGTTCTACGGCTAAGACTCTACAGTTCTACTCGCAACTATGTTGACGCCTTGGCGCAGAAAGTCTCTTACAATTACGTCTCCAGCTTGGATTGGAACCTTAGCCTTGCAAAAAGCCAGTTGTCTATATGCTTCATCTAAAAGCCCTTTTGCAACAGGTTTATCGGATCTAACGGGTAAAACCTTAACAGACGACGAGCCTTCAATAGGAACCACTGTGAAAAGGATTCGAACAGGGCAGACCGCCTCCTGCCTTATAAATTCGAAACCGCGGGTACACGAAGCCCCCTTAATCTCTTTAACTTGATCGCCTTCCATTTCTACTACGGTTTGACACCCAACAGGGCATATGATACAGGTTATTTCCTTATACGTCCTCCCCTCACACACTTGAACTGGTTTCTCGACCTTAAGAGACTTTGTTGAATGTCTTATTTGGAAGGACAGATTCCCAGAGGATAAATGTTCTTTACCTAAGACCAACTTTATCATTTCAGGTGGCCTAACAACTCTGTTAAAAAAGCGTTTATTCACTTCAGGAACTTCGATGAACACGCTTTCAGCAGGTCTGTTAACCCTCATGTAGAAGCAGACATCCTTATTTCCACTAAACATTTGTGGGACAACAAACCGTATCCCTTCACCAACGATAACATGCTTCCATTCAACATTTGCAGGACCATTCTCCCTCAGAGCCTTTACGGCTGAGGTAGCTGCGACTTCACCTTGTATTGTAACATCGTCGACAGTGTCGTTCACAAGGAGAAAGTTCCCAGCGGCAAAGACGTTAGGTATATTTGTTTCGAGCAGGTCGTTAACTATTGGACCACCTGTTCCTCGATCTATCTCTAAGCCGATCCCCTCTGGCAGAAGCTTAGGAAAGCGGGTGTCAGGAAGTAGGCCTGTTGCGAGGATCAAAACATCACATTTAACCTCTTCTTCTGTGCCTGGAATGGGGTTGAAGGCTTCATCCACCTTCGCCACTACAACGCTTTCCACCCTGCTTCTACCGTTTATTTGGATGACTGTACTACTAAGGTGCAGGGGAATCCCAAAATCTTTCAGACATTGTGATTGATTCCGTCTGAGCCCACAAGCGTATGGGAGAATTTCATACACGCCTTTGACATTAGCACCTTCTTGTGAGAAACGTCGAGCCATTATCATACCTATATCCCCGGAGCCCACCACAACAACCTCTTTCCCTGGCAGGTAGCCGTAGATATCCATATACCTTTGAGCTGTTCCAGCGGTCATTACACCCGCGGGCCTATCGCCGGGAATATTCAATTCATCGCGTCCCCTTTCCCTACAACCTGTCGTCATGATCACAGCCTTTGCATTAATGCTAAAGAAACCCCTTTCCGGGCTACTTACTGTGACAACATGTTCATAGCGTGACCTAGTATCGATTTGCAAGGCCATGGTTTTAGTCATGACTTGAATACCGTACTTTCCAATCTTGTTCAGAAACCTTTGCATATATTCAGGGCCTGTCAAATTTTCTTTGAAGTATTCAAGCCCAAAACCTGTATGGATACATTGGAGAAGAATTCCACCAAGTTCATTTGAACCTTCAACTATTAGAATGCGATCTAATCCTTCCTCATAAGCTTTACACGCTGCTGCAAGGCCTGCAGCGCCCCCGCCTACAATTAACAGGTGTGTGTCAATTTGATTCATCTGGGACACCTACCAGGTCCTTAATGCGGCATGCTAAAACTTCGCTCCCCTTAGACTTTAAAAGCACCTTTTCAGGGGGAACACCTAACTCTCTGCTAAGTATTTCAACGATCTTTGATTGGCAGGACATACCTTGACACCTCCCAAGGCCTGCTCTTGTTCGAAAACTTACACCTTGTATAGTCCTCGCACCACGTTTGATCGCCTCAACAATTTCGCCTTCACTGACGCCTTCACACCAACAAACAAGATGGGAGTACCTACTGTCTTCTGAGACCAAACGCCTTCTTTGTTCGTAAGGTAGAGAGAGCGCCCTCGGAATAGGTGCTCTGTAAGGGTTCCACTTGTCCTTTACCTTCCCCTTGAAGCCTTGCTCAACCATGATGTTCAGAACCTCTTTGGCGATCATAGGTGCTGATGTTAGACCAGGTGAGCGTATTCCAATCGCATTAATGAAGCCCTCGCATTTCTTATACCCTTCTACGATGAAGTCCCCATGTTGAGGCTCAGCCCTTAGCCCTGCAAAGTTCTTGATACACCTGTTCCTAGGAGGGAGTATCGGCCCCCACTTGCCAACAACGAATTTGTAGACTTCGTTTAAACCTGCCCTGGTTGTAGCTTTTTCTTCTTTATCCATACTAGAGAGCTCTTCAGAGTTCGGACCAACTATTAGACTCCCTTCAGGATCGGGGGTCAACACGATCCCTTTAGTGGCCCCGCTAGGGACAGAGAAGACAATATGCTTGACAGGTGAACCATATTCGGATGGGAAAATCCAGTATTCCCCACGTCGAGGGCGTATCTTAATATCTACGCCGTTATTCGTCTCAAAAATGCCTACCATCTTTGAGACCTCGTCTCCGTAGAGACCTGCCGCGTTGATCACCCAATCGGCTTTAAAGTCCCCTGCGGAAGTTTTTACTATAAAACCACAGCCATTACTCTGCTCTATGCCAACCACTTTGGCATCTAGGATCGGTAGAACGCCGTTTGACTTAGCGTTCTCAACGATGGCGATCGCCGCTTCGAAGGGTAGGACGGTTCCCTCTGTAGGCGCGTACAAAGCAGCTTTTAGGTTATTGAGCTTGGGTTCTAAGCGTCTAGCCTCCTCTCCTACTAGCAACTTTAAGTCTGGCACGTTATTGGCGATGCCCCTCTTCAGCAAAAGCTCAAGCGCAGCGATTTCTTCGTCATCTGTAGTCCCAACTATTGAACCACACCAATTAACGTGAATATTTAGCTCCTCTACCATCTCATGCCATAACTTATTACCCTTCGAACAAAGACGCGCTCTAACTGGGTATTGCAGAGGGTCATCATCGTACCCTGCGTGGATAATACCGGTGTTTGCCTTGGTCGTCCCGCAAGAGACGTCTAGCTCCTTCTCAACCAATTTGACGCTTAGATTTTCGTATTTGGAGAGTTCACGCGCTACACACCCGCCGACAATACCCGCGCCTATGACAACAACGTCTTCAACAGACATTGAGCCGACAGTAAAGTAATGTGGATATAAATATTTAAGTGACTAGAATACTTTTAGCCACCACATCTTAAGTTTGAAGCTCTCAGGCTGGACAGTACTTCTCCCACATCACCCTTAGCAGAGATTTTTTCTAGCCCTTTTGCCTATCATGCTAGAGTACTGCAGAAGAGTTCCATCATAAGTTTAGCGGCTAAGACGCTGGTATTCCCGTTGTCGTATGGAGGGCAGACTTCAACGATGTCGAATCCGATTAGGTCCCTTCGCCCCAGGTTCTTCAAGAGAACCAAGAAGTCCTTCGGTGAGATGCCAGCAGGCTCTGGATTGCCTACACCAGGGGCATAGGCAGGGTCGAAGACGTCCACGTCAATGGAGAAGTACAACCTTTTGTGATCTTTAAAAAAGGGGATCCTAGAGGCGTCTTGAGGGAAGTTGTCGGCTGTTAAAATGCTTAAACCCTTCGACTCAGCGTACTCCCATTCCTGTTTACAAGCAGCCCTAGATCCTAGATGCAGGAAGCGATGGCGATCCACGCGCTCTAGAAGCCTTCTAAGGTAGGTAGCGTGGGTAAAGTCGGATCCATCAAGCTCATCTCTTAAATCTAAATGCGCGTCGAAAATTACGACCCCAACATCTTCTGGGAGCGCGGAGACAGAGCCATACGATATAGAGTGCTCGCCTCCCAACATACAAATAGGCACCTTCTCCTCTAAAAGTTCCCTCCAAAGGTTAAAGACGCGATCCGCAGTTGCTCTAACATCGTGGGATACAGCCATATCACCTAGGTCTTCGATGTACGCTTCTTCCAAGTCAACGTTGAAGGTCTTAGAGAAGATTTCGATGTTGTTGAATGCAGACCTTATGGTATGAGGGGCGAATTTGGAGCCGACCCTGTACGAACTAGTCGAATCGAATGGGACACCAAACACCTTTCCAATAGGCTTCTTCAAGTCCCCCATTTCTAGAATCTTTCCAGTATTTTGGAGATACAGCGTTTTATAACCCATATTTTTCCCAACTCACCATATGGAAGATTGAAAGTTAAATCTTATGTGGAGCCTTATGCCCAAAAGAAGTCTTCAAGCTTCGTGGAGGCAATAACTTCTTCGAACTCGTAGCCCAATGCGTCGAGTAGTTGCTCGAACGTGCTCTTCATGTACTCGATATATTTGTTCGCGTCTATTTCTTCAGGTTTAGCTAAAGAGGTTGGCTTAACGCCATCAGGAGTAGTTGTCTTCACGAAGGAGATGATGTCACCACCTTTAACTTTCCTTCCAGTCCTTTCCAGTTGCTTCGCTGCTTTAACATGTTGAGGGGTGGTGTCGACGTATTCGCTCAGGTCCTTACTTATCATGACGTTGAAGGAGAGGTCGGCTAATGGTATCTTTTTCTTTCTTAGATTGTCTGTAATGCCTTTCAGGTACTTCTTCACCTCTTCTCTCGCAGCTTCGAAGTCTGATTGGGAGTTCACCTTACTCAGTATGCCCACTACATTGTAGAAGGCGTCTTTGATCACCTTCGGAGTGTTACTCTTCTTACCCGTAAACCCCTTTAGGACGAAGTTACCATTGGGCAGAACGCCCAAATAATTCTTTTTTCTCTTGCTAAACGCAACATACTTGTAGACCTTATCCAAGTCCAACTCTATTCCTAAATCTTCTTCAGCCCATTCGATCATCTTTTCAGCCTCCCCCTTCCCAGCGCCCGATATGAATAGTGAGTCAGTGTCACCATAAACTACTTTGATATTCCTCCTCCTACATTCATCTACGGTCTTCAAGATAAGATAACGCCCAACAGCAGCTGTGGACTCAGCTACAGGGGGGCAGTAGAGTGGGAAAGCCTCTGTCCCAAAGACGCCGTAACTAGCGTTGAGGATCACCTTAAGAACCTGTGATATCGTATTGAATAGAACGGCTTGGTCGGAACCCGGAGGGTACTTCTTAACTAAGGGCTTGTAGAGCTTCACCCTAAGATCCCTTAACGAGCCTATGATAAGCGAAGTTATTCCATACCTTTTCTTGCAGACCCAGTGTGGGGTTTCTGGGATTATGTTGGACCTGCATTCGCTATGTCCACACAAGATCGTTTCATACGACAGGTTGTACACCTTTATTATGCTCGGATACAGGCTAGCGAAGTCTAAGACAGCTACGTTAAAGTGGACGCCAGCTTCAGGCTCTAGAACATACGCGCCACGGTACTTTTTACCTTTTGTTATAGCCGTAGAATAAATTGTCCCACGTGCAGAGACCTCTTCGCTAGTGGGGATAAGTGCATTAATTCGCCTATGCTCAAAGTACATAAGGCTTCTAATCCAATTCGAGACGCCCAGCCTCCCCAAGTCTTCAAACGGCATCTTCGCGACCCTCGCGATCACGACCAAAAGCCTCATTACGACGTCGTCATTGTAGCTTGTCAACATGTAGGTTATTCTAGCGTCATTGAAACAGTACCTTCCTAATTCTAAGATCGGAAGGTCGGAGATCGACCCTTCGAATTCGATCTTGGATTCGTTTATTATCGCTTCACAGACTGAATTAAGCGTGTTTTCAACATACTTTGATTCAAACACGTAAACCTTTAAAGCGTGGTTTGCAAAGAATTTGTAGAGGTCTATATGCACGCCATGCTTTATCCACGCTTGATCTCTTCCCAAGTTTATCGGTATGACGTCCTCTGTGAACCCCAAGTTCTTAGCCCTATGGTAGAGGTAATTTAGATCAAACTCGTCACCATTATATGTTATGATGAATGGGTAGTCCAGCATTTCGAGGAAGACCGCCTCAAGCAGGGATTCTTCTTTTTCGAAAAGTAAGACCTCTGCCTCGTCGATTTTTGAGTCCCCTAGTGAGTGATCCCCCCTTTTAAGTAGGAAGACCTTCTTCCTCCCATCGCTACCGTAGATCGAGACAGCTATCACTTGGTGTTCAGCTTCTTCAGGCGAGGGGATATGATACTCATCTGGGGAGGCTACTTCAATATCTAACGACGCTCTTTTTATCTTAGGAAGGGGTTGAGTGAGGAGACTAGACCACATCTTAACGTAGGGTATGAATTCAGCCTTAGAGCTCTTTTCAAGAGCCTCCCTCTCCTCTCTAACCCTCTGATCAGCTTCCAAGGTGATAGGGATGGGCTTATCGTCTTCGATCTTAAAGAAGGTTCCAGGTGTGAACTGGAAATCGTATAAATAATTTTCATAGTACTTTATATCAGCTTCGTAACAGGGAATAATGTTCCTTAAACTCTGCTCACCCTTCCCACCACCAATAGATAGGGGGTTTGTTACAACTATCTTCTTGACATGTATTTCTTCCCCCGTGAACATGTCGTATTTAACAGTATCCTTAACTTCAACAACGTCAGACCTTCTCTTGATCGGCTCGAGCTTATCATCTTCAACCTTTGTGAAACAATACGGTTTATGCCCAGTATTATCGCGCCAAACGAAACTCCTTTCCAATTTAGGTGAGTAAAACATCAAGTAGGCTTTCTTTTGCTCACCATCGTAACCTGCGGAAACTAAAAGACCTTCGTCTAACGATGATGTATGCGCTGTGAGCGATTCTAACTTCTTCTTGAGCTGTTCATATGGCAAGATCCTTCAACAATATGCCCAAAGAGGTTTTTGATAAACTTTTTAAAAAGGCTTAAATTCGCTTATGGGGAAGTGTTTTAAGATGAGCGCTAAAAATAGGGCCTTTTCACCATCAATACTTCTCTTCCTCTTCACAGGCATCGTCTTCACCACGTCACCCATCATCGGAGTCACCTCGTACGACATGCTCTACGTGGGGATTGTGAACCTTCTAGCATTCGTGGCAACGTACCTTGAGAGGTTCTCATCATATAAACCTTTTATAAGGATAAGCGTGATTATATTTAATGTAATAGTCTTCTCTTATCAAATATATTCAACTCTAACCTTCTCGAACATAGGTTTTTCTTTAAATGTCATTGCAACGATTTCCTTAAGCATCTTATTCTTAGCGTCCAACGTGATCGTATTACTTTTCTATTCACGTGACTAAGAACTTTAAGATGTAGCAACCTACTGTTGACGCGGAGAACGGTTTATCCCAATCTATCCGCAATGGATAAAGAAAAGGTCTGCAGACCTACGACGTAGGGAAACTATGATCCCGATAAATAGGCCGATAATTGAAAAAGAGGAAAAAGATGCGGTACAAAGGGTTCTGGACAGCCTCTACTTAACAGACTCAAGCTTTGAAGGTGGAAAGTTTGTCAGAGAGTTTGAGAGGCAATTCGCTGAGTTTGTCAAGGTGAAGCACGCAATAGCTGTGAATTCAGGCACTTCAGCGCTCTTAGCCGCACTACTCTCACTAAACGTAAAAGAAGGTGATGAGACCATGGCACCTGGGTTCACTTTCGCTGCTACAGCTACGACTAGTTTATTCGTTAAAGCCAAAGTGAAACTTGTTGACATAGAAGAGAGAACTTACTGTATAGCGGCAGATAAAATAAGGGAGAACATTACAAGTAGCACGAAGACAATAATCCCAGTCCACCTCTACGGTCACCCAGCGAAGATGGACGAGATCATGGAGATAGCGCAGGAGAACAGCACGTTTGTGATCGAGGACGCAGCGCAGTCACTTGGGTCGGAATACAAAGGCAGAATGACAGGGAGCATCGGTTCAGTAGGGTGTTTCAGCCTCTACGCAACCAAGGTGATAACATGTGGGGAGGGTGGGGTGGTTACAACAAACGACGACGAAGTCGCAGAGAGGCTGAAGATGATCAGATCCCATGGGCAACATAAAACATACGATTCGAAGGTATTAGGACTAAACTTAAGAATGCCTCAGATAGAGGCGGCGATCGCGGCTGAGCAGATGAAGAAACTCGATAGATTCATCAAAGCCAGAAGGGAGAACTCTAAGTTCTTTAACGAGGAGCTGTCGAAGATTAAAGATGTAATAACACCAGTGGAAGAGGACTATGCCAAGTCCAACTGGAGCATATACACCATATACGTCAAGGGTAAGAGGGATGAGATAGTGCAATACCTTAGAGAGAACGGCGTAGGAGCGGTTGTGTACTACCCAATTCCACTGAACAAGCTACCACTCTTCAAAGAAAGCTCACCGCGCCTACCTAATTGTGAGTCGGCAGCCGAACATGTGATCTCGCTACCAGTACACCCAGCACTATCCCAAGAAGAAAGGGTAAAGGTCGTGGAAACCCTTAAGATGGCCGTTAAGAAATTCTTATAAAGACATAGCTAGGGGATTATGCTGGCATGAGCGAACAATCCTCTGGAGAGGTCTATTACGAATGTGTAAGATGCGGAACTACCATATCGTCAACAGAGCTGTCTAAACTTTTAGAAATCAAGTGCATATGTGGTTATAGAATACTTAAGAAGAAGAGACCATCAGTGGTCAAAATAATAAAGGCATCGTAAACTTTAACAGCCAACACTGTAAAGAGATTAAGAGTCGTAGTGCAATTGGCATGAAAGAAAGTTTGACAGACAAAGTCACTTCCCTTGCTAAAAGGAGAGGATTCTATTGGCAAGCTTACGAAGCCTATGGGGGGGTAGGAGGCTTCTACGTGCTGGGAGACCTAGGCACCAAACTTAAAGACAACATCATACGGCTGTGGAAAAAGATGTTCCTTGAGAAATATGGTTTTATTGAGATAGAGTCTCCGACGATCGCACCCTACGCGGTCTTCGAAGCGTCTGGGCACGTCGGTTCCTTCAAAGACGCGATGGGTGAATGCTTGAAGTGCCATAAAAAGTATAGGGCTGATCACCTTCTCTCAGAACAAGGGATCCAAGTGCCAGAGTCTACTAGACTTGATGTCTTAGAGCGTTTAATGAACGAGAACAGAGTCGTATGCCCAGAGTGCAACCAGAGTAGTTGGAGGGTGACCGCCTTTTTAACCATGTTTCAAACCAACATAGGACCTTATAGCGAAAACATCGGATTTTTGAGGCCTGAGACCGCGCAG
>Ga0129301_1000289_pt1 | contig 27335 bp, 20 predicted proteins | sample ConPoolayeHmetaG_FD_94489 | JGI IMG/M metagenome (GOLD analysis project Ga0129301, IMG submission 94489) | Hot spring microbial mat communities from California, USA to study Microbial Dark Matter (Phase II) - Cone Pool mat layer H metaG ...
CAGGTATCCAGGATGCGCTCGGCCTCCGCCGGCGTGATCGCCGCGACATTTCCCTGTTTCTCTTTGTCGATCAAGGAAAACAGAGCGGGAAACGTGTCGCAGAACTTGAAGCACAACCGGCAGGCGTGACAGATCTCGAACACGCGCCCGATCTCCCGCAACAGCCCGTCGCGGTCCCAGTATTTCTCTTCCAGCGGATCGTAGGAGAGCCCTTCCGTCGGCTGGTACGAGACCCTGGTCTCGGACATATCTCTCCTCCCGGCAAGGCATGCCAATGCGGTGGCGCCGGCCGCCGGACCGGCGTCCGGCGGCGCGCACCGCCGTCCGGCGACTTGCAGATCAGCTGATCGACTTCAGCATCTCAGTGAAGCGCCCGGCGTGCGATTTTTCCGCCTTCGCCAGGGTCTCGAACCAGTCGGCGATCTCGGGAAAACCTTCCTCGCGCGCGGTCTTCGCCATGCCGGGGTACATATCGGTGTACTCGTGGGTTTCGCCCGCGATCGCGGCCTTCAGGTTCTCTTCCGTGCTCCCCATGGGAAGATCCGTGGCCGGGTCGCCCACCTTCTTCAGATAGTCCAGGTGGCCGTGGGCATGGCCGGTCTCCCCTTCGGCGGTTTCGCGGAAGTTGCCCGCCACCTCGGGGTAGCCCTCGACGTCGGCGATCTTGGCGAAATAAAGGTAGCGGCGGTTCGCCTGGGACTCGCCGGCGAATGCGTACTTCAGATTCTCGTGGGTTTTCGATCCTTTCAACTGGGTCATGGTCGTCCTCCTCTTCTTCAGGAATGCGGGGAGGCGCGCTCCCCGCGCGATTTCTTCACTTTCCTCGGCGACCGCACCGCACGCCCCGGCCCCGGGCGGCACTGGGGGCACAGGCCGATGATCCGGATATCGAGCCCCTCCGGCAGAAAGCCCGCGAGCTCGCCGCGCGGCACCGGCAGTGCGGACAGCGGCCCGTACGCGACGTCCGCCAGGCGGCCGCAGGCACGGCACACCAAGTGCTGGTGCGGCAGCGGATTGGCGTCGAAGCGGCCGCCGCCCACCCGGCGCACGAAACCTTCGCGCGCCAGCGACTCGAGCGTCCGATAGACGGTCGCCAGCGAGAGCGACGGCATCGTGCGCCGCAGATCGCGGTGCACGGCATCGGCCGTCGGGTGTCCGGGATGGCGCGCCAGTGCCCGGAAGACCGCCAGGCGCTGCGGCGTCCGCCTCAGGCGGCGCACGCGGCACTGCTCCTCGAAGCGCGCGCACAGCTCCTGGAGCTCCGCAGGGGAGAGCTTCGGCACTTTGGTGCGATCAAATTTCACGTGATAAGCATTACCATTTGAATCGACGGCTGTCAAGCGCCCTCCTCGGGGCCTCAGGGCCGCGCCGCTTCCTTCTCCAGGTACGGGATGCCGCGCCGCATCCACTCGGGCATGGGTGCCCCTTTCAGGTAGTGGTCGAAGAATTCCTGCATGCGGCGCGTGAAGTCCTTCTGGTTGCCGCGCCGGCGGATCCCGTGGGGCTCGTTGTTGTAGACGCACATGTAGACTTCCTTGCCCAGGCGGCGCAGCGCCAGGTAGTACTCGATCCCCTGGTACCAGGGCACGGCGTCGTCGTTGTCGTTGTGCAGGATCAACACGGGCGTCTGCACGCGGTCGGCGCGGAAAACGGGCGAGTTTTCCAGGAAGCGCATCGGGTATTCCCACAGCGTGCCGCCGATGCGGCTCTGGGTGCGCTCGTACTGGAACTGGCGCGGCAGGCCCGTGCCCCAGCGGATGCCGCTGTAGGCGCTGGTCATGTTCGATACGGGCGCACCCGCCTCCACCGCCCGGAAGCGGTTGGTCTGGGTGATCATGTAGGCGATCTGGTAGCCGCCCCAGCTGTGCCCCTGGATGCCGATCGCCTGCTCGTCGACGAAGCCGCGGTCGACGACCGCCTGCACGGCGGGCAGGACGCACTTGAGCGCGCTCTGCCCCGGATAGCCGATGGTGTAGACGATGTCGGGCTGGAGTACGAGATAGCCGTTGCTGGCGTAGTACGAGGCGTTGATCGAGCCGCCGGGCGCCGGGTTGACGAAGCGGTGCAGCCCCTGGGACAGCCGCTCGTAGATGTACACCAGCATGGGATACTTCCTCGACGGATCGAAGTTTTCCGGCTTGATCAGGATGGCGCTCAGGGGCACGCCGTCGGTGTTCTTGAAACGTATCAGCTCGGCGCTGCCCCACAGCAGGCTTTCCTTCTGGGGATTGGCGTGGCTCACCTTCTCGAGCTTGCGGAAGCTCGAATCGGTCACCAGCAGGTCGGGGAACTCGCTGAAGGTCGAGGCGGTGAGCAGGAGCACGTCGGCGTTCCTGGCCTTGGTCGGGTTGGTGAAGCTCTTGGCCGCCATGATCAGCCTTTCCGGCGCGCCGCCGTCGATGCGGTCGCGGTAGAAGCCGGTGTCGCGCGTCCACTCGTTCTCGGCCCGCAGCAGCAGCGGCTTCGCAGGATCGATGCCGCGCTCCGGCTCGTCCTCGTCGAGGCGCACGTAGCGGAAGATCAGCTTCTCGCGCCGCCCCACGCCGTCCGTCAGGTTCTTGGCGGAGCTGCCGTCGGGCGCCACCTGCCAGATGTCGTAGCGGTCATAGAGGAGCACGTAGCGATCGTCCCTGGTCCAGCCGCCGTTGCCGTAGGAAGATGGCGGGCCCGGCGAATCGTGATCCTCGTTCCAGAAGTTGACGCCCAGCTTCCCCGTCAGGTTGACGACCCTGCCTTCGGGAACCGAAACGGTGTACCAGTCCCGGTCGGCGTAAAAGAGCGCGTAACGCCCGCCCGGCGACCAGCTCAAGGTGCCCGGCTGTTTCTGGCGCACGAGTTTGCGGCCGCCGTCGAGCGTGTTCACCAGGTAGTAGTCGGCGTAGTTGGTGTCGTAGCCCACCAGGATGCGGTAGGCCCGGTCGTCGGAACCCAGCGCCCAGCGGCCGTCGCGCGCGGGCGTGACGCTTTCCATGGTCTCGTCGCCGAGCTGCACCAGCTTCTTCTCCGCCAGGTGGAAGACGGCGCGGTAGGAGCGATTGCGCGTCTGCTCGGCGCGCACCTTCTGCATCGGCTGGATGAAGTCGTCCTTCCAGTGCCACAGATCGAGGCTCACCCTCTCTTCATCCGGCGGCTCGGGCGCATCGGGATCCGGTTCGGGCGGCGGCGGCGGCGCGGTGCCGAAGAAGACGCGGCCGCCGTCCTCCGAAAAACTGATATTGCCCCGCTCGCTGATGACGAACCCCTGGCGGAAGCCGGGCGTGGAAGTCGAGACCAGTTCGGCCGCCGCCGGGGCGCCGCGCTCCCAGAGGTAAAGTTTCATCTGGGGCTGCTTGGCCGCGGCATCGTCGCGGCTGCTCAAAAAAGCGAGCCGCGTCTGTTTTTCGTCCCAGGTGAGGCGGGTGTACTTTCCTTTACCGGACAGCAGGGCGACCGGCTCGGCAGGCGAGTCCGGGACGAGCGCATAGACGCCGTTGCTTTCCTCCTTTCTCGAAGCGACGGCGTAGACCAGGCACCCGGCGTCCTTGCTCAGGGTGTACTCGGAAACGTCGGCGAAGACGCGCTCGCTCCCGTCGGCCATGTTGCGCAGGACCAGATCGCTGCCGTACTCGGGACGGCGCGTCCCCGCCCGGCGCGCTCCCGCGGCCGGTCTCTGCGCGGGTTCCGCGCCGGCGGCGTCCGGCTTGCGCTCGGGCTGCCTGGGCTCGAGCTGGTAGGCGATGAATCCCGCACCCTGTTCGGGAACCTGGAAACCGCGCACGCGCTCGATGCGGGTCACCTGGCCGTTCGTGAGATCCATGATGCCCAGAGCGCTGCGCGGCATTTCCTCGGCCCGCCTCCGTTCCTTGCGCGCCTTTTCGTTTTCCGCCTTGGTGGGCGCGATCTGAAACACCAGATGCCGCCCGTCGGCGGTGAAGGCGAGCACGTTGCGCGCGGGGCCGGCGCCGCGGCCGCCGGCCGGAGGCGCCGGGGCGGGCTCGCCGGTCTCTTCCGTCGTGCGCTCCTGGCGGCTGCCTCGAGGGTGCCGCCATTCGGCCCCGGTCGCCAGGTTGCGCACCACGATCTCGCCGTCGCCGTCCTGGGGCACGAGCGCGTAAGCCAGCATCCTGCCGTCGTAGGAAAGCTGCGGCGACTGGATCGAGCGCCAGCCGTCATAATCGTCGTGGGTCAGGGGTCGCTTGGCCGCCGCCTGCTCGCCTGCGGCCGCGGCCGAGAAGGCGAGCACGAGCGCGCAAGCCAGGTACGCCGCCAGGGCCGGGTATGGAATCCTGCCGCACATGCGTCCGGTCTTGTCGATCTTCATTGGACGATCCTCCATGCATGAAATGGAAGCCATGATCACGAAAAGGCATTCCCGCAGATCACGGGCCGATCCCGTGCGCCGCGACCTTTCTATCCCAAGATTGTGCCGGGTACAAGCAAGACGTTGGCCTGCGCTCGGCAGGGCTTCACTCTGCCGCCGGAAGGACGAGGCCGATGGTGAAGACGCCGCCGGCACGACCGGGCTGGACCGTCAGTATCAGAGCCAAGGCCGCAGCCCGGGCAGGCCATGAGCGGTTGGCAGTTTTCATGGGATCCTCCTTTTGATTTTGATTTTTACCACGTCGGCGCACCGCAGGCTACTCGAACGCGCATGAGAGGACGATGAGAGAATGTGCGCTCGCATTCGGCCCTTCACCGGCGGGCCGGCGACCGGTATATTTAGTGCCTTGGCGGCGGACTTTTCTCCATCTCGGGTGGAAGTCGACAAGGAGGGATCACAAGCGTCATTGCAGTAGCACTCAGCTCTCAGCTTTCAGCAGTCAGCCTCCTATGACAGGAGGGCGAAGCCTGAATGCTGATGGCTGAAAGCAGATTGCTGAAAGCTGATCGTACTCACTCGCTGGAAAGAGGCTGCCGGACAGAGGACGATCTGTTTGGGTTCCGGGTCGTCCGGGTCGGGAGTATCGATGAAGTGGTCGCGCAGGAAATTTATCGGGGTGGGCGGCTTGGCCGGCATCAGTGCAGCTGCGGGTTACTCGATGATGTCGGAGGCCGGGCGGCTCGAGGTGCGCGTCACGGACGTCGCGCTGCCCGGCCCGGAATCTGCGGGCCAGCTGACCGTCCTGCAGCTTACCGATCTTCACTGTACCTCGGAGAGTTCCCTGTCGCTGATCGGCGAGGCGATCGACCTGGGGCTCGGGTTCCGGCCGGATCTGGTGTGCCTCACGGGGGACTACGTCACCAACGGCAGGTTGCGGCTGAAGGAATGGTATGGGGCGGCGTTGCGGCGCCTGGCGGAGGCTGCGCCGGTCTATGCGGCACTGGGGAACCACGACGGCGGGCGCTGGGCCGGGTCGATCGGCGGGCTGGCGAGCCCGGAGCCGATGATCGAATTCCTGGAGAGCGCGGGGATCAGGGTGCTGCACAACGCTTCGGCAGGCTTCGGTAAGGACGGCTGGGAGTTGAGGCTCGCGGGCACGGCCGACCTGCAGTCCGACCGCTTCGATGCGCGCGCGGCTTTCGCCGGCGTCGGGGAGGATGCGGGCGATGCCGTGATCCTGCTGGCGCACAATCCGGACACGAAGGATCTGGTGCGCCGTTATCCGTGGCATCTGATGCTGAGCGGCCACACGCACGGCGGGCAGGTGGTGCTGCCGCTGGTGGGGCCGCCCTACGTGCCGGTGCGCGACCGGCGTTTCCTTGCGGGGCTGTACTCCTGGGGCGGCCGGCAGCTTTATGTCTCCCGCGGGGTCGGCAATCTTTACGGCCTGCGCGTCAACTGCCCGCCCGAGGTCACCATCCTGCGCCTGCGGCCGCGCCCGCCGGCGGCCTCCACGACCTCCCCCGTTTCCGAGGTGGTCGCATGCCGGGCCTGATCGGCTTCGTAGACCGTCCCGCACCCGGCGGCGCCGCGGCATTCATGCAGTCGATGGCCCGCGCCCTCCATCCCGAGGATTGCTTCCGGTTGGACTGCTTCCACGGCGACCATGTCGGACTGGGCCGCATGGCCCTGAAGCGCCTGAATCCGGGCCCGCAACCCGTGTGGGAAGCGGACGGGTCGGTCGGCCTCGTGATGGAGGGAGAGCTGTACAACCGGGCGGATCTGGTAGACGAGCTGCGGAGGCGCGGGGTCCCGTGCGAGGTCGGTGGCGATGCCGGGCTGGCTCTGAAGATCTACAAGGAGTTCGGCGACGATTTCGCGGTCCGCCTCGACGGCGCCTTCGTGCTCGCCGCCTGGGAACCGCGGCGGCGCAGGCTGGTGATCGCCAACGACCGCCTGGGGCTTTTCCCACTCTACTATGCCCGGGTAGGGCGCGGCCTGCTCTTTGCTTCGGGCGTGCGCGCGCTGCTCACGGATCCGGATCTTCCGCGGGCGACCGACAGGGTGGCCGTCAACGAGTTTCTCGTCTTCAACCACGTTCTGCACGATCGGACGCTGCTGGCCTCGGTCCGCTTGCTGCCGCAGGCATCGTTGCTCACCTTCGAAAACGGCGAGCTGGCGATCCGATCCTACTGGAGGCTGCGCTATCCCTCGCTCTATGAACCCGAAGAGGAAGCTGCTTACGGGGAGAAGCTGCTGCACTACCTGCGCCTCGCCGTGAGAAGGAGGCAGGAAGGGGTCGGGAGCACGGGGGTCCTGCTTTCGGGAGGTCTCGATTCGCGCATCCTGCTGGCCCTGCTGTGCGAGGTTTGGGATGCCGCCCGCATCCACACATTCACCTGGGGCATTCCGGGGTGCGACGACGCGCGTTTCGCGCGCGAGGTGGCCGCATACTGCGGATCGAGGCACCATTTCTACGAGCTGAAACCGGATTGGCTGCTCCACCGGGCCGAGGAAGCCGTTCGCCTCACCGACGGCATGGGATGCATCACGAACCTGCATGCTCTGGCGACGCTCGAGGATGAAGCCCGCGACGCCGAGGTACTCTACAAGGGATTCATGGGTGACGCCATGCTGGGGTTCGCTCTCAAGCGGCGCATGTGGGCGGACTACCCTGCCGATGCGGCCTGGCGCGTACACATGCAGACCCACGCGGAGCAGGGCGTGATCAGTTTCAGCCCGGCCGAAGAACGAGAGCTTTTCACCGGCGACTTCCTGCGCGCGGTGGGAGACGGGGTGTACGAGGATTACCGCGCGGGCATGCGGCAGGCCGAAACACCGCAGCTCGCCAATCAGCGGTTGTATTTCGACCTGACCCAGCGCGTTCCGCGCATGACGATCTGCGGTGTCGAGGTGGTCCGCAGCCGTTGTGGGGTGAAGCTGCCCTTCGCCGACTACGACCTTCTCGATTTCGTTTTGACCATACCCCCGGGCCTGCTGTTCGAACGGCACCTGGTCAGGACGGTGCTCGCGCAGCATTATCCCGGCCTTGCCAAGATTCCTTTGACTCCGAGCGGCATGCCCCTCAACGCGTGCGCCCGTGAGCTCTGGCTGCGCGCGCGGCAGCTGGCCGCCTGGCATCTCGACCGGACAGGTCTCGGCCGGCTCGCTCCCGTCGCGACGCGGCCGTACAAAGACTACGCGAGCTGGTTCCGCGGCGTGCTGCGCAAGTGGACCGAGGAGATTCTGCTCGATCCCCATACGCTGGCAAGGGGCTACTTCAATCCCTCATACGTGCAGCGGCTCGTGGCAGCGCACATGGCGGGGGAGGACCACGCGGTGCGCCTGGGCACATTCCTGACGCTCGAGCTCTGGCACCGCATGTACGCCGACTGATCTCCTATCCACCCGGGGCGCGAAAAAAACCGCCGCGCGCCATTGCATTCAGCGGGGGCAATTGGTATCGTTTCCCCATCTTCAGGTCGAGTTGTTCGACCTGACCAGGTTTCAAGCGCCCGCAAGGGCGCTCTCGGGTGGAAAAGGAGGATACATCCACATGAAGAAGCACAGAACTATCCTGCTGGTGCTCGCGGCCGTCGTCGGCCTGTCGGTATCCGTTTACGCGGCCAAGCGCCTGTGGTCGGCTTCGATGTCGGCGGATTTCGAGCTTCACGACGTAATCGGCTCCAACGCGATCGGATCGGCCGTCATCATCACCAAGCCGGATGGCAGTGCCTGGGAATTTCGCGTGAAGATCGTCGGCCTGTCCGGCGTCCCCACAGGCGTGAGCCTCCATGGCTGGGCGACGGCGCAGCAAGAGGCTCCCATCATTCTCGGGTTGTGCGGGACCCCGGGGCCGTCCGCTCTGGCCAGTTGCGCGAGCGGCTACGATGCCTCGACCAAAACGCTCGAGATCACCGGTGATATCACATCGCCGCTCCTCATGCAGTGGGGACTGCGCGGCAGGGAGTTCCAGCAGAATCTCTCGGCCGGATTGGTTTATGTCAGTGCGCACACCGCACTCAATCCTCTCGGCGAGTGCCGCGGACAGTTCCAGCAGATTTTCCCCTAAATGAGAAAGCGCCGGCAATCCCGGGCGCACCGCTGCGGACGGATACAGCGGCGCGCGCCGGACTGCCGGCGCAATCTCGGACTTCCCCATTGCCTTGTGCCGGCGCGGCATGGGCGGCGGTCAAGGGGTCGTCATGTTACGATCCAGTCTGTTCCTATTCGTTTCACTGGCGTGCGTCGGCACCGGATGCGCAGCGGACAAGGGATTCGTCGTCGATCACACCTCGCTCCACCTCTTCGACCGCATCCCGGAGCGCTACCTCGAAGCCGCGCGCAACCTGCGCACGGCCTTCATGGACCGCTCGGTGGGCGTCAATACCAACGATGCCCTGGACTGCCTTACGGCCTCCGGCTACGCTGCGGCGCGCGTTCCCTGCCGGCGCGATTTCCGCGAGACCGACGGCCGCTGGCAGGTGACGATCCTGCGCGACAGCGCCGCGGCCCCACCCTATATCCGATTCTCGCCCGATCCCAACCGCTACGACCGGAGCAAGTGGTCTTTTTTCATATTCGCCGACGATTGGGACAAGATGGCGCTGCGCTTCATCCGGGGCCTGCGCGAACGCGCGATCCCGGCGCTCACCCATCCGGACGGCCGGCCGGTCCGGATCGACCCGCTCGATTATGATGTCCTGTCCTTCCAGTTCACCTACCTGAATGTCGCGGCCGGCAGCAGCGCAGCGAAGTTCTTCACGCGCCTGCCGGGCGACTACGACGACGCCTACGATCTCGAACGCGAGATCGAGGCCGTGCTGGAACGCGCCGATCCGCCGCGGGTATTCGTGTACTGGACCACGAGCCTCGCGCGCGGCATTGGAACGCGGGAATCCGAAGAATTCAATGCAGCCATGCGCCGGTGGTGCCGCGAGCGCGGACGGATCCTCTTCGACTTCGCGGACATCCAGGCTCACGACATGCGCGGCCGCCCGTGCTTCGACAATCGCGACGGCGTCCCCTACACGGCACCCAACGGAAGCAGGGGAGAAAACCATCCGGACGACGGGAAGCAGTATCCCGCCATTTGCCAGGAAAACACGACCGAGGCGGACGGCGGCCATCTGGCGACCGCCCAAGGCCTGGTAAGCATCGCCAAGGCATTCTGGATCGTGATGGCCCGCGTGGCAGGCTGGCAGCCGTAGCGACACCTTCGTCCTCGAGAAGCACAGCAAGAGGCCGGGTGTCAGGGATGGAGGGGGCGCGGCTTGCGCCGCCGCCCACAGGCGACCGGGAGAGACAGACGCGGGGCGGTCAGTAAAGTCCCGTGGGCGATGCTTCCGGCAAGGGCGCCGCGGCTTCGCCGCGGGGCGGGAAAAGGCGGGAGAAATAGACCCACTCGAGGGCCGGTGCAGCCGCAAAGGTCGTGAGGAGGGCCATCAGCACCATGATGGTGAACATCCCCTGCGAGATCACGCCGACATCCAGGCCGACGTTGAGCAGAACGAGTTCCATCAAGCCGCGCGTGTTCAGGAGAATACCCAGGGCGCCCGCCTCCCTCCAGGGTATTCCGCAAATCCGGGCCGCGACCGCCGTGCCTCCCAGTTTACCGATCACGGCCACCAGGACCACCAGGGCAAGGTATAGCCACATCTTGTCCCGCACCAGCAGGCCGATGTCCGTGCGCAGTCCCGTGAATACGAAAAAGACCGGCAGCAGAAGCACCATCGACAGGTCGTTCAGTTTTTCTCCGAGAGCATGCACGAGCGCGGGGGCCTTGGGCATCACCAGGCCCATGAGGAAGGCGCCGAACGACGCGTGGATGCCGACTCGCTCCGTGACCCACGCCGAAAGCAAAAGCGAAAAAAGCACAGCCCCCAAGATGTTGTGGGTGACGAAGCCCTTCCTGTCGTAGTAGGCCGCGAGTGAATTGCCGAGGCGCCGGACAGCGGTCAACATGATCGCAATGTAGACGACGAAAGCGGCAAGCCCGGGCCATAGTAGATCGGTCACCGTGCCCGCGCGCACCAGCAGGACCAGACCGGCAAGCATACACCATCCGACGACATCCCCCACGGCCGCGCTCGCAATGGCCATGGTGCCGAGTCTGGTATCGATCAACTTGCGCTCGACGAGGATGCGGGCGAGCACGGGAAACGCCGTGATACTCATGGCGGTCCCGAGAAAGAGAGCGAAATGGGCCAACCGCGCTGCGTTGCCCGGAACACGGGGATGGAGAAACAGCGCGAGCAGCACCCCCAGGCAGAACGGGAAAGCGATGCTGACCAGGCTCGTGACCGCGACAGGCCTGCCGTGAAGCCGCAACTTCTTCGGGTCGAGTTCCATTCCGATGAGGAACATGAACAGCAGCAGCCCGATCTGACCCAGGACATACAGGCTCTCGCGGCTTTCGGCCGGAAAAAGCGCGGCCGACAATCCGGGAGCGCAGGAACCCAGCACGCTCGGACCCAGGAGTATTCCGGCCGTCATTTCGCCCATGACCTGGGGCTGGCGGATCAACAGGGCCAGCTTGCCCAGCAGGCGCGCCGCGGCCAGTATGACGCCCAGAGAGACGAGCACCGCGGTCAGACCGGACATCGGCGCGCCTCCATCTCGGCCTGCGTCGCAGCGCGCGCGCCGGTCACGGCCGCGGGCTCAGGCATGCTTCCGGAGCCGCCGGGCGGGGCGCCCCCACCCGCGCCAGCCGCAGGAAGGGCTCCGTGGCGACATACAGGCCGTCCACCGCTTCTTCCTCGCGCAGCGCGAACAAACCCTCCACGGACGCGAAGAATCTTGCGTTGGCTTCTGCGGCCCGACGTTGCTCCCCTTGCAGCGCCGCCAGGGCTTCCTTGTCCCTGCGAAACTCGAGGTTCTCTTCGATGCGGCGCGTCATCTCCTGGAGAATGAAATGCCGGGCATCGCTCCGGCTGTCCTCCAGGTCCTTGAGCCCGGTGACGAGCGTGAGAAATGCGCGCTTGATATCCTCCGCCTTGATTTCCTGCTGCGTGAGCCGCTGGGCTTCCCAGAAATAGGAATCGCGCCCGCGGTTGACATCGTAGAAAGCGGAGAGAAAAACCAGAAAGCGCAGGTATGCCTGACGGTAGCTCTTTTCGAAATAGGACCGCACCTCGGCTTCCCCGATCTCGCCGCGCTCGATACTGGCGATCCCGGCGGCCGCCAGCAGGGCACTGAAGGTGGCCAGGTGAACTCCGGATGAAAGAAGCGGATCGAGAAAACATGCAGCGTCGCCGACCAGGAAGAATCCCGGACCGCAGAAGGTCTCGCACGCATAGGAGTAGTCCTGCTCGCGGTAGACGCCGGAGGTTCGGCGGCCGCAACCGACCAGATCACGAACGAGCGGAGCCTGCGCGATCGCCTCGTCCAGGATCTCTTCCAGGCTCCGGTCGCCGCAGGCCTGGAATGCATCCTTGTGCATCACCACGCCGACGCTCATCGTGCCGTCGTGCAGGGGAATGGCCCACAGCCACCCGTTCGGGATGGAGTTGACGGCGATGTCGCCCTGACGGCTGCCGGGCAACCGGTGCGTGTCCTGCCAGTAGCCCCAGACGGCCACATTCTGGAAGATCCTGTGATAGCGCCGGTTCTGCAGGTAACGGTTGGCCATCAAGCTGTGGCGCCCCGACGCGTCGATAAGATGATCGAAGGCGATGACGCCGGCTTCCGATGCACCGTCGCCGTTGCCCGCCTGTCGCTTCCACGCGGCGCGCCGCGGGCGCCCGCCGTCGAATTCGAGAGCCGTGACCTCGCACTGCTCGATCACCGACGCGCCCTGCTCCCGGGCGTGCTCGAGAAGCAATCGATCGAATTCCGAACGGATCACCTGGAAGCTGTAGGTATGGCTCCCCGCCAGCTCGCCGAAGTTGAGCGGCCAGCGCTCGGCGCCCCAGTGAAGCAGTGCCCCGTTCTTGCGTTGAAACCCGTGGGCCTCGATTTTTTCCCGGATACCCAGGATGTCGAAGATCTGCAATATGGAGGGGAGCAGGGATTCGCCGATGTGATAGCGCGGGAAGCGGGTTTTTTCGAGCACGGCGACCTCGATACCGGAACGGGCCAGAAGCCCGGCGGCGGTCGCGCCTCCCGGGCCTCCGCCGATGACGAGCACTTTGGTTCGGGACGGAATACTGTTCATGCGGTTCTCCATGAGATTGTGTTTATGGTTGTCGCTCGGAGGAAGATCTCGCCCTCAACCCAGAATGTAGCGCTGGACGGCGCGCGCAGGGGAGCGCGCCAGCGCTTCCATGCCGGCGAGCGGAACGATCAGTGCGGTCACAAAAAGAAAGGGGAGCAGCAGGATCCTATAGGCCAGCAGGCCGGTCAGCGCAACCCCGATTCCCCACAGAATCAGATCGAGCACGAGCAGGTGGGTGAGGTACAGTCCGTAGGAACGCTTGCCGATCCTCTCCAGCAAGCCCACCCAGGGAATCGATCGGCGTTCGATCGCCGGCAGCAGCAGGACACAGGCCACAGGACTCCAGAAACCCGCTACCAGTTGGCGCACTTCGTGCGCCCGATGCAGGAGGCCGAGCACGAACAGCAGCGCCGCCGCAAGGGCCAGAAGCGTCTTCCAACGCTTCACGAGCGGCAGAAGTCGCTGCATATGTATACCGTAGAGCAGGCCCAGCGGGAAATATACCGCCCAGACCGCCAGCGTGCGCCCGACGACGGGCGGGAAAAGCACGTGGAGCGATTTCGGCACCCAATCGGTATGCAGCACACCAAGCAGGAACATCTGGTATGCGGCCAGCACGACCATCAAGGCCACGCCGTGCCGGCTGCCGATCCGAAGCAGCAGCGGCGCCAGGAGATAAAACAGCACCAGCACGGGGATGAAGTGGAAGGGGTAGCCGACCAGGAGATTCTTGGCGTATCCGGCCGGGGAATAACGCTCGCCGAACTGCGCCAGTACGACCAAATAGAACAGAAACGACCAGAAGACATAGGGCCAGAGAATGTGAGCCACGGCGCCGGCAAGAAACTTCCTCGTCAGGCGAGGCGGCGTGCCGCGCGCGGCATAGGCCACGAATGCTCCGGAAATGAAGAGAAACGACGGAACGGCGAAGATACCCAGGGCCTTGAGTACGCCGAGGACGTTTTCGGCCGCGCCGGTCACCGGGGCATAACCATACCCCAAGGGCACCTTGGTGCCCATTTCGATGGTGTGGTTGAGCACGATGAGCAGCATGGCGACGCCGCTCAGTGCCGCAAACTGCCGGTTCATGCGGGCGAATCAGGAAGGGGGGAAAGGCAGCATCACCGCTGCCGAGCGCAGGTAGGCGGTCGTGCGCTGCTTGCGGGACAGGTCGGAGATCACCCGCTGGACCTGCTCCCGGCCGAGGCCCAGGGCGGCGCCGATCTCTTCGGGATCCGCGCCCGACTCCCAGCCCAGCCAGATCACGTCCAGGATCTCGAAGGGGAGCCGGAAGAAAAACTCTTCCTGAGAGCTTCCGGCGCTGTAGGTGTCGGTGGTCGGCGTGCGGCGCCGCACCTCTTCCGGCACTCCCAGATGTTCGGCCAGCCGGTATACCTGGGTCTTGAACAGATGGGCGATGGGCTGAACGTCGGCGCCGCCATCGCCGTGCTTGACGAAGAATCCCAGGGCGTGTTCGTTTTTGTTCGCAGTCCCCACTACGGCGTAATTGCGCAATTCCGCGTGGTAGTACAGCATGCTCATGCGTGTCCGCTGTTTGAAATTCGAGGCCGCCACCACCTGGCAGTACTCTTCCACGGGAAGCCGCCGGCTGCACTCCCGGCCCTCCGGACTGATGACGGTCAGGTGAAAGACATTGAGAGTCTCCTGTTCGCGCAGATCCCCGGGAATGACGATCTTGGCTTTCCAGCCCGGACCATAATCGGGGAAAAGGCGTGCGATCGCCTCGTCGCGGCGCCGATAGCATCCCAGGCCTTCGAGCGCCTGCGTGATATCCTCGACGACGGCGGTCACACCGAAGCGGCCGGCAACCATCTTGGCCAAGGGCACGCTTTCCGGGCTGGAATCGCGCTCCGGAAGCACCAGGGCGGTCACGCGCTGCGGCCCGAAAGCCCGGGCGCAAAGAGCCAGGACCACGGACGAGTCCACGCCGCCGCTGATACCCACGACCGCTCCCTTGCGGTGCAGCAGGCGATGGACCGCATCCCGCAGCCCGGCGACGATGCGGTCCGCCTCCGCCGCGGCATCGATCTCGAGCAGTTCCTTTCGAAATCCCGTCACGAGCATCTCCCGTTATCGGGCCGCCGCACCGACGGCCGCATCCACGATCTTGATCCTGTCTCCGGGCAAAAGCGGCTGGGCGCGGAAATCGCGCACAAACTGGCGATGCAGCAGCTGTGTCGATATGATTCCGGCCAGCGCCATATCCTCGACTTCGCTCAGCCTGGCGCCGCCCCGCGCCTTGTGCACCAGCTGCCTTACCGCCTCCGTTCGAAAAATACCGGCGCTCGCCAGATCGCGTTCGCTCAGCAGGTCCGTGACGTAAGCGGGCGTATCGGGGAAGAAGCTGCGGTGTACCGGCGCGCGGTAGGGGCGCTTGGGGCGCTGCCATATCTCCGGCGGCAGCATCCGCCGGCCGATCTGCCGCAGGAGGAATTTCTCCGTCAGGCCGCGCATTTTCAGGCGCGGCGGCATCCGGCCGGCGAATTCCACCACCCGGTAATCGAGAAACGGATGGCGTCCTTCAACGGAATGGGCCATGGCCACGCGATCCCCCTGCGAACTCAGCAGATACTGCGACAGGAAGATCGTCGTCTCCAGGTACTGGGCCTGCCCGAGCGGTGGCCACTGCCGGAAGCCGTCCGGAAGCACGATGTCGTCGTGAAACGGTCGATGCTCGCGCCCGTCGTCGGCGAGGAAACGCAGGCAGCGGGCCGTGTTGCGCCAGCGCAGTGCATGCGAATAGAAGGGATCGTCCGTATCGCCGAGGCCGCGCCCGAAAAAAGCACCCAGATAGGCATCGCCGGCGGCACCGAGGGCCCCGATATCGGGATAGAGCCTGCGCAGCAACAACGGGCGCAGGCGCGACTTTGGCCGGCGCGCCCAGAATCGCCGGATCTTCATCTCCTTGAAAATGTCGTATCCCCCGAGGATCTCGTCGGCCCCTTCGCCGGTCAGTACCACTTTCAGCCCATGGTCGCGCACCAGCTTGGACAGGAGAAAGAGCGGAGCCGGAGCCGTGCGCAGGATGGGCGTCTCCGCATGCCGGACCACTTCGGGGAACACCTGCGCGATATCGGCGTGGGTGCAACGTACCACCCGATGATCGGTGCCCAGATAACCGGCCATTCTGAGCTGGAAGGTGCTCTCGTCGAACTCGCTGTTCTCGAAGGCGATCGAGAAAGTATCCAGGCGGTTGCCTGCATGCCGGCGCACCATAGCGGTCGTGAGCGACGAATCGAGACCGCCGCTGAGATACGCCCCTACCGGGACGTCGGCGCGCAATCGCAGGCGGCAGGCATCGATCAGCAGGCTTTCGAGTTCCTCCCGGTACTCCTCCTCCGCACGCCCACCGTCGGGTTCCGGCATGAAATCGAGCTCCCAGTAACGGACGATGGTCAGAGCGCCGGCGCGCGCCAGCGCATAGTGAGCCGGCGGGATCTCGTAGATTTCGCGGAAGGCGGTGCGGGGCGTCAGCGTGCTCCAGTAAGTGAAGACCTGGCGCAGGGAGGCGCTGTCGATCTCGGCGTGGACCCATGGAGTCGCCAACAGCGACTTGATCTCCGAGCCGAAAACCAAGCGGCCGTTCCGGACGGCGTAAAAAAGGGGGCGGATGCCCAGGCGGTCGCGCGCGAGAAACAGTTCGCGTTTGTCCTTGTCCCATATGGCGATGGCAAACTGGCCGTTGAGCCGGCCGAGGCATTCGGGACCGAAATCTTCGTACAGGTGGAGGATCACTTCCGTGTCCGTGTGCGTCGAGAAGCGGTGGCCTCGGGCTTCGAGCTCCGATCTCAGTTCCGGATAGTTGAAGATCTCCCCGTTGAAGACGATCCACAACCGGCCGTCCTCGTTGCCGATCGGTTGGGAGCCGCCGCTCAGGTCGATGATGCTCAGGCGCGCGCTGCCGAGCCCTGCATGATCGTCGCGGTAGATGCCGAACTCGTCCGGGCCGCGATGGCGTATCGTGCCCAGCATGCAGCGCAATACGCCTGCTTCGACGGGCCCGCCGCCGGCCGGATTCACGATTCCCACGATGCCGCACATTCCAGTCCGCCTGTTTCCCGCAGTTCTCAGCGCAAGGCCGATTTCTTTATCTTGCCGGAGTCGGTTTTCGGAAGCTCGCGGCAGAACTCGATCTGCCGCGGTACCATGTAATCTTCCAGGTTGGCGCGGCAGTGCGCCAGCACTTCCCTCTCGCTGAGCGTGCGGCCGTCGACCACGACGAACGCCTTTACGGCCTGTCCAAGGACCGGATCGGGGATGCCGATCACCGCCGCCTGGACGACGCCCTCGAGGGCGTACAGCACGTTCTCCACCTCCTTGGGGGCGACCTTCTCGCCCCGGCTCTTGATGATGTCGTCGCGCCGCGCCACGAAGTAGTAATAGCCTTCTTCATCCATGCGAAACAGGTCGCCCGAATAACACACGCGCTCTCCCGGAAGCGGGCCGGGGCGATAGCGCCGGGCCGTGGCCGCCTCGTCCCCCCAATAGCCGCGCATGACATGGCGCCCGCGAATCACCAGTTCTCCGATCTGCCCCGGACCCAAGCGGTTGCCTTCGTCGTCCTCGAGCCACACCTCGGTTCCGGGGATCGCGATGCCCACCGACCCGGGCCGGCGATCCACTTGATCGGGAGGCAGGTAGAGAGCACGCTTGGTCTCGGTCAAACCGTACATCGAATAGATCGCCACCCCCGGGAACCTGCGCCGCAGTTCCGTGATGTGGCTCGGCGGCAGAGCGGCCGCCGTGTTCGATATATAGCGAAGGCTCGAGAGGTCGTAAGGGGTCATGTCCATCTTGACCAACACGGCGAAAATGGTGGGCACTCCCGGCAGGCCGGTGACGCGCTCCTGCTGCATGCGCTCCAGCACCGCGGCGGGGTAGACGAACCCCTTCTCGAGCACGAGGGTGCCTCCGAACCTGAAGGTCATGAGGAGCTGGTACAGGCCGTAGTCGAAGGAGAGCGGGAGCAGGCCGATGACGACATCATCCTCGACGTTCTTGAGGTATGAAATGATCGACGCGGCGGCGAAATCCACATTCCCGTGGTCGCACATCACCCCTTTGGGCTCGCCCGTGCTCCCCGAGGTATAGATCAGGCACGCAAGGTCGAGATCGATCTGCACCGGGGCGCAGGGTTCGGCCGGCCACTCCTCCTGTATACGGTCGTAGGAGAGCATCGCCGGAGACCGGTGAACGCTCTCCTCCTTCCCGGTCAGGACGACGGTTCGCAGGGACGGCACCTCGGACAGCAGGGTCGCGGCAAGCTCCTGCTGACGCCCGGAACAAAGGAGCGCGCTCGCCCGGCAGTTGTCGAGGATGTAGGCCAGCTTGCGCTCCTTCGTGGTGGGGTTGACGACCACGAAAGTGCCGCCTGCCTTGAGCGTCGCGAAGATCCCCACGACCGCCTCGACGCTGTTGGGCAGGAAGACGACCACGCGGTCGCCGCGCTCCAGCCCGGCGTCCCGCAGGGCGTGCGCCAGACGGTTGGCGCACGCGTCCACTTCCGCGTAGCGCCAACGCCGCCCGTCGCACACCAGGCACACCTTCTCCGGGAGCCGCGCGGCACTCTTTTCGAGGAATTCCTGCACGAGCATGCTGGTCTCGTCTCCAAACGGCGGGCGTCAGGCCTGCCGGCGCTTCCGGGCCACGAATGCCGCCAGTTTGCTGACCGAATCGAAGTTTTCGGGCACGATATCGGTGTCGCCCACTTCGATGCCGAAATGGTTCTCGACGAAACCGACGAGTTCGAGAACATTCATGGAGTCCACAATGCCCAGATCGAGAAACGACGCATCGTCGGGATGCGGGTACGCTTCGCCGCTGAAAAGGATGTTGCGGGCGATATAGTCACGGATCGATGCAGCTATGTATTCCATCGATGCTTCCGGCTCCCAAAGGAATGCGGCCGACCGCCGGCCGGGATGCACGCATTCACCCCTGCGAATGGGCGTCATTATAAGGATTGCGGCACCCGCCTGTCAAACGCGCCCCTGCGGCTACGGCACGATCCGCAGGTTGGTCGGAGGAGCCGGACGCTGGCCCCCGCTCGGATTCCAGCCGGCAATGCGCGCCATGAGGATCCACATGCCCTTGGCTACGCTCACCACGCCCTGGGCGGTGCCGAGATGGCCCCCGTCGGTTTCGGTGGTCTTCTCCTGGCAGATCGCCGGGATGTCGCGCCCGTCGTCGGGGTAGTTCTCGCCGGCGCTACCGCTCGGCGTGGTATAGGGCACACCGTCCCGGTTGTCGTAGCATGGGCTGCCGTTCATGTCGTGCGCTTCGATGTCGGCGAAGTCGAAGAGAATCCGGCCGTTCTCGCGGCACCATTGGCGCATGCGGTCGTTGAATGCGGTCGCCTCGTCCGTGCCGATGCCGCGCGCCAGGCTGGTCGTCCAGTATATGAACACCCGCGGGGGATTTGCGGAACCCAGGACTTCCGCGATCTCGCGCTCGAGATCGTAGACATCGTCGTACGCTCCCGGACGCCGCGTGAAAAACTCCGCAATCGTACTCCCCTGGTCGACGTTCAGATAACTGAACTGGAAGGAGATCACGTCGAAATCCAGGGGGTCGAGATTCACCGGCTGATTCGTGATGCTGTCCGCGGCCGGGATCGATCGGTTGTGAAGCCCGGAGACGAAATTCACGGTCATTTTGTCCCAGGTATCGGCGAACGTATAGTAGAACCAGTTACTGCGGTTGTAACGGACGGGGTCGGGAACAAACCTGATGTACTGAGGCACCAGCCCCGCCGCCAGATCCGCATCCGTGCGCGTCACCATCTGCCAGGTTCCGCCCTGCAGCCGGTAGTCCCGCCGGCACGTGACCGGCGAGGCGCCGTAAGAGGCGGCGGTGAAACAGTTGAGCGCCGTATGCGTGTTGAAGCCCACGGAACGGTCCATGAAGAGCACGCGCAGACTTCGCGCCGCCTGGAGATACGATTCCGGGATCGAGTCGAACAGGGGCAGTGACGTATGATCGACCACGATCGCCTGCCCCCTGGCGCTCCCGCATGCGAGGAGGAGCACCATCGCCAATGACGCCGCCCGGAAACCATTCAGGTTCATGCCGCCCTCCCCGAAACCGCGTTGGATTCCCTGCCGAATCCGCCGCTGCCGTGAAGCATTCACGGCACCACCATTACGCCCGCCCTTTCCCGCCCGCCTCGCGTCCATCATCGCCTCTGCCCGCCGAAAAGCTCGTGAGCCGTGTCACACAAATGGCTGCGAACCGGCGTCCGATAGCCGCCGTCGCCGTTCCCGGCCGGTCAGCCGAAAATGTACCGGGAAGCCGGACGCGCTAAACTCCCCTCGACAAGCCTGATCAAACAAAGAGGAACAAGCAGTCCGAACGCGAAAATAAAGGCGGCGAACAATACAGGGTAGCCCAACAACGCCGGAAAAAGATGATAAACAATGCGCGCCGTATAGATCTGAACCGGGACATGTACCAGGTAGATGCCGAACGAGCGTGATCCAACCCTCTCCAGCCAACCGTTCCCCGACCGTCGGCCGGCGAATACAAGCACGGCGACGATGACGCACAAGGCGTACAATCCCCCGATCAGCGTTTCGATCGGAACCGAAACTCGGTGGCGGAAGATCCAATCGCGCTCCAGCACGGCGACGAGGAGCAACGGGAGCCCGGCGCCCAGCGCCCAAAACCGATAGCGACGAACCTGGGTGTGGAAGCGTGCCAGCCGGCAGCCCGCAACCGCGCCCAGGACGAACCAGAACGCCCGCGTCAAGAAAAACCACTGCGGGAGCCCCTCCAGAGAAATCGTCCCACTGCCGACTCCGTACATCTTCAAATAGAACGGCGATTGAACCAGCAGCTGCACAGCCGCCGAGGACAGCAGGAGAGCTTTCCAGTGCGTTCTTGCCAGAGGCACTATCAGGAATGACAAGATGTAAAACTGGATCAGCAGAGGAACATAATAGTACGGGCCGCGGACCTTGCCGGTAAGCACCATCGCGATGTAGGTGGGAAAATCGTATCGCTTTCCTTCCACCAGAAGGCCGGCGAGGGCGACGCCGCACCAGAAGAGGTACGGGACGAGCAGAAACTTCACCCGGGCATATACCGTCCTCCAGGAAATCGTTGCCCGGCTGCGATCGGTGGCGATTGCGGTGAACACACCGGTGATGAAAAGAAAAGAGGGGATGGCGAAGCTGATGCCCCCCGCAATTCCGTTGAGCGCGAAATATGAAGTGCTGCCCAACTGATCGAAATTGGGGACCTGGACCGGGCGGTAGCGGTCCGTCCAGAAGACCATGGCCGTGAAGCCCCAGGACTGGGCATGATTGAGGACGGCGGCCAGGACGGCCAGTCCATTGAGGCAGAGCAGGTTCCGCACCAGCGAAACCTTGGCCTCCGAACCGCCCCCGCCCGGCCGCCTGCCTGCATCATCGTTCGCTGCGGGACGGGGCGGGGCGAGTAATTCCGTTTCCCCCGAGGCCATGGCGCCGCTAGAAGGGTCCTTGAGCCGGAATCGCCGCCAAAACCGAACCCTCGTTGGTCCCGAAGAGAGCGAAGGCGGCCACGGGCCGGCTTGCCGTCAGGCGCATGTATCCCGAAATGCGCTCTTCATCCGGAGGCAGCGGGAAGAACTGGGTGAGCAAACCCGACACACGGCGCCCGGCGGGGATACTGAGGGTACGCGACAGGACGGGTGTGCCGTCCGCCTGGTAGACAGTCAAACTACTCTCGACATCCTCGATGCCCGGATTGACCACGGCCAGACCGGTATACCAGACGCGGCTGGAAGCCACGTGGCCGAAGACGACCGAATCCCGCAGTCGCGCCACCAGGGGCAGCGCCGCTGAAAACCGCCCACCTGGATCGCCGAACACGATGTGACCGACCAGCCGAGCGCCGCTGCAGGTCACCTCGACATATCCCTGGACCAGGCCGGCGCCCAAGCCTGACGGCAGGTTGCCGAAGAAGGCGGGGTCGTCCACGTGGATCTTGCCGCGTGCGGCAACCGGGACCTGACGTGCTGCGAGTTCACGGCCATCCTCCCCGATCAGGCGCAATGTGACCTCGCCGGGGGCAGGTTCCAGATTGACCAGGGATATCGTGGAACGCCATCCGTTGCCGACCGCATATTGGGGGGCATAGAGCCGCGTCGCTCCGCCCGTCGCGTCTTGCGCGTAGAGGAATTCAAGATCGCTCCCGGGTCGCCCGGTCAATTCCGAAACCAGGAGCCCGGCCGGCGCCTCGACGCGCACGTAGCTCGACGGCGACAGGGAAATTCCGGGGAAAAGATCCGCGGAAAGATCTTCGACCACCGAGCCCATGGCCGCTATGGTGCGCCGGACGGAACGGAGGGGAATGCCGTCGGCCGCCACCAGTTCCAGCGTAGCTTCGGCGGCAAAGGGGTTCGGGTTGATCATGCTCACCCGCGTAAAACCGTCGCCGCGGACTTCGCCGAGTACCGCCGATGCCAGCGGCAGCTCATTCATCGAGCCGCCGTCGAGCAGCGAGAGAGCGGCGTCGAAGAGAAGAAAGATGCCCGACACGCCCCGGACGGTGCTTTCGATCCTGGCCCATCCGACCGGGCTGCGCTGGCGCAGGCCGCTTCCGAAGAGTTCGTAATCGAGGAAGGGATACTGCCGGCCGGCCCCGAGGGAGGAAAGCACCACGGGGTTGTTGATGCCCGCTCCCCTGGGCTCCGTACCGTCGCGATCGAGGGCGGTCAGCTGCAGGAAGGCCGCCGCCTGATCCAGGTTTGCCAGCGCGACCCCGGTGTATTCCGGCGCGCTTCCGCCTGCCGCCCCGTAACCCGAGAGCCGCGGATAGAAAAGCGTGAGAGGCCCGTCGAAGACCTCGTTGGAAAAGTCGCTCTCCAGCCCCGCGCGGCTGTAGGCCGTCACGGCGAAAAAGTGAACGCCCTCGGGGAGCCCCCTGAAGGTATAGGTGGTCACATTTCCCACGTCGACCACGGTGTCGTATTGGCGCGAGAAGGATCCCCGATAGATCTTGTATCCCGCAAGGTCCGCCTCGCTGTTGGGGCTCCACAGGAGGGTAATGTCCTTGCCGTAAACGGTCGCGGTTGCCGCCAGAATCATCGCTGCGATCCGAGTCATCCACGCTCCACGAAACGACAAAACCATCTTCGTCATCCCCTCGGGCCAAACAGGACTCTCATTCGTCTCATGCGCGCCCCGCCATGCCGGTACATGCTTGCCCGGCCCGCTCGGGTGCAGGACCTGTGCGGGAATTGTGATCCGGCGCACCGGCAGCGCCGCACCGTCGTTCGATAATCGCCCGGGCGACCCTCGACGTCTCGCATGCACCCGGGGCATGTGTTAGAATTCCGGCAGAACTCGGGTGGCACGAACGCCAGGCACATGAATGCGAGCGCACGGGAACGGCGGGCAGTCGTTTCCCGCGGCACGCGGAAAGGAGCAACAGTGATCAAGCAAAGGGGGCGAGCCGGGTCGTCGATCGGCCGAATCATGGTCTGTCTTGGGGTGCTCGCCGCGTTTCCGCGAATCCCGGCGGCCGATTGGTACATGGCCGGCGCCAATCCGCAGCGCACGAGCTGGGTTGCCGATCAGGTCGCAGGGAATCTGGTGCCGAGGTGGTATCGCCCGATCGAGGCCTATATCGACCAGAAGGTGCAGTTGGTCGTCGTCGGCGACCGTGTTTATGTGGCAAGCTCCAGAGGACTCCACTGCCTGGATGCGCGCACGGGACAGGTATGCGCGGGATGGAGCGACTATCTTACGGACATGCCGCTCGGGCACTCCCCCACGGTCGTGGGGGGGGTGGCTTACGTCGGCTGTTTCGACCGGCGCATCCACGCCGTCGACGCCTGGAGCGGGAGGCGCATCTGGGCGTCCCCGCCGGCGGGCGCGGGATTCAGCGTCAACCCTGTGGTGGCCAACAACACGGTCTATGCCGGCGGCCGGGACGGCTATTTCTACGCCTTCCGTACGAGCGACGGCACTCTGGTCTGGCAGTACCCGCAGGCGGCTCAAGCTCCGCTCGGCCCGATCTGCTATTCGCCCGCCTACGACGCTGCCTCCGACACGCTGTACTTCGCCTCCGACGACAACTACGCCTATGCCCTGCGTGCCGCCGACGGCTCCCTGGTCTGGAAATCGGCGCGGAAACTTCCCGGAGACCGTTACCGTTCCTGGTGGCCGGTCATCTACAGGAACTACGTGATCTTTTCCGGCATGCGCCCTTATTTCTGGTCCGACTACGACATTTACGAGGGCGCCACACTGTTCGACTATCCCCCGGGAGGAATTTTCGAGGGCTACCTGGGGCCCGTCTTCGCTGCCGCGTCGTCCGCCGATACCACCGGTCTGGCCTGGGCCTGGCCCGCCGGATCGCTGGTCATGGACGCGAGTCGCATCTCCGCCGCGATCGCGGCCCATCGCCTGCTCCTCCAGGTCCACGTCCAGCTCGACAAGGCCACCGGCCGGGAATACGGCACTCCGTACGCCCCTTTCCTGTTCCAGGGAAAGAACACGCACACGTTTCATCCGCCCGTCGTTATGCCCGACGGGGTGCTGTACCAGACCTCGCATTCGCACAAAGGAAATGTCGGGATCACGCGCGCCCAGGTTTTGGGACTCCACCTGGGGACGAGTTACGTGCGCTTGACGGGCCTCGAGACCGCCCAGGACGAGCCGCAGTACATCTCCGGGGGAGGCACCATGCTCTACCGCAACCTTTGCTGCTCCCGTGAGGGCGACTTCCTCGACATTTCGGTGCCCAACGGAATGCGTCGTCCGGTTTGGGGATACGGCACCGATCCGCTGGACACCCAGCTGCCCGGCTTCCATGACCAGGTGTGGTACACGCAGCCCAACTTTCTCGACGAGGTGCGCGGCTGGTACCACGGGCAGTTTCGCAGCGGCTACCGGAGCCCCAACGGGGCCTACCACAACCATGGGGACCAGAATCCGATCGTGCCGCATATCACGTCGGACGGCGTCGGGAGGCTCTTCGTTCACCGAAACAACGTCGTGATCTGCTACGCCAACGACGCCGGAAGTCTCCGGGCGCAACCCATCCTCGCCGCCGCTGCGCCGACGGCAGCGGACGCTCCGATCCTTCCGCGCGCCACCCTGCAGGCCCGCCTGGAGAACGAGATCGCCAAGATCGTCGACGCGCCCGGATTTCTCAAGCCCGCCTATTTCTACGGGGGTCAGAATCTGATTCGCCAGATCAATTACTACTTTTACAATCCGGGAGAGCTGCTCTACTCGCTTGCGCGCGCGTATCCCCTCGTTTCCACGGCCCTGCAATCCCGTCTGAGGACCTACATGCAGAACTACTACAACTATTATTTCGGCGGGACCATGTATGCCTACACCGGATGGCAGGAGCCGGTCCAGCGCAACGCCAACGACTTCCCTCCCGAAGCGCTCGCGCAATTCGCATCCGCCCCCAGGAGCACGTCTCTCTACAGTCCCATCCTCGGGCAGAGCTTCGGATGGAGCTGGAGTTATCCCCAGATCAACATCTACGCCCTGTGGAAATACGCCCAGATCGTCCCGGCAGCCGCACAGGACGCCTACAACAAGGCCCGGTCCAAGGTCGAATTCCGCAGTCTGACGGATCCCTTCCTCAACGGCACTTATCAGGACCTGTTCCGCGAATACCCGTTCGAGCTCCACGGCTACGCCGCCGGATACATGGGTTTCATCGGCTTGAGCGACATGGTGACGATGCAAACCGGCAGCCGGCCCGATCCGTCCCTTTACAGCCGGGCGCAGTCGAACCTCGCCGAGTTTCTGAACCACAGGAAGAACGCCTTCGCCAAGGATTCCCCCTACACCGATCCGATCACGCTGATGCCGATGCCGGGCCTGAATGCCCACAGGCGCAAGATCAATCTTTGCAGGAATTTCATGCTTCTGGTACCCGAGATCGGTGACTACCTCCATGACCACATCCGGGCGCAAGTACAGGAAGCGGTCGACGAATACAGCTACGTCGGCCCGTACTGGTTCGTCACGGCGTACGAGGCCGGCTATCAGGAAAACACCACGGCGCCCCTGAACGATTACGAAGCTCTCTTCCAGGCGCGCGCCCTGATCCTGAAGCAGCCTTACGAAAGCCTGCAAAAATACCTGGACGGCCCGCTCTTTCCCATAGGCGACCTGCATTACATCAACAATCTGGCGTCGGCCTTGAGCGCGCCGTCCGGCGATCGACCTGCGCCGCCGAAGGACTTGCGCATCGCCCGATAGAATCTCCGGGGCGGGCGATGAGGCCGAATGCCGGGAGAGGCGCACCGGCCCGTCAGAAGATGATGAACTGCTGGGTGAGGTGCGCCACCAGCTGGAGCATATTCAAGGCCACGGTCTTGGGAACGCTCCGCGGGACGAATATGATATCGTCGGGTTCGATCGGAATATCGGGGCTGCGCCCTCTGAGAATCGCGGCGAAATCGAAGGGCACGCCGCGCACCGTTCCGTCGGGGTTGCGCCGCACGATGAAGGCCTTCCCCGACTTGGCGGTCTTGAGCGGCCCGCCGGCATAGGAAACCACCCGGGCGGCGGTGATGTGATCGTAGTGACGGGGCAGGCCGTAGGCTCCGGGGAACGCCACTTCGCCGACAATGTATATATGCCGCTGCACCCTCCTGGGGATGTAGACGACGTCGCCCCCCTGGAGGAGGACGTTGAGCCCGGGGCGCCCTTCCTTCAATTCCTGCACGTCGAAAACAATCCTCTCGCTCCCGGCGGGCCCATCTCGATCCGCGACCTGCACGACCATTCCTTGCGACGACCGATCCGCCGGCTGCAGGTCCGGGTGGGACTGCACGAGGTCGGGCAGGGGACGGGAGAAGTCGTGGCGGCGGACCAGGTATCCTTTCGCATCGGCGTCCTGGTTGATCCCACCCGCCTTTCCAATGACATCCAGAAGATGCATCTCACCGGTGATCATGAACTGGCCGGGAGAGTTCACGGCACCCACGACAAAGACCGGCTGGGCTCGGTACTCGGCCACCTGGACCTGCACCCAAGGCTCCAGCACCAGCTGGCGGCGGCGCAGCGCCTGGGCGATCACGTCCTCGATCTCCGCCACTGTCAGGGCGGCGACGGGAAGGATACCCAGGTAGGGCACATGGATCTTGCCCGAGTTACTCACCCGCACCGTCCGGTCGAAATCGGACATCCCGAAGACATGCACCGTCAGCTGATCGCCGGGACCGACGCGATACTCGGGATAAGCCGCGCGCGCGGCGGGGGGTTGCATCCCTGGGGGAGCGTCCTGCATCTGCACCACGGAGAGCACAGCCAGCATCAAGCTCGCATACCACATCTCACACCTCCTTCTTTCCTTACTGCGGGTTCGTCCGGTCGGGCCGATCGGGAAGCTGGTACATTCGCCCCAGGCGAAACGCCGTCCCGGCGATCATGGCATTGGCAGCCGTCACATATCCTTCACCGATGGTTCGGATCTTGCTGCCCGGAATGAAAATAATGTCGTTCGGATGGATTTCGAAGTCTCTCTGCCTGCCCTCCAGTATCGCTTGGAAGTCCACCTTGATTTCCTGGCGGTTTCCGTTGTCGTCCAGCCGCACCACCATGCCCTGCGAGATCTTGGCGGTCCTGGTGGGTCCGCCGGCGCGGGCGATGGCCTGGCTGGCCGTAAGCGCTCCGTTTTCCGGCAAGGGGTAGTCGAGGGGCCGCATCACCTCGCCGAGGACAAAGAAATACTCTGCCTGCCGCCGGGGTAATATCAGCGAGTCGCCTTCCTGGAGGGGGAGGTCGGGTTCCGGGGTTCTTCCCTGCTGCATGGGGCGAAGGTCGATCTTGACGATTTCGATTCCTTCGCGCTCCTGCTCGGGCCGTTCGACGGCACCGGCGGACGGCGGCCCGATCGGCC
>Ga0129301_1000290_pt1 | contig 27323 bp, 32 predicted proteins | sample ConPoolayeHmetaG_FD_94489 | JGI IMG/M metagenome (GOLD analysis project Ga0129301, IMG submission 94489) | Hot spring microbial mat communities from California, USA to study Microbial Dark Matter (Phase II) - Cone Pool mat layer H metaG ...
GCGTTCTCTAAACGTTTCTTAGCAGTTTTTGAATCCATCGCCGTAGTTGAGAAGTGAAGTTCTATGTGCGGTTTCTTCTCTTCACCTTTCGGATGAGATTTTATGTAAACGTAAGGATTCTCACGCATTGCCTTATCGATTAAAGGAGCCAACGTAGACTCCATAATGTTATCGACATATACGCTTGTTTCAAAAAATACGGTCCCACCCACTTCTTTCCTAAGCAAATGCGTAATAGAACTTTCAAAAATAGCTTCCATTTCCGAAGGAACACCTGGCAACACTATAATAAATGTCTGCGCAACTTTCGTCATCACACCTGGCGCAGTGCCGACTGGGTTGGGTAATGGTTCTGCCCTTTCAGGAAGCGTTGCCATTTTAACTCTATGCGGTGTTAACTCAACTTCTTCCATTTTTCCTGCTTTGACATAGGCTTCATATTTTTCCTTTACCATTTCTAAAGCTTTTTCGTTAACTTTCAATTTGCGGTTTAGGGCTTTAGCAATTCCCTCTAAAGTCTTGTCATCAAAAGTTGGTCCTAATCCACCAGTTGTTATTATAAACCGTGGTTTTCGCTGCAAAGCTTCGTTTACTGCATTAGCAATTTCATCAATGTTATCGCCTACAATAGTTATTCGTTTCACAGATACGCCTAATGCTGTAGCTCGTTTAGCTATCCATAGAGCATTTGTGTTTAGCGTCTTGCCTATTAGTAGTTCGTTGCCCACGCAAATTATTTCCATTTGTTTGTCCATATTTCTAAATGTCTCCAGCAGATTATCCAAAAATAGTGTTGGATTGCTCCTTTTATGCTGTTTGCTAATTTACCGTCTAAAAAGCTGGAGTACCGCTCTATTTTTTCTTGGTAAGCCACCATTTCAAATATTCTTTTTTACGCTTTTCTTGCTCATCTTCTTCGTTTTCAAATTTGGGTCTAAGTTTCTCTCTTAGTTCCATAAGCTCTTGCTGTGTTACAGAGAGCCCGCAGCTTTTACAGACATAGTGTTTAGTGGCTATCATGTATTGCATTTCGCCACCGCATTCAGGGCAATAGGGCATTTTTAATCACTCTTACGTTTTAAAAGTGAATACCTTTGAGAAATATGTTTCGCCTTCTATTGGTAAAAAACATTTACGTAATGAAATTTGTTAACTTAGCCTCCCTAGCAAGTCTTGCAGCCTTCTCCATTTCACCATTAGTAAGCCTTCGGCGTAATTCTGGAATCTCGTATGCCCGCCATTCTGGTCTATACTGAAACATCACATTAACCCTTGTTTCAGTCCCCAAATTCTCAGCAATCCAATTTATGATAGGCTTTGTGCAGCATTCTAGATGATTTGGCAAGATTAATATGCGTATTATGAGCTCACCATGTTTTTTAGCGTCTAAATGATTACGTGTGCATACTTCCCAATATTCGGGTGCATCCGAAATTTTCTCAGAACATTCGCCTGGTCCATACTTAAAATCTAAAAGGTAAACGTCGGCAAATCCAGCTAAAAGTTGTGCTGTTTCTTGACTGTAATAGCTATTTGAATTCCAAACAACTGGAATGTTCACATTCACATGCTTGAAAATTTTAAGCCATTGCTGAAGCCATGGAGTCGGTTCTCCACCAACGAGATTAGCATTTCTGCAACCATTTAAGCGTAAGTGCTCCACTTCTTTCGCTAGTTCTTCCGGTTTGTAAATTTCGCCATTTTCCGTCCATTGAGAAATTGTCCAATTTTGACAGTGCTTGCAGCGCATTGTACAGCCCATTGTGAATATAGTTCCAGATGGCACAAGTTCTGGTTCCTCGCCTACATGCTCAAAAATGCTTGAAACAGCTATCTTAGTGCCGCATCTGCAAAAACCTAATTCGCCCTTTAACCTATTAACAGCGCATCGTCGAGTACAAAAATGACAGTTCGAAAGAATTCGATTTGCAATTTCTATTTTCAAATCAAGACAAGACTTCTCTGGAGCGGGCATTTCCTGCAATTTCTCATGTTCAACATCAATTTCTCTCTCAATGTTGTAAAATTCTTGCGTTAAGGCGGTATGCTTTTGCCAAAGTTCTTCTAAAGAATCGTGTTCACTGAAATCTGCAGGAATTTTCTTGGCTATCATAAATTTTGCTAGCTTTTTATCTTTCATAACAGCAAAATATCTAGCTAAACTCTTCTGAACCCTCTTATCATTCAACACAGCCAAAGCATCAGACCGCAAAAACTTCCACATGTCTACTCTAATAATAAATAGTGCAAACACTGATTTATATGAAACTTTAACTAGACAAAAAAAATTGACACCTACACAAAAGCATCGGCTTTAAATAGAGGCTAAAAAACTATTTCATGCACAAAGGCTTACAATAACTATAAACTAAAACAGAGCATACGGATAACTATACCCACTCGAATACAATTTACCTTTTATTGGTATTTCCCGCCCACACACTGGGCAACGCATGTCTTTAGCTAAATTCCACCTAGTAATCTCAAAGCTAAAACGTTTAATCAGCAACTCGTTGCAACTGGGACAGTAAGTATTTTCGGAAGGGTGTCCTGGCACGTTGCCTATGTAGACGTAGTTTAGTCCCTCATTCTTTGCAACTGCATAAGCCTTCTCCAAAGTTTCAATTGGAGTGGAAGGAATTGTTGTCAATTGATAGTCGGGGTGAAAACGCAATAAATGAAAAGGCACATCTTTGCCCAGATTATCTCTTATCCACGCAACAAGCTCTCTAATTTTATCAATCGAATCGCCTAATTTTGGTATAACCAAATTTGTAATTTCTATGTGGATGTCATTTCTTCTCATTTCCTTTAATGCCTCATAGATTGGTTCTACCGAAGGAACAGATGAAAAACTCTTATAGAAGCTTGGGTCTCCACCACTCTTAAAGTCCACAGTTGCAGCATCCAAATAAGGTGCTATAGTTTTCACTGCTTCTGGCGTCATATAACCATTTGTCACAAAAGTGTTAAAGAACCCAACTTGACGAGCAAGCTCAGCAGTATCGTAGGCGTATTCAAAAAATATTGTCGGTTCTGTATACGTGTAACTTATACCTTGACAACCATTGTCTCTTGCAGCCTTAACAACCTCTTCCGGAGGAAAATGCCTACCACCTATTTTCTTCTCTTGACTTATCATCCAGTTATCACAGAATTGACAGCGAAAATTGCAGCCAATCGTGGCAATGGACATGACTAAGGCTCCTGGGTTGAAATGCGAAAGCGGTTTCTTTTCTATTGGGTCTACACATGCTGAAATTGCCTTAGCATAAACAAGCGAAAAAAGTGTTCCACCTTCATTTTTTCTAACTAAACAAAAGCCTGTTCCACTGTCATTTATAGTGCATCTTCTAGCGCATAGGTTGCACTTGACCTTTCCTTTCTCTAATTTTTCGTAGAGCATTGCTTCATGTAGTGAGGATGACAAATAGCTCTCTCCTTCAACTTTTCAAGTTTTAATTCTTCAATGTAAATTTTTGCCTTTCTGTGTAGTTACATGTTTGGTGCAGAAGTAGATTCTCTCTTGATTTCGAAGACGAATGGTGGAGCAGATGTTTTCACATCCAATTCTATGCCAAATAAGCTTTCCAAAAAACCAGCCCAAATATCAGTCTCGCTTATGAAGGGTGTTTTAATTAGGATATATTTATCTTTCAAGTAAAAGTCTCCAAATCCTTGCACTCTCAAGCGTTTAAACACTTCTTGCCATTTTTCACGATTTGTTGTCTGAATGTTAAGGGTTGCCTCCATGGAAACTTTTGCGGCTTCACCCATTTTTCTGCCCATTTCACGCCATTTTTCCTGAGGAATGTACTGAATAAGAGTGTTAACAAGTTCTAGGTTTACGAATGCTATACGGCTGATGCCGCAATAATATTCGCCTGGAAAACGCCAATCATAAATCATCATGCTTCTGTAAACGTCAAGCATTTTCGAGATAAGGGGTTTTATGCCAGGCTCTTTTCCCTCTCGAATCAGAGAGTCGATAAATTCTCTTTCCTCTTTTTCTAGAATAATTGTTGTCCTTTTGGCTGATTCTTCATCTTTCTTTATTATTTCTTCAAGTTTTTTCGCTTTATTTTCTTGCATAATAGTTATATCTGCCAGCATATTTTATATGCTTTTCTAATCAGTCACTCAAAACCGAACAATTTTTAACACAGTAAATCAAAATAATAATTGCCGATGAAGAACTATCTAAGCTGAAAAGATGATGCTCCCTGGGGTATCTGAGGCAAACCCACTTCTCTTTCAGCTAAGAAATAACACCTTTCTTAATCAGATACAATAAGAGTACCAAACCAACTATGAAAAGGGCAAAACCAGAACCCATGGAAATAAAATATTCAACATCCAAAACTTTTAACAACACAAGAACCGCATAGGTTGGCCCAGCAAAAATCAGAAAAACCGTTACTATTATTAAAAGTGTTCTCCGAAATTTAGAACCTATATTCAACGAGGTTTTTCCACTCTTTTGCTCCTTTTCACTCATACATTACACCTTATTAATCACTCAAAATAAGTGTTTTCTCTTATAACCCTTCCTTTACCTCATTACCAAGAGCTTTCATAAGAAATTTAAAGACCGTAAAGCCCGCGCCTCGGTCTGCTCTCAAGCCCGTTGTTGCGCCGAGCAAGCATATGCCCTCTAAGTTGCGTTCTTTTGCAAGTCCCAACATTAGGCCTGTGGCTCCGACAATTCTCCCTCTACTGTACATTACTGCACCTTTTTCCATAAACTCGAGAGCAAGCCTAGGCGAAGTTGCAGCTATATACACTTGCGTTTTCTCCTCTGTCATTGGAGCCCCACCAATAGTTACGATGAAGCTGCATCTATTCTTTTCAACAAAATCCAATATTTCGCTGCAGAGCGTATAATGTGCAATAACATCATCAAAGGAAGGTTGTGTGTCTCCAGTCATTATTATAAAATCGTTTTTCTCCATGGACGCTGCATAAAACTCGTAATGGGGCATATGGCAAATTCCTTTAGAACTAACAGAAACATAATCTGGAAAAGAAGGCGAATACAATTCAGCAAAAGGTTTAGCTCCACAAAACTTTATCAAAAGATGAACAGCAATTTTCCCAACATTACCAAACCCTGGGAGTCCCTGTACAAATATTGGTTTCTCCAATGTAGGCTCGAAAATTTGAATGAACTGTGGCTTATCCATTGTTTTGCTGCACCAACCACGATAACAATAGCCAAATACAAAAATGTTTTCACAACAATTTAAATAGGTTAATAAGCAATGTATCCTAAAAAGACTTTTAAGAAAGCCTAGGATTCAGCAATAACACAGCGGGGTGGGGTAGCCAGGATTAACCCGCTGGGCTCATAACCCAGAGATCAGTAGTTCAAATCTACTCCCCGCTACCATAAATTCTTGCACATCAAGTACGGTAGATAAGCTGAAAACAAGTTACTATAAAAATTGGAGGAAGTGTTATTTTAGCTTATTTTATAGTTTTGTCCTGAAATGAAGATTTGGGCGCGCTCTTCTTCGTTGTAGATTGTTTCTCCGTTTATTACTAAAATTTCGGCTTCTAATAATGATTTTAATAGCTTTTCTTCAAATATTTTCTGCTGCAGGTTTTCCTTGACTTCTTTTAATATCTTTAATTTTTCGTTATTGGAAATTTCTAGGAGGTTTATAGATTTGTGTTTTTTCCGATTTAGGGTCATGCTAATCATCTTTAGAAATAAAGTCGTGTATCGTAATAAACCATTCTTTCGGATGTCAAAATATATCAGAAAAAGATATATGTTTTGAGTTATTTAAAACCATTTTTTAGATACTTAAAAGCATACACTTAGACTATAGAATTAAATTCCACAAACTTCTTATTCTCAAATGCTCTAACTATTTACTGTCTATTTAAGAGAGGAGAGAGAAATGAAAAAAACAGCACTATTAGTGATTATGCTTCTTTCAATGCTCATATTTGCAGTACCCTCAAAGGTGAAAACTGAGACAACTTCCATATCGTTGGCATATGATATAACACCTTTCAAAGAAGAATTCATAGATTCGGCGAACCTAGAAGCATTAGGTGAGTCTCTACCACCTGGTCAAACACCGTTCTGGGTCGACATAGTTGACGCAGAATACTATAATGGCGGCGATGGTGTTTATGTAGCAGTCTTAGACACAGGATTACTATCAGCTTGGACAACTTTCTTCACGGATCCAGTCACTGGCTACACGCCTATAAAATCAGAGTGGGGCAAAGGTTTCACGCATGACGTTTGGTGGAATGGTACTGATTTTGAGTGGGGTCCGCTTCGAGATGATAGAGGCTTCATTACGAAAGCTTTTGAAGGCTCAGGCCACGGCACACACGTAACAAGCACAATTGTTGGCTATCGCTTCCGTACAGCCACAGCAGACTTCTTTGTACGAGGAGTTGCGCCAAAAGCAAAAATAATTCCAGTGCTTGTCTTAGATGCTTGGGAAGTCCCCTATCCAGGAGGAGCCGCCCGCTTTACCGGCGGCACATGGGAGATGGTCTCAGCAGGCATTCGTTATGTTGCTGATCTAGCCGAAAGCGAGGGCGTCAAAATAATAATCAACATGAGCCTCGGAGGCTCTAGCCCAAGTTCAATGATAGAAGAAGCCATAAACTATGCGATAAGCAAAGGCGTGATAGTAGTGGCATCCGCAGGTAACACGGGAGAAGCTGGCATGGGTTGGCCAGGCGCATATCCACAAGTCATATCTGCTGCTGCAGGCGGCTGGACAGAACAATGGATAACAAGGCCACCGCAAACAAGATGGTGGCTTAATGATGTTCCTGAAAGACTTAACACTAAAGACTATTGGGGAAACAACTGGCAAATGTACCTTGAAGAGTTTAGCTCCAGAGCAAATCCAGATTTAGGACAATCATGGAAAGACTTAGATGTCTGCACGCCAGGAGCATCAGTAGTCGGACCCTACAAGAGCTATTTCAGCACTACAGTTGGCTACTACTACTTATGGGGTACAAGCATGGCGGCGCCACATGTGTCTGGGATTGCAGCGATAGTGGCTGAGCAATATCCAGAACTGAACCAAAATAGAATGGAATGGATTCTGAAAAAAGCATCTGTGCGACTTCCACTAGCATCAGATGGTGCTTACATACTTGATCCATGGGGCTTCTGGTACTATAAATGGAACGATCATGATTATGGTTCAGGCTGGTTGCAAGCAGACGAAGCAATCTTCGTTGCCAACGTCCATGCAAACAGATTGAAGTAAATTCGAAAGCGTACAAGAAATATATTTCCTCCACTTTCCCTCTTTTTCTTAAATAAAATTGAGAATTTGCCTAAGATTGAAGCTTTTCATCTACCATTTTTCAGATATGACTAACGTTATAGAAAATCTCCTTTGTTTAATGAAACAATAAATGATTTAAATCTGATAGGAAAAAGAATTGTAATGTTAAAAAGGTAAGACCGCTATGCATAAAGATGCTGTCGGAAGCACATTATTTTCAGTCACCATCAATCCCATTCTCAAATCCTTAATAGGTCTCCTTGACAAAGAATGCCAAAAGGATGGAAACCTGCTTTTAAATTCTTTAAAAGATTTTTTAGATGAGCCAGTTGCTTTGTGCTCTGCATGCCAGCATATAAATCGCAATTTAGCTAGACCCTTGTATGAAATTGGAAGTCGTGTTCTGCGTGTAGATAGAGAATTCATGCGCAGCCAATTTCTGAACAAACAATTTGGGGAGGCATGGCTAAGAGGATTCGGTTTAATGATGAAAGGCGTGGAAAAATATGGTGTGCGAGTGCCCTTTACTCCTGCAGGACCTTTTGAAATTGTTTGGAATTTTACTTATCAATGTAATTTAAGATGCAAACACTGCTATGAAAATGCCGGCCATAAGCGCCCAGAATTGTCAACAGATGAAGCCAAACAAGTTTTAGACAAACTTTCGAAAATAGCTGGCATAGGCTTACCTGCCCTATCCTTCAGTGGTGGCGAACCGCTTTCAAGAAAAGATTTTTTTGAAATTGCATCTTACGCCAAGAAACGTGTAGGCTATGTAAGCATAGCATCAAACGGAACTCTCATTACCAAAGATAATGCAAAGCGAATAAAAGATGCAAGAATAGATTATGTGGAAATAAGTATTGACGGGGCAACGCCACAAGTGCATGATGAGTTTAGGGGTATATCTGGAGCGTTTGAAAGAGCAATTGAAGGTGTCAGAAACAGTATTGATGAAGGAATAGACACTTGCATAGCAACTGTATTACATAGAGATAACTTGTCTGAACTGAATAAGCTCATAGAACTTGCAAAACAATTGAACGTAAGATACATGCATTTCAACTACATTCCTACAGGAAGAGCGTTGGACCATGTTGAATTAGATTTAACTCCTGACGAGAGGTATCATGTACTTCAAACAATCGGAAAAGAGATAATTGGACTTTATTTACAAGCAAAAGAGGAAGAACTAAAATTTGGAAAGACAACCATAAATGTTGACAGATTTTTCAGTACATGCCCTCAATACGCATCAGTGACGAAGGAGCTTTCGCATGCATATGGCGAGAGATTTTTGGTTGAAGCTCACTATGCAGCGAAAAAAGGCGTAGAAAACGCTGCAAACTTTTTAGGAGGATGCGGGGCTGGTAGACTTTACTGCTGTCTTGAACCTAATGGAGACATTAAACCATGTGTTTTCTTCCCAACAAACAAAGAAACGATTTTGGGTAACATATTGAGAGACAGTTTTGAAGATGTTTGGGACAACCATTTGCTCTTTTGGAAACTTCGGACAAGAGAAGACCTCGAAGTTTATACGGTGAATGGGAAACAAGTAGGTTGCGGAAACTGCCCAGAAAAGTACATTTGTGGAGGCTGCCGAGCAAGAGCATACAGCTACTTTAATGGAAATGTTAATTCACCAGATATAGGATGCATTCACAATAAACCTCTTTGGGAAAAACTAATAAAGAGAAAATAGCTGTACAGAACTAAGCCTAAGATTTCAAAATGCTAAGCTTTCCCTTTTTCCTCTTTGCCGAAGTATGTTGTCCATTTAAGTTTGCGAGCATCTCTCCCAAAGTTCAAAGAGCTTTTCCTGCATTTGCTTGAACAAAACCACAAGATTGAACCATCATTTCTAACATACATCACGCCTGTGCCGCCTGGAAATTCGTTGCCGCAAAATGAACATTTTCTAGGTTTAGGCAAAAATAATCCCCCTGGAAATCATTTGAATTTAAGCTATCTAGTGATTTTTTTTGCTTCTCTTTCAGTCTCTCTAAGCATCAAAACATCTTGAACACGGATAGGTCCCTTAACATTTCTTGTTATTATTCGACCTTTATCTCTTCCCTCTAAAATGCGTACTCTAACTTGTATGATTTCACCAGTTACACCAGTATGCCCTATAATTTGAATTACTTCTGCAGGAGTAAGTTCCTCTCTTGCTGCCTCTTTTTCTTCTTTGCTCATCACTTTGTTCCTCTTTTCAATTGCTCAATTCTGGCGATTATCTCTTTGATTAATCCTGCTGCATCTCCTTCTTTTGCTATGCATACAGAGGCTGCTGGAACATCGATGCCTACGGCGTTGCCTATTTTTTCTTTACTTGGGACGAATACATATGGGATTTTTCTTTCCTCGCATAAGAGTGGCAAATGGGCTACAACTTCTGGGGGATCAACATCTTCTGCTATAATGACCAGTTTTGCTTGACCTCTTTCGACAGCTTTAGTTGTTTCATTTGTGCCTTTTCTAACTGTCCCTGTTTTTGCTGCTATCTGCAGGGCTTCATAGGCTGCGTCTGTGATTTCTTTTGAGACCTCAAATTTTACATAAAATGGTTTGGACATTAGCCTCACCCATCAAATGCACAGTTTTATCAACATTACTTGTTTATGAAGGTTTCGTCTCTGCTTATGTGAAGTTTGTTTTTGATTGTTGTGTGTATATTGTTTCTAGCTCCTATATTTAAAATCAAATATGTTTGGCTAGTCATTTAGGTATTAAGAATAGAGTATGTAAGAGATATTGCAGACTTGATGCGGGGTCCCAATCTCATTATTATAAGCGCCATCTAGAAGCGACCAAATATTTCTGTTTTTTAGTGTTTTTTCTAAATAATAGCTAATTCGATTTCGGCACATCCTCTTGTGCTTCAATTAGTTAAAACGCCTCGTTTTTTACCTATAGTTTGTTATGTTGGTATGGATAAATAGGATTCAGACTAAAATAAGGCTCTAAAAGTCTTCTCAATAAAACGATAATAATCTTGTAGCAAATAACTTTATATACTGTTCTCTTCGTTTTTGTTGCCCAGTTTCGTTGAATACGCATCTTTTAAAAAATAGTTCTCGAAGATAACTATCTTACTTATGTTACCTATTTATTGTGGTTAAGACTTTAACTTGCTTAGCTTTTCTTTGCATTTTTGCAGTTTTTATTTTCGCTTTATCCAGAATGTTTCTTGCAGCCTTTTTTGCGTCAATCCTTGTTTGATACTCTCCTTGCAATTCAATCCATGGCAATGTTTCATCAATCTTTATCCATACTGCATACAAATTTGTCACCATTTTTCAATCGGAGTTTAAGTTCAAGTTATTAAAACGGTTATGAATTCTGAATATGAATTTGCCAAAATTTTGCTTGGAAACCTATTTAAGCAGTTTTGTATCACTCTTTACGATTTAGGAGTAAATACCTAATAAAAGTTACGAGCTCGCATAGAAGAGCTCTGTTGAAGGGGTGCCTATGGATGAATGGAGACGATGGAAGTGTAGAAGGCGAATGCGATGAAGTCAACCAACAGCCTACACCATATTGCCAAAAATACTCTGCAATCAACAATAGCATTAGTAACACCAATCTCTTCTGCTACTTTTAAGACAGACATGCTAAAAACTCGTTATAAGATATTCTCTTCGCAATGTCTATTCCCTTTTAAAAGGAGGTAATGCGCCTATGACAACAGCCCTAAATCTGGACACCTTCTCAAAATCACTCAAAGAAACCATGATTGCGTTTTCTTTTAATATCGGCGGATTACTTGCTGGCTTCATAATTGCCTCGCAACTAGGCGTCTTTAGCCTTTCACCTTGGACAATAGCATTATATCCAGCTATAGTAAGCGCAAAAGGCGTTATAGGCGGCTTGCTTAGCGGACGCCTAAGCACAGCTTTACACATCGGCACTATTCATCCGAGATTTGCCAAGAACACATCAAGCTTCTATCAGTTATGCGAAGCTATAGTAGTCGTAACGTTCGCAACCAGTGTAGTAATGAGTCTATTTTCTATGGTTTTTGGTCTTCTTTTTTGGGGAATATTCCTTGTGGACTTTCCTTCAATTCTAGTTGTTATTATGTCAACAATGACTTTAGGGCTGTCCATCACCATGATTAACATTAGCGTAGCATTCACTACTTTTAAGAAAGGACTAGACCCTGATGTTATTGTCTACCCTATAATGTCTAGCGTGGCCGATATAATCATAACATTTTACTATGCTTTAGTGCTTAACCTATTCTTTTTCTTCAACTTCGGCGTTCACACACTTGTGGCTATTTGTCTGATACATATTTTTCTACTAATTCACATTGTAACCCACAACACTCACGAGAAGGAATTCGTCAAAACCATAAGAGAATCAATATTAACAATGTTTTTTGTGGCTTTTGTTGTCAATATTACTGGAACCGTTATGAAAAGAATAAGCTTGCTTATTGAAGAAAGGAGAGAGATCTATACGGTTTACCCTGCACTGATTGACATGATGGGTGACGTAGGCTCTATTGTCGGCTCTACTACCACCACAAAACTTGCTTTAGGTCTACTTAAGCCAACTTTCTCCTCTCTTTGGAATCATTCAATACAAATTTTTTCCGTTTGGTTTGCCTCCATAATCTATTTCGTTCTTTTCGGCTTTTTGTCGCTATTCATAAACGGTATATTTTCGCCATTCAAGTTTCTTTCCCTTGTTTCTGTATTGTTGATGGCAAACATAATCGCCTTAACCGTGATAATCTTAATTTCCTATGGCATTTCTATTCAAACCTTCAAAAGAGGCTTAGACCCAGACAATTTTGTAATCCCTATTATAAGCTCCTTTGCTGACAGTATGACAACAATCGCTTTATTTGTTGCATTGACTTTAGCAGGCTTATTAGCATAGGATAGGGTTAAAATATTTCTTACTCTATATTCTCCCTCGGAGAGAAATTCCTAAAATGCATCTTCGTTTCGAAAAAATAGAATATAAGCCTATACCCGTTAGAGAACTGCTATTGGAGATAAAGAATCTTTCCGAGCTAATGATAGACCTAGCTTATTCAGCTGCTTTGTTCAATGATAAAGAACTTGCTGAAGATATTTTGGAACTTGAAATTCGCGTGGACACATTAGCGTATCTTCTGGAACTTGAGATTCTGGTGGCTGCTAGAGATGTTGAGGATGCTCAAGCATTAACAGGAGTTTCTCAAGTAGCGTCTGCTGCTGACAAAATCTCAGATGCCGCTGCAGACATCGCAGCGATAGTTACGCAAAACATTGGTGTACACCCAATCGTAAGCGAAATTTTCGAGAAAGTTGAGGAGCGTCTAACACGAGCTAAAGTTAGTGAGACTTCAATACTTGTTGACAAAAGCATAGGTGAACTTGATCTAGTAGCAAGAATGGGCGTTGACATAATTGCTATTCGCCGAAATAAAGACTGGATAATAAATCCAAAAGAAATGGAACAGATTAAAGGCAATGATTGCCTTATTGCTCGTGGGGCATCTCTAGGTATTAAAAAATTTAAAGAACTTTCTGAGGGGAAGAAGCAGAAACTGGAGGATTAGAATGACACAGAAACAACAGACACGATTTGAAGAAATTGTTCAACGATTTGTCGAGCTTAAAGATACTTCTGAGCTAATGATGGACTTGGCTTACTCTTCATTATTGTTGAATAGTAAAGAATTAGCCGAAGAAGTGCAAAAACTTGAGGAATATATGGATAAAGCACATACAAATTTTGAATTACAAGTCTTATCAAGCAAATTTAAGAAAGAGGAAGCCAAAGGTTTCCTTGGATTAATAAGGTTGGGTGTAGTAACAGAAAAAATAGCAGATGCCGCAGCCGAAATAGCTGAAGTAGTTTTAAGAGGGATAGAACCCCATCCAGTATTGAAACTTGCCATAAAAGAAGCTGAAGAAACTGTTACTTATGTGCATGTAACTGAAAATTCTCCATTGGCAAATAAGACCCTTCGTGAGGTTGGAATTCCTGAAGAGACTGGCATGTGGGTTCTCGCCATAAGAAGAGACGGCAAATGTGTAAGACCTAAACCCGAATCAAAGATTGAAGTGGGTGACGTTTTAATTGCTTCTGGTTATGCAGAGGGGGAAGAGGACCTTAAGAAATTAGCGTCTCCATAATTTTGTTCATTGTGTTTGTCTTTACTTAGGATACTTATTTTAGATTCATTAACACTATAAACTCGGAATCCGATTTTATAGAGAAGGAGGGTTAACTATCGCAAAAAAGAAAGAGGCAACAACAGAAGGTCAGACTTTTACGTGTTCTAACCCATCTTGTGGAAGAGTTTTCCCTACTCCAGTAAAAGCCAAAAATTTAGCTTTAAAAAATGCAGCATCTTATGATGCTTGTCCGTACTGCTTGACTGAAATCGTGCTAGAAGAAAAAGCATCCACAGAGATGAAGAGGGAGCAAAAATTAGAGATAAGAGAAATAGAAATCAAAGAATCAAGTGTTCTTAATATCGCGGATAAATCGGCTCAAATAAACACTAAGACGCAGAAATGTGTGCATCACTTTGGATATTTGAGTACACGGTCATCTAAGGAGAAGATACCAGAAGAATGTATGATGTGCGAAAACATAGTGCAATGTATGCTTAGAAACGTAACTGGTTAAGTTGGTCATCTATGATACGCACATGCCTTTTTAATCTTTCAGAGGCGCTTCCAGAGATTGGATAGGAGACAATGTAGTTGTCAACAACTTTGCAAAAGAGACCACCAAGCGCAATTACTTCAGCTACTTCACAAATGAAGACATTAAATGCTGAAACTGTAACAGCCATAGCAACGGGTTTTCTCAAGAGAATAGGAAACAAAGGAGGCTTAAAACCAAAAAGGGTTTCTTTAGAAGAAGGCATCTACACTGTTGAAGTAGAAATGAAGAAACTTACTGCAATTGTCCGAGTCGACGCAGAAACCCATGAAATTAAAGAATATGAAATTCAAACAAAAAGTGAGGAAGCTCCTTTCATTTCAATTTCTCCCAAAATCATACTGATAATGTTCGTGATCTCTTCTGCTGCTTTTGTAGCCTTCCATTTTGTTTTTAAAATGCTTGGATTATAAGACATCATATTCACTAAATTTAAGAAAAAAGTGTCAAAAAAAATGTTATTTCTAGCTTTTCTTTTTTCGTTCTGGTTTCTTCTCTTCTTCAGTCTCCATGGTCGTTTCTTCAGAAGGTTTTTCCTCAGTTGTTTCTTCAATTTTCCCTGTAATCTCTTCTATCGGTTTTGGTGGGGGTGTCGTTGCCATAGTCCAGCCTATCCATGCACCTATAGCTAATATTGCAATGAATGCTAGGAATACAGGAATTGCAATGAGCCAGAATGGAATTGTCCAGTCGAGCGGGTTTCCTCCTAGGTAGAATAGTCCTATAGTGTATAACACGCCTATTATTACACAAACTAGAAATATTATTCCGCCAATGACTTGGTCTTTACTAGCCATTTATACATCACCATATGTAAGCCATGTTTCTCTCTTTAACTTTAAAAAGCTTACCGTGGTTTTGGCTTTATTGCTATGTTGTTCCCATCTCCCACGTCGCTAAATACTTCTTTTGTTCCTTGGTTAATTCATCTATCTTAATTTTCATTGCACTAAGTTTTAGCCTTGCAACAGTTTCATCTATTTCTTTTGGCACTGGGTAAACCTTTGGCGGCATTTTCTCATTTTTGGCTATATATTCTGCGCAAAGAGCTTGATTTGCAAATGACATGTCCATAACCTCTGCTGGATGCCCCTCTGCAGATGCAAGATTCACGAGTCTTCCTTCAGCCAGAAGATACAGTTTTCTTCCATCTTTGAACTTATATTCGTCGAGGTTTGATCTAATATTTCTTTTTGAAACTGAAAGTTCTTCCAAATCTTTTATGCAGATCTCCACATTGAAGTGTCCGCTATTGGCTAGTATTGCACCATCTTTCATTTTTTGCATATGTTCCTTTCTTAAGACATTTATGTCACCTGTTGTTGTTACGAATATATCGCCTATTGTTGAGGCTTCGGCTATTGGCATTACGCGGAATCCATTCATTGCTGCTTCTAGTGCCTTTAACGGGTTGACTTCTGTAACTATAACGTTTGCTCCCATTCCTTGTGCTCTCATTGCTACCCCTCTTCCGCACCATCCATAACCGCAGACCACGAAGTTTTTACCTGCTAAAAGAATGTTTGTTGTCCTTAGAATTCCATCTATTGTGCTTTGACCTGTTCCATATCGGTTGTCAAACAAGTATTTCGTGTAAGTATCATTAACAGCCACTATTGCATATTTGAGTGCTCTATCTTTTTCCATGGCTCTAAGCCTTTGGACTCCTGTTGTCGTTTCTTCTGTTCCTCCTAAAATGTTAGGCAATACGTCTGTCCTTTTGCTATGAATTGCTCCAACAAGGTCTGCTCCATCATCAAGGGTTATCACCGGCTTATGGTCAATCACTCTTTCAACGCACCAATAGTACTCCTCTGTTGATTGTCCTCTCCAAGCAAAGACATGGACGCCTCTTTCAGCTAGGGCTGCGGCTACTTCGTCTTGTGTTGAAAGTGGGTTAGAACCGCATAATGCTACTTTTGCTCCACCAGCAAGAAAAACATCAACTAGTACAGCGGTTTCTTTCGTTACATGTAGACATGCGCCTAGAGCTAGCCCTTCTAGAGGTTTTTGTTTTTCAAACCTTTTTTTTATTTGGTTTAAAACTGGCATATGCTCAGAAGCCCATTCTGCCTGTAAATTTCCCTTCGAAGCCAGTGAGGGATCCTTTATTTTGTAGTTTTCCATTTCAATTTCCCCTTCTTTTATGCTCATTTAACCTAACTATTTTAACGTTGGCGTTCTAACTTGCTGAGAAGATTGCTTTTGACTTTTTCCACTTCATCCATGACTTTTTCTGTATTTAATGTTGTCATCTTCCTTTTTTCCATAACTATTTTGCCGTTTATTATTACAGTTTCAACATCAGAAGCCTTTGCAACGTAAACCAAATGACTTATTTCACTGAATAATGGACAAAAATGCGGCATTTTAGGATTGATTATAGCTAAATCAGCCTTCTTTCCAACATCTATCGAGCCTATTTCATTTTCCCAAGATAATGCTTTTGCGCCCTCAATTGTAGCCATTTCCAAAACTTGCTCTGCAGGCATTAAAGTTGGGTTTCTGTTCATTCCTTTATGAAGAATAGCTGCTGTTTTCATAGTTTCGAACATGTTTGCCGTATTGTTTGAACATGGGCTATCTGTTCCAAGCGAAACTGTTATGCCTTCTTTTAACATTTTGGGAACGGGACTTATGCCAGAAGCAAGTTTGAGATTTGAAATCGGATTATGTGAAACCTTCACATTCTTCTTTTTCATGATTCGTATGTCTCTATCTGTTAAAGCCACACAATGTGCCGCAATTACTTGCTCGTCTAAAACGCCTAAAGAATCTAAGTATGCCATGATTCCATTCTCTAGTTGTATGTTAAATGCTTTCCGAATTTTTTTCAGTTCATCGTCAGTTTCCGCCACATGAGTATGGCAAATTATTGGCGCTTCCTTAGAACCATATTTTTCGTTTAATTCCTTTCGTACCTCCACTAGCTCTTTCATATATTCTGGGTCCACCGTATATGGTGCATGAGGGTCTACACTGATGTGAATCAATCCATCAATCTTGGTGTGCCAATTCTTAGCCAAATCTTGAAGAGCTTGTTTGTCTTTCTCTTTTCTCCATGAAAAGCAAACATGACCAATTACTCCTCTCAAACCAGCGTCTGCAAATGCTTTAGCCTCATTTTCATTAGGCAGATAATGGTACATTGTGTTGGCAGTTGTTGTTCCGCCCATTATAGATTCTACGGCTGTTAACAAGGCTCCAACATAAATATCATGAGCTGACATGTGCTTTTCTATGGGCCAAATCCATTTTTCAAGCCATTCTTGGAGTGGTAAATCGTCTGCATATCCTCTTAGCAGACTCATTGCAGCATGCTGATGCGTGTTTATAAAACCTGGTATCACAATTTTGCCTTTTGCATCTATTTTTTCATAACCTCTTCCATACTTTCTCTTTAGGTCGCTAGTTTTTCCTATGTCTATTATGTCTCTATCTTCTATTGCAATTGCGCCATGACGAATTATCTTTCTATCATGCATGGTTAAGATTGTTCCGTCTTGAATGAGAATATCCATTTTAATCACTATTGAAACGTTACAGATGTCAAATAGCGTACTACTTAAGTTTTTAAGTTGCCTTCGCTTTAAGCCTATATCTGCATCAAAAAAATAATTATGTGGGTGGAATTGGATGGCAACAAAGAAAAAAAGCGGCTTTCTAGATCCTTCTGAAAATGCTTTGCGTGAATATCTTTCTTCATTGTGTAAGGCAGAGGTGGAAATCTGTGGTGTTTGGAGGCTTGGATGCGAGAACCTGATTTCAAAAGATTTAAAGGGTTTTGGTTATGGCATTCCCTACGTCATCGAATTTCGCGTTAATGATAAAATTAAAAAAGTTGTTCTTGAGACTATGCGTCCAGAAGGCTTTGGACATGACAATTTTGCTGATCGCGCTCAAGTTCTTCTTTGGCAGCATTCAGCATTTAATAAGTTGCCTAAGCATGTATCCTCTATAGATGTGGGCGCATTTACGACAGATAACGAGAAAATCAAGTCTATGGGTGATTGCTGTGAATTTTTTATCTTAACTGAACTTATAGACGGCAAGCTTTACCATGTTGATCTTGATCGTATTAAGGAGACCGAAACTCTAAATGAATTGGATGAAAAGCGATGCTTAGCCTTATCAGACTATCTTGTCGAAATTCATAAAGTAAAGCATGATGCTCAATGGCTTTATGTTAGACGTGCCAGAGAGCTTATTGGACATGGTGAATGCATGATGGGTTTGCTTGATAGTTATCCACCTAATCTTGATTTTGTTAATGAGTCGAACTTGATTGATATTGAACGAGATTGCGTTGTTTGGCGTTGGCGACTTAAACGTAAAGTCCATAGGCTTAGTCAAGTGCATGGTGATTTTCATCCGTGGAATGTGATGTTTCGTGAGGGAACAGACTTCACAGTTTTAGATCGTAGTAGAGGCGAATGGGGTGAACCTGCAGATGATGTCGCTGCGATGACGATTAATTATCTTTTCTATTCAGTACAGAAATATGGAGAATTAAAAGGGGTCTTTGAACGCTTGTTTACACTCTTTTGGGATAACTACTTGCAGAAGACTAATGACTGGGAAATGTTGGAAGTTATTCAACCTTATTATGCTTGGCGCGGTTTAGTTGTAGCATCTCCCATCTGGTATCCAAGTCTCAACAAGCGTGTTCGAGTTAAGCTTCTCAACTTCGTGAAAAACGTTCTGCACTTTGAAACATTTGACTTAAAACACGTAAATATGTACTTTAGTGACACTTCAGATTTAAGCATGAAAACCTAAATAAATAGGATTTCAACAAATCTTGCTATCTGCGAGGTTCATATTTGGACGTAAAATCTGTTGGAGATTTGAAGAGGATGCTTAGGAAGATGGGCTACTCAGATAAGGCAGTGAAAGAAATTTTGAAATGGTATGAGCAAAACAATGCCTAATTATGAGAACATTAAGAAGCAATCTACTCGAGGAGTCCTATTAGGTTTTAGCCTCAAATTTACCCATTCATTGAAGCATGCTTATGAACACTTTTATAATGTGGGCAATTGTTCACTTCGGATAGAAGATTATCAGAACCAAATTACAGCAGTAAGCGCGCATACAGAAAAGTAAAGTCTGCAAACGAATATCATATATCGTTCTTTGTTACGAGGGTATAAATAGGATGAGTCAAATGGATGGTTGGTGTGTTTGGGTTACAGGTTTACCAGGAAGTGGCAAATCTGTTGTTTCTGAAGCCTTGCTCAGTCTTCTTCTTAAGAGAAACATCCATGCCCAGCTATTATCCTCTGATGCCTTGCGCAAGATTTTGACACCTAAACCTACTTATTCAATTGAAGAACGCAACATAGTCTATGCTACACTTGTTTACATTGCTAAACTGCTAACCCTTAATGGCATAAACGTTGTGATTGATGCGACAGGTAACTTGAGATGTTACAGAGAAAATGCTAGAATGCAGATTCCACGATTCCTAGAAGCCTACTTAGAGTGCCCTTTGAAAATTTGTGCTGAACGTGAAGCAAAAAGAAAAAAAACCTACTTAGCGCCAAAGCAGATCTACGCCAAAGCACAAGAAGGAAAGGCGCCAACAGTGCCAGGTATTGGGCAACCATATGAACCATCATTAAAACCCGAAGTGACAATAGACACAACACAACACACGCCAGAACAAGCAGCTGAAAAAATTCTTCAAAAACTACTTGAAAAGTTTGGTTAGCTCCTTATCTTTTACGCGCGCGCATAACATAGTAATCCGGGAAAACTCCTCCTTGATTTATGAATTTTTGCCAAATCTTTTCAACTGCTTTTTGAAATGCTGCCCTAAGGTCTTCGTCATCTATTTTACTGATTAAATCTGGCATTATTTCTCTCCATTCTTCCATTACCTCTTTTGAAAGTGGTTCACCTTCAAAACGTTGTAACTCTATATCCTTGAACCCAATCAGTCTAGCGACAAACTCTAACTCTTCTGGATATATCTCCGTATAATGTTCACCATCAACAAGCTCAGCTATAGCCTTATAGGTTTGCCAACGCTTCACTTGAGCTTCTTCTTGAGGCTTTGACACTTTGGAAAGAGGATACTCATCATCGATTACTAGCCAACCGTTCTTTCTCAGAGTTCTGTAAAATTCTGCTAATGCCCTTACAGCTTTAAGTGGTCTATCGTTTACAGCGCAAATAGTGGCATGGCACACGATTAGATCAACAGAATCGCTTTTAATCTGCGGCATATCAGTGAGATCCGCCTCCACAAATTCAACAAATTTTGCAAGCACGCCTAATTTTCGCTTTGCATTAGGAAACGTTTCTGGATCGTTGTCAATGCTAATGATTTTTCCATCCCCAACTTCTTTCAGCTTAGTTGCCAACCAGTAAGTGGTATTCGCCGCGCCTGTGCCAGCATCCATGATGACTAACCCGCGAAGATTAATTCCTCTTAACATGAAATCTTGAGAGCTCATGGCTGATCCCTTTGAACAATTTCTTCTAAAATGTGAAATGACTTTTATTAGGTTTTAACGCATGGCAATTCAGAATTATAAGTAGGCTAGCACCCTTGAAATTGAAGAATATATAAATCAATCGCTTTACTTTCTAAGATACGCACAGAAGGTGTTTATTAGTGAGTGTGAATCCGCAAAATTTGGCTGGCTATTGCGGCTTATACTGTGGTGCCTGCGGAATATGCCAAGGAAAAATAAGGCAAGCAGTAGAAAACTTGCGAAAAATAATAGGCTACTACGGATTTGACAAAATCACTTCTGAATTGGCAAAATGGGAACCAGCGTTCCAACATTACAAGGAATTCGAAAATGTTCTTGATGGTCTTATCAAAATTTTTGGCGAATGCCCAGGATGCATAGCAGGAGGCGGTGATCCAAATTGTTTGGTTCGAGAATGTTGCAAACAAAAGAATTATGTAAGTTGCGTGCAATGCACTGATATGGAGACTTGTGAAAAACTGGAAAACTATTCTTGGGCTAAAAGGGAGTTGCAGAAAATCAAATCTATAGGCATTGATAAGTGGGTTGCGGAGATGCAGAAGAAAGTGGACGCTGGCTATTGCAGTTTAGACGAAGCAATCAAGTAGATTCGATAGAAAAAATGTGTGAATGTCTTGCCTGAATTACCAGAGATAACAATAATTGCCAAGCAGATGAGCAAGGAAATCAGAGGGAAACGCATTGCAGACATTGAATCCTTGCAGCCTAAAAATTTGAATATACCATTCGTAGAGTTTTTGGGCAAATCTAAAGGAAAAATAGTTGCTAACGTTTCAAGTAAAGGAAAATGGTTATTCATAAAACTTGAACCTGCTTATTACATGCTCATAAACTTGGGAATGGGCGCAGAAATACTCTATTTTAATCCTGATCAAAAACTTCCAGAGAAATATCAGTTCAAACTGACTTTTTCAGATAAAACAAGTTTTACAATACATTTCTGGTGGTTCGGCTACATTCATCTCGTTCTAGAAAATGCCTTAAATAAGCATAAAATGACTGCTCAACTTGGAATATCGCCAATAGATGCCAAGTTCACTCTGCAATGTTTCAACGAATTATTAGCCAATAAAAAGGTGGGAATAAAGAACTTTTTGCTAAACCAGAAAAATATTGCAGGCATCGGAAACGTTTATGTTCAAGATATTTTGTTCAAATCTAGACTGCATCCAAACCGAAAAATCTCAACACTTTCTAAGAAAGAGATAGGCAATCTATACAATGCAATAATAGACGTATTAAACCATAGCATCAGCTTAGGTGGATTAGCCTATGAAAGAGACTTTTATGGACAAAGAGGAAGGCTCACGATAAACAAATTTCTTGTAGGCTACAAAACAGGAAAACCTTGCCCAGAATGTAATACGCCCATAAAGAAAATAAGGACTGGAGGCACACACTCTTATATCTGTCCAAAATGTCAATTGTTAAGATGACCTTTCATTTTCACTAGAGTGAACATGGACTAGAGTGTATTATATGTGACATGTGACTTATGAGTTAACAGGTGGCGGAAATTAGAAGAAAATTAGAAGATATGGAGGTGCAGGAGTTATGTGATGAAACCCTATTAAGCCTTGCCCAAGCTTTAAATGTGATGTTTTCCTGCACCACGCTTAAAATTGAGAAAAGTTATAGAAAAGTTTTATGGAACATTGTTTCATAAAAAATTATATTTGTGGATATTAGGATGGACGAATCAACTTTTAAATTGATGGTATACATAAAAAATTGCGCACATGTCATAACGTTGGCTCAAGACAAGATTGGATTAGCTGGATTTTTAATATATTTCAAAACAGTGTCAGCTTGTTCCTTTGAGATTCGTTTAGATTGAAGCAGATGAGTAACCATTTCGGAAATTTTTGCTAAAGCATGAACCTTATAGCCTAAATTGTCTAGGTTCTCTCTGCCACCTTGCTCTCTATCCACTACAACTATCACATGTTTGACATGAGCACCAAACTCTTCCAAAGGCTTTATTCCTTCCAGCTTAGATAATCCTTCACTAATGACATCATCAAAAAAAACTATGCTTTCATCTTTGGCGATTTTTGCGCCAACAATTCTACCTGTTACTCCATAGGCTTTCTCTTCTTTTCTTACTACGACACATGGCAACTTCACCTTGCAAGCTATGCTTGGCAAAATGAGAGCACCTTTCAACTCAATGGAAGCCAGCTTATCTATCATATCAAAACTCATAATTCTTTTTATTTCTTCGGCAACCATATCTACGATGAGACCAAAATCTTGTGGAGAAGATAGTAAGCTTGCTATATCAATGTAGTATGGACTAAGAGAACCCGACTTAATTTTAAAACTGCCAAATTTTAGACAGCCAGAACTAAAAAGTGCATTTGCAACCAAAGATTTCGTATTCGACACTTTGAATCCTCAAAATAAGTATGCTCTTGAAAATTTAACATTTACCAGCCGTAAAGAAGGAAGGCTGAAGCAGCAGAGCCCAAGCTTATATGCTTTTTATCCGAGTTTCTTTGTTGTTAGAAGCGATTTTTCGGCTGTAGATGTACAGAAAAGCAAATCATCGATGGTAGCAATGAACGTTGCAAGTTTGCCTTTATTTTTTATCGTTGTAACCACTTTCTTGTGGTCACTTATAGTTTTGATAGATAAACCTCTTGGTGTCTTGTAATTATCTGGCGAAACCGCTTCAGCGATAGCCTTTGCAATTTCAGTTTCATCATATTCCAATATAATTTCAGCTTCCAATTTTTTCACCCCTCACCTGTCTTCCCACCAGCTCGTCCACAATTTCGATGAACGAAGCGATTTTTTCTTGTGGAACCTGCGCCCCTGCAGCTATGTTGTGCCCCCCGCCACCTCCTTGACATTTTTTAGCAGCTACTTCCATAATACTTCCTAGATTTACTCCTTTGTTGGTCATAATGTCAATGGTTCTTGCAGAAAATTTCGCTATCCCCTCTCCTTCCACATTAGCATACGCAATCAGCGGTTTTTCAGGATTTGGAAGACTTGTCGAAAGTATGGAGGAAATCGCTCCTATTATCTTGTCATCCATGAAATTTTCGCCATAAACCACATATATGTTATCTAATTCCTTCATTCTTTCAGGTTTCTCCATAATCCATCCAAGATACTTGTTAATTGTCCGTCTATACTCTTCTAAAACCTTGTTTGCCTCTTCAAGAACTGCGCCCCTATCACCCATAGAGATAGCAACGCCTAAGCTTGGTTTATCCATTCGTCCAGTTGCATTCAACAAAACAGCAAATTCTCTTGCGTCTCTCAGCGGGGTCCAAGATTCTTCACGATTTAAAATGTAAATATGGCCAATAAGATTTGCAACTTCATAATGCAAACCTTTAGACAATAAATAATCAGCAAGCGCAGAGCACAAACGTTTCTTCTCATCTTCAGACAAATCTCTCAACGCCCGCCACTTATCATCATGTCTTGTTTTTATGCCTACACTTGCCAAGAAAGCAACACTTTTGTCTTCTTCTCCACTTATGCCTGGAATAAACGGATTAGTCGTAGAAGCTAATGTTCTATGAATCGGGCGTGTTTCCCTACCGAAAAATATAAGGTCCTTTTCCACAGTAAGAAGCCCGGTGTTTATTGCATCTTCAACTATCTTTCCATTTAATCCTCCAAGCATTCGCTGGTCATATTTGTCTTGTAAATCTCCAAGAGCCCCCACTACCGCAATTGGCGCTAAATCGACATTGGTTTGATCAATGGCTTTAGCTACAAAGTATGCAACACCAGAACCGCTTATGTCTCGTGCCCCGTCTATTCCATGTAAATGCGGATTTACATGTATATGATTGATCGAGTTTTCGCCTATAATTTGGTGGTGATCCAAGATTACAATTTTGAAATCCGCAAGTTTCTCTTTTAGTAAATCAATATAACCGCTACCGAAATCAGTGAAAATTATCAGTTGCGGTTTGTCGGAAAGGATTTCGCTTACAATTTTTTCATCAACCCATTGGGTTATCCTAATTCTAAAACGAGCATCAAGCCTAAACAAGGCTTTTCCAATAATTCCTCCAGCTGCAACTCCATCAGCATCCAAATGCGAAAAAACATGAATAAAGCCGTCTCTCTTTGCAGTTTCCAGAATTGCTTTTGCAGCTTGTTCTGCTAAATTTAAAAAGTCTGCGATGCGATTCTTGTCTAAAGCCATAGCAACCACATTAGGCTAAGAAAATAAGTTATTTAAAGATTTAAAATAAACGTTATACATGATTTTATTCAAAACACAATTTTAGGAATAGAAAATTCAGAAGAAACTAGGTTAAAGAAGCTATCTTGGGCTCATATTTCCAGTTCGGCGGCAAAAGACCTTCACGCTTGTAATATCTTGCAAGCTTGTGAATTTTTGCCTCTATAATTTGAAGCGCCCTTTTATTGTGCAGATCTTTCCTATTTTTCTCAAGATGCACAGCGAGGCTTTCAGCCTTTTTGAGCAAATATCCAATATCCTCTGGTATTGATGGCTTAAGCTGGGCATCCTCAAGTATTTTTGTTATTGTTTTTCCAGTGATTGGCTTCACTAAAGGAATGGCATGTTGATCTCTTAAAATCGTTCCTATGCGGCTCGGCGAATTTCCTTCCTTTGCTAGTTTGATGACAAGAGCTTCCACTTCTTCTGGTTGATATTTACACCATGTGGGAGGACGCTTCGCCACGGGTCTTATTTGATGTGATTTTCCCTTTTCTTTTTTAGGCATTTTTAGATCACTTAAACTCTGTATGAGCGAAGGAAAACAGATATTTAAGAATATTGTTCTTTTCGAGAATATGTTTCTACTTCATCTAAATCTCCTAAGAACCGCCACATTATCGTCCAACTTGACTTTTATACCATGCTGCGAACTTGTTCAGAGCCTTTGCACGGTGCGAATACCTATTTTTCTCTGCTATGCTCATTTCTGCAAACGTCTTATTGCTATTTCTGGGCTTGAAAATTGGGTCGAAACCAAAACCATGTCTATTGTTATTTCTCCTTTCTTCTCTTGTTATCTCTCCAAAGACTTCACCCTTAAAGCATATTGGCAATTTAAAACCTGCAGAATAATAGGCCACCACTGAACAAAACCTCGCTTCTCTATTTTCGCTGTTTTCCATAAGTTGCAATAAGCCTCTATTGCCTATAGTTTTATAAACATATGCGGCATAAGGTCCGGGAAATCCATTTAATGCTTCCACAAATAATCCAGCATCTTCAACTATGATTGGCAAATTACAGTTTTTAAAAGCCTCTATAACGCTTGCTTTTGCAATTTCCTCTAGGCTCTCGCTTTGGATTTCGGAGGTTTTAACTCTAAGCATGCCTACAGCTATTTTGTATTCGGCTAATACTACGCGCACTTCGTTAAACTTGTTAACATTGTCCGTGGCAAAGAATACGACTCTTCCCTTTAGTGGAAAACCCATGTCGCTTCACTGCTTTCTCTTAGCCCCTTTAGCTGAGACACTAAAGTATTTTTCCCAGTCTATCTGCACTATTTCTAGAATGTTGCTATCTAAGTCCATGAAGGTTGCTTGCTTTCCACCCCAAGGTTCATCATGCAATTCTTTGATGAATTTTACTCCCTTCCTCTGCAGTTCACTATAAGTCTTCTCTATATTATCTACAAGAAACTCGACTGAAGGTGATAAGAGGCTTACTTTTTGTCCTTGAGAAAATTTTGGAATTAATCCAATTTCCACGCCGCCACATTCGAAGCCAACATAACTTGAGTATTCATACTTCTTGTCCAAGCCCAAAGTTTTTTCATAAAATTCTGCAGCTTTTTCCAAGTCTGAGACATAGAATGTGACGCACCAAACTGTCTTAATCATGCATGTTCACCTTTTCTTTCTGTGACATACCTTCCTCTTCTCTCTATCTCCTTTATCTTATCTAAAACGTTTTTTACGGTTTCAGTTCCTAAAACCTTAGAGTATCCCTTAATCACAGCTTTGAAACATTCCTCAGTAAACCTAAAATGAGTGCTCTGCAGTGCTCTTTTCATAAGATGCAAGTCAACACCTCTAGCCTCTAATTCCCTTGATTTCTCACCAAGACCAAAATCCACGAAGAAAATTTTTCCTTCAGAATTTAGAATCATGTTTGATGTGGTTAAATCACCGTGGATTATTCCATGTTCATGAAGCTTGCCTATCAATTCACCAATTTGGATGCATAAATCTTGTCTCATGTTTTCGTTTGCTTCACTTAACAATTTCTTCACTTGTTTTCCTTCAATAAACTCCATAATTATCGTAGCATTTTTTATGTTAATCAGAAAAATTATCGGCGTTGGCACTCCAGCTTTTTTTGCTTCATGCATTAATTGCGGTTCATGAATGGTTCTGTATGTTCTTATTTGCTTATCTAACCTTGATGGGCGATACTTTTTTGGCAATCTTTTCTTCATTATCACTTTTCTTCCATGCCACTCTGCAAGGTAAAGGCAGGCTTCTGCGCCCTTCTTGATTAAAAGCGGCTCTGTTTTATCCATGGAACTTCAACCTCATCAAGGCGCCATCTTAGCTTTACAAAACTTTTTTCGATGGGCGTAATCATGCCATGCTTGTAGGCTAATATCCCAGTCCATGCAATCATCGCGCCGTTATCAATTGCAAATTCGCTTGGCACAACACAGAATTTGGCGCCATGCTCCTTCGCAATAGCCTTAATCATGGCTTGCAGTCTTTTGTTGGCTGCAACTCCTCCAGTTAGCAAGACTTCCTTTTTCTCTGTGTGCGCCAAAGCTCTTTCCGTGACTTCTGTAACCATAGAAAATGCTGTCTCTTGAAGGCTATAACATAAATCCTCAAGTTTATACTCCTTTTTTTTAAGCATGTTGATCGCAGCAGTTAGCAAACC
>Ga0129301_1000292_pt1 | contig 27251 bp, 19 predicted proteins | sample ConPoolayeHmetaG_FD_94489 | JGI IMG/M metagenome (GOLD analysis project Ga0129301, IMG submission 94489) | Hot spring microbial mat communities from California, USA to study Microbial Dark Matter (Phase II) - Cone Pool mat layer H metaG ...
AAATTACATCTTGACAAACCAGGTATTTTTTTTATCTATATATAATTATATGGTAAAGGAATCTTTAAGAAAAGGACCGGTTTCCCGATTAAAGGAAGCCTACCTTGAACTACTCTCTGACTTTAAGAACTATTCCCTTCGGAAAGAGAGAGAAAATCAAGAACTTGCCTCCCTTTCATCGCTACCTTTATTAAAAAGATTGGTGCCAATTTTAGATGATGTAGAAAAAGCCCTAAGGGAAATCGAGGCAGAAAAAAACAAAAAAGAAATAGGGGACAAAAATCAAGAGTTAAGCAAATTATGGTCTTTATTAGAAGGCACAAGACTGATTTACGAACAATTGAAAAAGGCATTGAAAGATTATGGGCTAGAAGAATTTTCTCTCCTCGGTAAAGAATTTGACCCAAAATTAGCCGACGCCTGTGGAACCACCGCCCAAGAGGACGGTAAGTCTACTACCCAAGATTCCCCGGAAGGAGAGGAAAAACCACTTATCGTGGTTGAAGAACTGGCAAAAGGCTATTCCTTCCGGGGGAAGTTAATTAGACCGGCACGGGTAATTGTGAGTAGGGGGGAGAAAGATTAGGAGGAAATCAAATTTCAAAACCCAAATCTTGCGTTTGGCGTTATTAATGAAGCGATTTCCGAAGATATGGAGTCTAATATAATAGGGATTTCCTCCACGACGCAGCCGGTCCTGGACACTGGCTTGGGGGAAATTCTAATATAGATATTAGGAGGATTTATGGCTAAGAAGATTATTGGCATTGATTTGGGAACAACCTTTTCCGCAGTGGCTGTTATGGAGGGAGAGAAACCAATAATTATCCATAACCCAGAGGGAGAAAGGATTACACCCTCGGTCGTTGCCTTTGGTAAGGAGCGGTTAGTTGGCACCTTGGCGAAAAGGCAGGCAATAATCAATCCGGAAAGGACAATTTTTTCAATAAAGCGGTTTATGGGGCGGAAGTATTCTGAGGTAACTGAGGAGATAAAGCTAGTCCCCTATAAGGTCGTTCCAGCGGAGAATGGCGATGCCTGGGTAGAGGTGGACGGAGTAAAATATTCACCCCCTCAGATTTCGGCAATGATTCTTGAATATCTAAAGAAAGCGGCCGAGACTTATTTAGGGGAAAAGGTTGACAAGGCAGTAATTACCGTTCCCGCCTATTTCAATGATGCCCAGCGCCAGGCGACCAAAGATGCCGGTAAGATCGCCGGCTTAGATGTCTTGCGGATTATAAATGAGCCAACCGCGGCATCACTGGCTTATGGTTTAGGTGAAGGGAAACCAAAGAAGATTGCCGTTTATGACCTGGGTGGCGGAACCTTTGATATTTCAATCTTAGAGATTGGCTATGAGAAGGGAACTTTTGGGGTCATCTCAACTAATGGGAATACCCATCTGGGCGGCGATGACTTTGACGAAAGGATTACCAAATGGATCTTAGAAGAGGCAAAAAGAGAGAAGGGGGTAGACTTAGGAAGGGATAAGACCGCCTTACAGAGAATTCGGGAAGCCGCGGAAAAGGCTAAGAGGGAACTATCAACTAAATTGGAGACGACGATTAGTCTACCTTTTATTTACTCGGACGAGAAAGGTCCAATTCACTTAGAACTGAAGTTAACCCGAGCCCACCTGGAGGCGATGGTTGAAGACCTAATCCAAATGACGATTGGTCCAGTGAAGCAGGCCCTGGAGGATGCCAAATTGCGACCAGAGGATATTGATGAGGTAATCCTAGTTGGTGGCCAGACCCGGATGCCCCGAGTGCAGGAGGTTGTGCGGAATTTCTTCGGTCGGGAGCCACATAAGGGTATAAATCCCGATGAAGTCGTCGCCCTGGGCGCGGCAATTCAGGGAGCGGTTCTCTCCGGCGAAGTGAAAGATGTCGTCCTTTTAGATGTTACCCCCCTCTCCTTAGGGATTGAAACCCTAGGCGGTGTCTTTACCCGGATTATTGAGAGGAATACGACAATCCCCACCAGAAAGAGCCAGATTTTCACCACCGCCGCTGATGGTCAGACCGAGGTGACAATCCATGTCCTGCAAGGCGAGCGGCCAATGGCCCAAGATAATAAAAGCCTGGGAAGATTTGAACTCTATGGCATCCCACCAGCACCACGCGGGGTCCCCCAGATTGAAGTTGAATTCAATATTGACGCGGACGGTATCCTCTTTGTTACCGCCAAAGACTTAGGAACCAAGAAAGAACAGAGTATGCGGATTATCCCATCCTCCGGACTCACTAAGGAAGATATTGAACGGATGATTCGAGAAGCAGAGATCCATCGAACCGAAGACGCCAAACGACGGGATTTGGCTGAGGCGCGAAATAAAGCCGATACCCTCATTTACCACATTGAACGTAATCTTAAAGAATACGGGGCAAATGTCTCCGAAGAGATAAGAAGAAATATTGAAGAGAAGATTAAGGAATTGAAGGAAAGACTACGGGAAGATGATAAGGATAAGATTGAACAGGGGATTGAAGAACTGCAGAAGGCAGCGATGAAATTAGGCGAGGCGATGTATAAAAAAGACCAGGAGGCAAAAGAAAAGCCCGAGGGGAAAAAAGAGGAAAAGAAGGAAGAAAAGGCTGATTATCAAGTCTATGACGAATCCAATTAAAGCGGTGAAAATGGAGAATGCCAAATGCTGAATGCGGAAAAATGAAGAAGGACTATTACGAACTCTTAGGGGTCCGGCGCGACGCTACCGAAGAAGAAATCAAAAAGGCATACTATACGCTGGCTAAGAAATACCACCCGGATATGAACCCCCAAAATCGGAAGGAGGCGGAAGAAAAGTTCAAGGAGGTCTCCGAGGCCTACGAGGTCCTGGTGGATAAAGAAAAGCGGAAACTCTATGATTTATATGGACACGAAGGGGTCTCCCAAAAGTTTAGCCCGGGAGGCTTCCAGTGGCAAGACTTCACTCATGCCGATGTCTTCCGCGATATCTTTGGCGACTTCGATTTTGAAGATTTATTCTCAAATTTAAGAAGCGGTGGCAGTATCTTTGACTTCTTTGAGAAGAAGGGGAAAAGAAAAGAAACCGGGGGCAATATCCGGATCTCTCTCTCGCTTACCTTGGAAGAGATTGCTCGCGGCAAAGAATTGGATGTGGTCCTTAGTCGGTATGAGAGATGCGAGACCTGTCAGGGTAAAGGCGGTAAAGGCACCATCACTTGCCCACATTGTCGGGGAAGAGGCGAAGTGCGGGAACAATCACGAAGTATATTCGGCTCTTTCATCCAGGTCTATACCTGTCCAGAATGTGGTGGCACAGGAAGGGTGACAAAGGATGTCTGTGAGAAGTGTTCCGGTGCGGGAAGGGTTAAATCACAGAAACGGGTGAGGATAAAAATACCAGCCGGGATTTCAACCAATCACTTCTTAACCCTTCCCGGGGAAGGTCATTATGGCCCCGCGGGTAAAGGCGATATCATCGTTGAGGTAAAAGAAAAGGAACACCCACTATTCATCCGGAAAGGAAACGATTTAATTACCGAACTGGCCATTTCTTATGCAATGGCGATATTAGGTGGCGAGATTGAAGTGCCAACTCTGGACGGCAAAAAGAGAGTGGAGATTCCACCAGGAATTACCCAGGGAGAAAATATCCGCCTTAAAGGAATGGGTATTAAAGGACTGGATGGTAAAAAAGGAGATTTAATCGTTCAGGTAAAGATTCATATCCCAAGGAAGATTACTGAGAGAGAAAGAGAACTCTTGCGCGAACTGGCAAAGATTACCGCCCCACCACCACCGCCAACCAGGCCGAAGGAATAATGGAGAGAAAGGCAACTACGGCACAAAGAAGCGGGGAGATGTATTTCGCCCAAAGCCAGGATATTCAAGGGAGGAGGTTTCTCCTCCAGGGGGATGAGGCGCGACACTGTTTTCGGGTGATGCGCAACCAAATTGGTGACGAAATCCTCCTGACCGATGGCGAAGGAAGAGAATATCGGGCGCAGATTACAAAAATAAATCAGAGAAGTGGTGTTGTGGAAGGAGAGATCTTAGAAATCAAGGAAGGGACGAGGGAATTGAAGAGAGAAATCTATCTGGCATTCGCCCCAATCAAGAGCCGAGACTTAAACTTTATGATTGAGAAGGCGACGGAATTAGGTGTCCGGGGTTTTATCCCGATTAAGACCGAGAGACAGGTTGCTAATTTCCAAGAGAGGCGCGCCCAGAAGGTAGCAATTAGAGGTATCAAGACCGCACTGGGAAGTTTCCTCCCAAAATTCTTCCCCCCAATTCCCTTTTCTGGGCTTCTCTCTTCGGTAAGAGATTATTCCTTAGCCCTTCTGGCTTATGAGAGAGAAGAGGCGCGCTACTTAAAGGATATCTTCGCTAATGCCAATTATGGAAAAAGGATACTCTTAATTATTGGACCAGAGGGAGGGTTTTCCCCCTCGGAGGTAGAAGAGGCAAGGACCTCGGGTATTCTAACCTTTTCCTTAGGAAAGCGCCGGCTTGCCTCTGGGACAGCCGCCCTTTGTGCCCTTTCCCTAATTATTGGGTATACTCAATAAATAAAAATATGAGGAGGTGAAAAACTTGAATAAGATCCAAGTTAAACCCGGCGAACCATTTGATAGTTTTATCCGAAGATTCCGCCGCGTCGTAGAGCGGGCTGGAATCATTAAGGATATTAAGAGAAAAGAGTTCTATGAAAAACCGTCAGAAAAGCGAAGACGAATCCAATCGGAAAGGAGAAGAAAATTATTCCGAAGATTACGAGAAGAAAGGGTATAAAAGATAACTAAAAATTCATCCGCTATTTCCTTTTAATGCGCGAACGCGACCTTTTGAGTCTTGACTTTCCAAGAATTCGAGAAATCCTTGCCTCTTTTACCCAAACCCCAATCGGGAAAGAAAAGGCCCGAAACTTATTACCCTTCAATACCCAAAAAGAAGCCGAAAGGGAATTTCGCCGCCTGGAGCAGATTGCTGACTTCTCTTTCTCTGGACAAGGGATTAAAGATATAAGAGAGGAGTTATCGTCGTTGAAAGAAGGCGAGGTTCTATCACCTTTGTTGATATTAGACATCCAACCATTTCTTTTAATGGTTAAGGAGTTAAAAAAATTGCCGCCGGCAATCATCTCCCCAACGGCAAGGCTGAGATTAAACCCCGATGACCTCTCTCAATTAGCAAGGAAAATTAAAGAGACACTTGATGAACAGGGAGCAATCCGAGAAAAGGCATTCCCCATCTTTCAAAAACTGGGAGAAGAAATCCGCCGCCAGCGCGCGCTGATTATTAGCAAGTTGGAGACGATTAGAAAAAAGAACTCACCACTTTTCCGGGAAGGTGAGATTACTCTCCGGGGCGGAAGATATTGCCTGCCATTAAAGGCCTCCCAGAAAGGAAGGATTGACGGAATTGTCCACGACCTATCGGAAACCGGTCATACCCTCTTTATTGAACCGCTCTCAATTGTTGAGATGGGCAATCAACTGGTCCGGGCGGAAAAGAGATATGAAGAAGAAAAACGAAAGATACTGCGGGAACTCTCCGAAGAAATCTATAAGAGAAAAGAATCCCTCCTCGCCCTCGCTGATTTAGTCGGTGAGATTGATTTATTATTGGCGAAACGGGATTTCGGCAGATATTTTGAAGGGGTTAAACCAACCTTCATTACCGAAGGTGCCGCACCTTATCTTGAAATCAAAGGCGCCCGACATCCCCTGCTCTTATTAAAGGAAAAAACCGCCCAAGGCGAATCTCCTTTTAGACCAGAGGTAGTGCCTCTAAATTTAGTAATGGCGGATAAGAAAATCCTAATTGTCTCCGGACCGAATGCTGGGGGTAAGACCTGCCTCTTAAAGACGGTTGGCTTAATGGCCCTTCTTGCCCAATGTGGGATATTTCCCCCGGCCCAGCGGTTAACCATCCCCTTCTTCCAAAATATCTTCACCGATATCGGCGAGAAAGAAAGTTTAGAAGAGGCGACCTCAGCATTCACCTCCCACCTTTTAAATATCAAAGAGATGCTAAAAGAAAATGTTGGCTGTTCGCTTTTTCTTTTAGATGAGATTGGTAGTGCCACTTCGCCCGAAGAAGGCTCGGCCTTAGCCCTGGCCCTGATTGAGACATTGCGCCAGAAAGCGGGGATAGTCATAATCACGACCCACCTCACTAATGTGAAGAGTCATATAACCGCACCGGATATTTTATTAGGTGGTATGGAATTTAAGGAGAGACCCACCTATCGGTTAATTTTAGGCCTGCCCGGAGAATCAAGCGCCTTAGAGATTGCCTCGCTCATCTCTTTTCCCAAAGAGATAATTGACCGCGCCCGCCGTTTCTTAGGGGAAGATTTCCTCTCCTTACAAGAGAAGATTAAAAAGTTAGAAAAGGAAATCCAGACCTATGAAGAGTTAAACCGCCACCTAACAGAAAAGGATAAGGAGATAACAGAACTCACCTCTCTTCTTTCCCAGAGAATCCAAGAATTGACCAAAAAGGAAAAGAGCCTACGACGGGAAATCCTTAAAGAGAAAGAGCGGTTTCTTTCCGAAAATCGGGAGAAGATAGAGCGGGTTATCTTAAAGATTAAAGAGATGATGGCGACAAAAGAGGCGGTGGCGGCCGGTAAAGAACTGATTGAAGACTTAAAGAGAGATATAAAAAGTGAGCGAGAACGGTTGGTAACTCATAAGGGTGAGATAAAAGTGGGGACACGGGTCTATATTCCGCGCTTCCAAAAATCCGGACAGGTAATAGAAATAGATAAAGGAGAAGCAAAACTCCTTATCGGAAAAGTCAAGGTCATACTACCAATCGCCGAGTTAGAGATTGAAGAGGTAGTGCCAGAAGAAAGCGACGACCATCGGGAAGAGATTATCAACTTTGACCCCTGCTTAAATATTCGGGGAGAGGAAAAGGTCTTTGCCTTGGAAAAGGTAGAGAGGTTTTTAGAAGACGCTGGCTTTTATGGGGTAAAGGAATTAACCATCCGACACGGAAAGGGCGAATGGGTTTTACGGCAGGCAATCTGGGAGCTTTTGAAAGAAGACCAACGAGTTGCCGAATTCCGGGAAGGGAGAAGAGAAGAAGGTGGTTCCGGTGTAACAATTGTGAAGTTAAGATAAGAAAGTTAAATTATGATTAAGAAGGAAATTATCGAAAAGGTGAAAGAAGGGATAGACATTGTGGAACTGATTAGCGAATATGTGCCAATCAAAAAACAGGGGAGACGCTACCGCGGACTCTGTCCCTTTCATCTGGAGAAGAATCCTTCTTTCTATGTTGATCCGGAGCGGCAAATTTTTCACTGCTTTGGCTGCGGGGAAGGTGGAACGGCTCTCTCGTTTCTCATTAAATACGAAAAGATAACCTTCCCGGAGGCGGTAAAGATCTTAGCCGAAAGAACCGGGATTAAATTGGAAGAGGAGAGGGAGAGTAAAGAAAGGGGAGGGATTTATGAGGCATTAGAATTTGCCGCGGAACTCTTCACTTCCTATCTCTATTATTATCCTAAACCCTTGCAATACTTAAAGGCACGCGGTATTACCCCAGAGACCCAGAAAAGATTTCGCCTGGGTTATAGTCCGGGTAATCGCCTCTTATTTAAGGAGGCAAAAAAGAAAGGCTTCTCTAAGGAGATTCTAATTAAAGCTGGACTATGTATAGAAAGGGATGGCGTTGAGGAAGATTTCTTTTTCCAGAGGTTAATGTTTCCCATCTTTTCCCCGGGCGGCAAGATTATCGGCTTTGGCGGAAGAACCTTAGAAGAAGGGGTGGAGCCAAAATACTTAAACTCACCGGAAAGCGCGGTCTTCAAGAAGGGTGAAAACCTTTACGGCTTTTATCAAGCGAAGAGAGAGTTAAGAGAAAACAAGCCAATTTTAGTTGAAGGTTATTTTGACCTCCTCTCTTTAGCCTCCGCCGGAATAAATAATTGCCTCGCCCCTTTGGGAACCGCCTTCACCGTTGCTCAGGCGCTTTTAATCAAAAGGTATAACCAGGATTTATACATTACCTTTGATGGCGACCTCCAAGGGAGGGAGGCGACAAAAAAGGCAATCCCCATTGCCTTAAAAGCTGGATTAAATCCCTTAATTATCACCCTGCCCGATGGCGATGACCCGGATAAATTCATCCGGGAAAAGGGAAAGATGTCTTTCTTAAATCTTTTAAGCGCGGCAAAAGATTTCATTGACTTCACTATTCAGGATAAAGACCTCTCATCAATTACTGGGCGACGCGAGGTAATCCAAAATCTCCAGGGGATAATTCAGGAAATCGCTGATCCGGTTTTAAGGGAAATATCAATCAAAAAGGCCGCGGAGGTTCTGGGCGTGCGGCCGGAGATTTTTTATATGAAGGAAAGACAAAAGACAAAGGGAGAGGAACGGAAGATATCATTAGGAACAAAGGAAAGGAAACTCCTCTCTTACATCATCATCTCTCCGGAATATGCCCGACTTTGCCAGACGACCCTGCCGATTGCTGCCTTCCCTCCTGACTATCATAAGATTTTAACTCAGTTATACGATTTATCGGAGAAGGATTTTACCGTTTCCGAGTTGTGTGACTGTTTAGAAGATGAAAAGGATAGAAATCTGGTCGCCGCCCTTAGTTTTCGGGAAGAGAAATTGCCGAGCCGGGAGGAGTTTCAGGATTTACTGAAAAGGGTATTGGCCGACTTCTTGAAAAAGCCGGCCGAAAAAGATTGGGATAAATTAAAGGAGTTTTTTGAGGTCAAGAAAGACCTGAGTATCAAAAAAGGAGGTAGTGATTAATGGAAAGAGTAAAAGAGACAGTAAATAAAATCTTAAAAAGTATCCCGCATAAAAAGATATCCTACAAAGAGATGGAGAGTTTTCTGGCGAGTGATATTCAAGCCTCAGAGATTGAAGAGATAATAAAGGAATTGAATCGCCGGGGGATTGAGGTTGGCGAGGAGCGGGGGCGACTAAAGAAGGCGCTACCCAAAATTTCCCTGCGCCGTGCCGAAGACCCAATCCGGCTCTATTTTCGTGACCTCTCCGACCTCTCCCTCCTTACCCGAGAGCAAGAGGTTGAGTATGCCCGAAATATGGAAGAAGGCTATCGGGAGATTGTCGCCCATCTCTTTCTCTTGCCCCCGTTACTGGAAGAACTCTTTGCCGACTGCCAACCCTTGGAAGATGGAACCGGAACTCTTGACCAGATAGCCCGGATTGAATTTAAGTGCTTGGTGGATAAGCGAGAGATGTGGATAGAAAAACAAAAATTCATCCGCCGTCTCCGACGGATGAAGAAACTTTTTGCCGAGTGGCAAGAATTAAAAAAACGAAAGACGAAGTTCACCCAACGGCGGATTGAGAATTTAAAGAAACGAATTATCAAAAGGATTCAGTCGCTCTCCTTACAACACAGCCTAATCAATAAATATATCCAACGCTACCGCGCCGCCTTAGAAGAAGGACAGGCAATAAAAAGAGAATTGACCAAAAAGAATTCAGCAAAATTACCTGAGGTGAGAAAGGCCTTAAAAGAATTTGAGGACCGCTATGAAATGGAAGTGGATGTAATGCTCGCCAATTGGGCAAAGATTGAAGAGTGCGAAAGAAAGATTCTTGACAGCCGGGATAGGATGATTAGAGGAAATGTCCGCCTGGTGATTGCCATTGCCAAGAGATATACCAATCGCGGATTAGAGTTTGCTGACCTCTTAGAAGAGGGGAATCTCGGTTTGATAAAATCGGTAGAAAAGTTTAACTACCGGAAGGGGTTTAAGTTCTCGACTTATGCTACCTGGTGGATAAAACAGGCGATAACTCGGGCAATCGCTGACCACTCCCGGACCGTCCGGATACCGGCCCATATTATTGATATAATGAATAAGATGACCCGCACCCAGCGCAAGTTTATCCAGACCTATGGCCGAGAACCGACGATACCGGAACTGGCCCAAAGGATGGGGCTACCCGCGGAAAAATTGGAATCCCTTTTAAGGGTAAGTCAAATTAGTATCTCACTGGATAAACCGGTGGATGACGAAGAATCCTCTTTCGTCGGTGATTTCCTTTCCGATGAAAAGAGTATCTCGCCCTATCATCACACGGGTCTCCTTTTACTGCAAGAGAAATTAGAAGAGGCCTTTCGCTATCTGACCAAACGAGAGGAAAAGGTATTGCGACTCCGATTTGGTCTGGGTGACGGGATTCCGCGCACCTTAGAAGAAGTGGGACAGATATTTAGCATTACCCGAGAACGGGTGCGGCAGATTGAGGCAAAGGCACTGCGCCGACTCGCCCAACCGAAACTCTTGAAAAAATTCACCGTCCTGAAAGAATTGCTGATTGGCTAAGCACTTTGCGGCAAAAATCAATTAAAGACTTCTCTTCGCTCAAAGATGTAATAAGCCAGGTAATAAAGGATTTAGGACTTTCGGAGAATTTAATTGCCTGGCAGGCGGTATTGCGGTGGAAGGAGATTGTTGGGGAAAAGATTAGCAAATACGCCCGGGCAACCGAGGTGAAAGAAGGTATACTCTATGTCTCCTGCCCCAATCCAACCTGGCGCGCCCAACTTATCCTGATGAAACAAGAAATCGTCAATAAGGCAAATCAGGTTATTGGCCAGAAAGTGATAAAAGATATAAAATTCATCGGGCTTCGGTAAAAGTCGTCTCTTTTCTAAATGACATTTTATTATATCTCAATCCTCTTTTCTCTCTTTGAATTCCAGGAGGTTGGTGGTCTATCTTCTCTAGTGCAGGCTAGGGCCGCGCTTCCGATTTGTCCGGTTTGCGCGGCGCTTAATCCTTCTCTAATCCTTTATCAAGAAGGGAGTGGGATAAATTTCACCTACACCAATCCTTATGGTCTTGGGGAGTTGAGGTATCTTAAAGGTGCCGGGACATTAAAAAGACTAAGATTAGGTCTATCTCTCTCTTCCCTTTACCGTCCGGGCTACGGAGAATATATTTTCTCCTTGGGCAAGGGTTTTTCTCTTTTGACTTCATTTTCTTTTGGCACACTTCTCTCCCTCTATTATTTTTCTATCTCGGGATACGAAAAAGACTTCTTCTTCTCTTTAACCCCTTCCCTTTCCTTTAAGCGAGAGGAGTTTCTATTTTCCCTGGTTCTGCTCAATCTTAATCAACCCCAGACTGGTTATGGCGAAGAGATGCCCCTAACAATTCTTCTTGGGGTTAAGAGCCATTTTCTAAGATGGGCGGATTTTTATTTTGATTACGAGCGAGAAAAAGAGGAAAGGATGCGATTGGGGTTGAAACTTTCGGAGGGAAATTTCTATCTGGGAACCGGCCTTCAGACAATGCCCCTTCTTTTTACTGGTGGATTTGGATTTACCCTTAGCAAAGTTGAGATGGCCTATAGCCTCAAAATACATCCCCGCTTAAAAGAGAGCCACATAATAAATCTTGGGATAAGACTCTAAATAGCAAAAATCGCGAAAATATCTTCTTATTTGATATACCTATTATTACTCTTTAATCTTTCATTTAATATTGATGGCTTGGAAGATATATATAAAGAAGAATTACTGATTGACGACAACTTTGGTGAGAGCCTCTTAGAAGAGATGCGTTTACACCCACTGGATATAAATCAGGCAGGCATCGCCGATTTATTAAGATTACCGGGATTGGATGAAGAGAAGGCATCTCATATTATAAAATGGCGCGAGGAAAAAGGCGGCTTTAAGCAATTAGAAGAGTTGCTGGCTGTTAAGGGAATGACCAAGGAATTAGTGGACGAAATCTCACCCTTTCTCACCCTAACCACTCCTGGCCCAAAAGAACCGGAGAGCACGGTTGAGAAGAAATCTTACCCAAAGGTATATTTTAAGTTGAAGAGCGGCATCCGGGATTTAACCGAGATTAAAGATAGTTATAATCTGGCTGCCCTCGGTCTATCCCAAAAGGATTGGAAATTTTATCTTCTAACGGAGAGGGATTACCAGGAGGAACTTTTTGATTGGACCTCTTTTAATATCAATTATCAAAAAATGGGTAAGAGATTCATCATCGGCGATTTTCTGCTCACTCATCCCGAACTCTTATCCTCGCCGCCCTATTACCATTTATATAAACCGCCGATAATTAGTGGTTGGCAAAAGGACGATTTGGCACCATTAAGGTTTGCCGCGGAAGTCAATTATCAGCGGGGAGTTGGCTTAAATATTAAGAAAGAGAACTCTTCTTCTTTTATCTTCTTTTCGGCTAAGGGGCTTACCGCCTTAATTGATAGTGTTGGGCAGGTCAAAAAGATTTATTATTCCGGCCAGCATTCGGATTCAACCTCCCAGGCATTAAAAGGCCGGCTAAAAGAAAAGGGAGCCGGTGGCGGCTGGCAGACAGACAAGAAAGAGCTCAGTTTTGGGGTCTTTTTTCTATTTAATAACTATAACGAAAAATTCTTATTCGGCAAAAATCTTCTTCTCACCGGAGTAAATCTTAAAAAAACTTTTGCCGGACAGATATTGACTGCTGAGATAGCAAAATCCCTTCCGGGCAGTTGGGCACTAGTAATGAAGGCCTTTCCCAACGGTAAGTGGTTCGGACCTCTTGGTTATCGCTTGGCTCTTTATTATCTCAAAGGGGACTTCTTTTCTTTATATGGGAAATTTCCTAATATCTCACCAGGAGACGATAAACTCCTCTATGATTTTCTCCTCTTTTTTTCCTTACCCCAGGCAAAATTTACCTTCAGTTATAACACGAAGAGCGATTGGGGCTATGACTCCTTACCCCAAAGGATAAGGTTAGAATGGCAGAGTAAAGAAGATAACCTTCGGTTTAGAATATACCAGAGGCGCTATATCGGTGAGAAAAAGCGGGGAAGCGGGATAGAATTGAATTATAAATTTAAGTCAGAAATTAGCGGTGGGATTGGGATAGAAGATAAATATCAGAAGGAAAGGCGCGGCTTTAAGTTCAGTGCCCAGATAATCATTTCTTATCAAAGAAGTCAATTTACCCTTCAAGGTTATAAAACGGTCTTAACCCAAGGGATAGACTTCTACCACTTTTCGCCCGAAGGTTATCAAGAGAATGAATTGATTACCGAAGGAATTGAGCGAATAATCTTCGGCTGGGCCGGAAAGATTAAAGACTGGTCGGTAAATTTGAAATTGGGGGTTACTCATAAGGGGAAATTCACCTTTGACTTTAAGGAAGAGATAAAGCGATGATTGACTATCATATCCACCCGGATTACTCATTAGATGCCGAAGGTAAGATTCGCGACTATTGCCAGTTGGCAAAGGAGATGGGTTATAAAGAGATTGGTTTTACACCCCACTTAGAGATTGACCCAAAGAGAAAGGAACTGGATGACAAGATAAACCTTAACGGGCAGATTGTCAGTATGCGCTCTAACTGGCTGGACTATTATTTTGAAGAGATTGATAAGGCAAGAAGGGATTATCCGGAACTAAAAATCAGGGCCGGGCTGGAAGTGGGTTATGAAGAAGAGGTGAAGGAAGAAATCAAGGAGATTGTCGCCGCCTATCCTTTTGATTATCTATTAGGTGCGGTGCATTGTGTTGACCATATTGCTTTAACCTCTCGTAATGAATTTAATCTGATTAAAAATAGAATAAGAACCGCCGAAGAATTCCTTGATAAATACTTTGCCGAATTAAGAAAGGCGGTTGCCTCTTCACTCTTTGACTGCTTGGCCCATATTGATGCCTATAAAAAATACATAGTAAAAGTATATGGGCCGAGGCTATTAACCGCCAGCCAAAGATATATGGCAGCCTTTTTAACGGAAATCGGTAAGACAAACATTGGGATTGAGATAAACCTCTCCGGCTTACGTCACGAACTAAAAGAGATTTATCCCGCACCCGATTTACTAAGAAAGGCGCAGGGATTAGGCGTGAAGGTCTTTATCTTAGGTTCTGATTGCCATAGAGTTTCTGATTTCGGCGAGTTCTCAAAAGAGGGGGAAAAGATTCTTAAGGATTTAGGGATAAGACTCACATCCTTCTGGCGGCGCCAGAGAGAATAAATAATCCACTTTGAGTATCTATGAGATAGAAGAGGCGAGTTAGGCGCTCAATTAGACAGAGGATTAGGCAGAGAATTACTAACTCCATTAGTTAGAGAATTAGGCTAACAATTAGCCAGAGAATTAGCCCTTCGGTTAGAAAGAGAATTAGTTAGAGGATTAGACCAAAAATTAGGCTTTTAATTAGACCTTGTATTAGGTAAAGGATTAGGTTAAAAAATAGACTAAGGAGGCGACCCAGAGGGCTACCCCCCATCTTTCTTAAAAAATCCCATAAGTTATGTTAAATCAAAGACTTAGAACTAAAAATCAACTCCGGAAACTATAACTATTGTTCGGGAACTATATTTATAGAAGTTTTGTTCGGGTAGGGGCAAAATAATGGGATTAAAGATGTAAGAACCTTCGGTTCTCCCTCTCCGGCCGGGGATAGAGGTTAAAACCGCCGGCGATACCAATCTCTTGTCCCTTGGCTTGCAAGAAGAGACCCCTTGTCCATTTTGAAGTGAAGGTGAGAGAAAAACTCTTCCAAATGAGAGATAAGTCAAATTTAATGACCGATACCTCCCTTCCGCCAATCTTAAACCCAGCGCCAATGGGAAATCTCCCTAACCAATCCGAGAGATAAAAAGAGAGGGAAGGGAAGCGAAACAAATCTTCTATGGTTGTTTGGATGATGATTTGGGTGCGCGGACGGAGAGAATAGTTTACCATTAATCCGGAGGTAATCGGCAGATAGTAGCGGAAGGGAGGTATCGGTGTCTTCTCAACCTCTTTAATATAGTAATTCCCCGCCTTTATCTTATCGTAATTAAGCGACTCGAAACCAAAAACCCCCCAAATTCGGAAGGATTGTTTTTGCCATAAAATTCCTGAGTTGATGTTATCCATAAAAAGTTCAAAAGTAAATTTCCCTTTATTGAAGGCAAGAATCCAATCAAGTCCAAAGCCGGCGCCACCCCGGCTCTCTTTCGCCTCAATTTCAAAACGGGAATTCAGATACTCAGGGGTGGTGATTAAATAACCCCTACCCTGCAAACTCTGGAATAGATAAATTCCTCTTAAATACTTTATCCCGGTACTAATACTAAGCTGATAGGCATCTTTTTTAATTAGTCTAAAACCGGTTCCGAATTTTACCTCGGAATATAAGATGGCCTTCCCTTTGATTTTTTCTATCTCATAGGACCGATTCATCTCATTCCCTTTAAGCAGGATTTGAAAAAAGTCGCGGTCAATCTCACCTTCTGCCAGCCCGATTAAGGAGGAGGCGAGATAGGAAGAAAAGAGGCGGAGATTAAAAAGACCAACCTCACCTTTACCAGTCAAATAGAAATCCCGGTCCACGGCTCTTAAAATCGCCTCCTTATCGCTGGGCGTCAAATAAGAACCATTGAACCGGTTATATTGGGAGATGGTGAAACAATTATTGGCAAGGGAGAGGCTTATTGAGAAGAAGACAAAAGAAAATGGCGGAGAACCTTCCCGGGTGAAGAGAAATCTCCTGCCCAGCAAATCCGGCTCCCCAGCCGAGGCCTTAGCCGGATTTTGAACCAAAAAGAATAAAAAAAAGAGACAAAGCCGAGAAAGAACTTTCATCTTATCACGAAAGAAAAACATTGGCCGCAGTTAATTAAATTTTGCCCGAATCCGTAAAGTGGCATAACTCTTAAATTGGAGGTAATCGGTGGTTTTAACCGTCACTGTCTCCGATGCCGGAAATTCCAAGCGGAGACAAGAGGTAATCTCCGGTGCAAGAAAGAGAGGGGTGTTTTCTTCTGAGACAGCCAGGGTAAGGGTTGTATCACTTTCTCTTTCGCAGAAGCCATCAATTCCCCTTTTACCCGGAGGGATAAAAATCGGAAAGGCTAAGGAATCCTTTCCTCTTCCCTCCGGGTAAGGGGAGGGGTCTCCCATTAAAATTAGGGAAGCCCCAATCCCTAAGGGGAGATGATTGTTTAATAAAATCGTAACCCCACCTTCCACAATCCCTCTTTTTATTTTCTCCCTTGTCTCTTCCGCCAATTTCACCGGAAAGGAATAGGCATAGATGGTATCTGGGGAGAATGCTATCTGGAGTGGGAGGCTAAATAAGATATCACCGCAGACGAAGTCCTCTTGGGAAAACACCCCTGGACCGAAAATCCTTAAACCCCAGAAAAACTTCACGACCTTTGGTCCGATATTTAGTAACTGCTCAATCCTTACCGCTGAGTTCACCTCTCGGTTTTGATTGAGGGGAATCTCCGTGCTCAAAGATTCGCAATGACCGTGGCGATTTCTTGCCCAAATAGTTAAATTAACGACGCCGGAAAAGCCCGTGCGATTTACAATATGAAAGTTGAGGGATGCTGATTTTACCTTTATACCGGTCGGATCCCCAGGTAAAAAGGAGAGGATACTCTCCGCCGCCGAATTGAGATAACGAGGTCTTCGGAACTCCCCAGCAAAACTGGTTGGTCTTAGATTATCAAGATAAAAAAATAGAGAAAGATAAGTAGTGGCGTTGAGGAGAAAGAATTGTGCTTCGTCCGCCCGCATTCGCCAGACCGTTCTTATAAGAAATCCTTGGTTTGACCGATTGGTCAGTTCAACGCTACCCAATTCAATCTCTTCTGATATTGGAGAAGATGGTGGGAGGGTAATTTCCATCTCTTTCCCGATTTCGGGTAAGGAAAGAGAAGCATTTAAAGGAAACGGAAAGTGAGAGAAGATAGAGAGATAAATCTTCGCCGAGTTTATCTTCATCCATTCGCAATGTAAGTCTTCTTCCAGGGTAAAAAATAGGGAGTCCTCACAGGTAATATTGTGGTCTTTATTGGGTTGTAAAATCCCGCTGGTAATTTTTACCTTCTTAATCCGAAAGTTCAAGAATAGAGAATCCCTAACCGATAGGAGAAGGGTTTCTCCTTCTTCTTTGAAGATATTGAGCGTTAGCGGTGAAGGGCTCTCAATATTTCCTTCGGCCAATTCCTTTTGTGCTTCTACCCTCCCACCACCGATGAGTTCGGTCAGGATAAAATCGGAAAAGAACCCACCACTGATTCTAATACGGTCAAAAGTGATTGGCGTGGAATTTATCACTGCCAAGGATAACTCCCCTTTTTGAACCGCTAGTTCCTGGATATCCGGTAAGAGTAGATTTAGCCAAAGGGTTTTTTGCAGGGGTGGCACCGGCAAAGGTGTCGGGTCTTCTGGTAAAGAAATGCCTAAAATTGCCGAGAGAGGGATGGTAATCTTTCCGGAGAAATTACCAAAAGAAAATTGAGAGAGTTTTAAGGTTTCTGTCTGCGGAACCGTAGAAAAATTTAACTTATTATAGACTAAGGTGGTCTCCATCTTAAAAACCCGAAAATATTCAATTGAGGAATCAGAGTTTATTCGGAATCTTTTTTGGTCAATAAAGTCTTTAACCAAAAACCTACGGGTGACCAGAGGGATGTTTACCTCGGTATCCCACTCCGGTAATTGCGGCGGTTTGAAACAGGTTAAAAATAAGATAAGGCAGAAAAATAACGAGTAGGGGAAAAGGTTTATTTGATTTTTAATTTTCACACACACCTCCTAAAACAATTAAAAGATAAAGTGAGGTTATCTTATCCTCACATCACACTTAAAGGGCACCTGGTAACCTGTTATTCGCCGCTCCGGTTAATTCCGATTAATTTTAAGAGGTGGCATCCTCTAAGTTCCCGACGAACTAATCAGGATTACCAGAGCCCCCTTCCTTCCCTCCTTTTTCTGGGGGCAGGGCTACTGCCCGAAAGGAGATAAAAGCCCCCGTTGCTAAAAATCTTAAAGAGAAAGGACGGGAAGAAGCAAAAGGGATTGAAGGACTGAGACTGAGACCGAGATGGTGGAGAGACCCCTGAAAAGGGATTTTGATACTTCAACCCGTCCCCTCTCAAAGATAAGGTAAGGAGGTAAAGATGCCCAATCTTAACCACCATTAAACCAATTTTTCAAAGAGCAGTCAATCTTATCTAACACCTTTCTATATTACAAATATTATGCCAAGATAAAAGTTAACGAACCTGTTTATAAGTATTGAAAAATCAATGGGTTATAAAATCGGAAGGGGTTTCTGGTAGTGATTAAACTTGCGACAACTGGTCAAATTTAGTGCGACAGGAATTTTAGTCGGTAAATTAATCTGAGATTATCTTGACAATGACCTCGCGGCGGCGGGGGCCATCAAACTCACAGAAGAAAATCCCCTGCCAGGTACCAAATATTATCTTACCATTTTCAAAAAAGACCGTGCGGGAAGAGCCAATTATTGCCGCTTTGATATGGGCATCCGCATTGCCCTCGGTATGAGAATAAGTAGCACTCTTGGGAATGAGTTTTGATAAAGTATCAGTTATGTCCCGAGCAACAGTCGGGTCATAATTCTCATTTATTGTTATCGCCGCCGTCGTATGCGGGATAAAGATTATCGCTATCCCTTGTTTTATCCCACTCTTTTTGATAACCTCTTCTATCTTATCGGTAATATCTAAGAGTTCACACCGATGATGGGTGTGGATTTCTATTCTAAACTGCATGCTTCCTCTCTCAGATAAAATGATTCAGACCAATCTCTTTCATCTCATAGGAGAGGAGCTGAAAATAAGGCTCCTTCTCCATAAATTTCAGAATTCGGTCAAAGGTTCTCTTTAACATAGTCGATTGGCTATTGGCGGTAAGAAGAATGAGGCGCGACCGTTGCCAGAGGTTCTGACCCTCTATTTCCGCGAGTGCGCAATTGAAATTATTATGAAGTCGTTGGGAGAGGCTTAGAAAATACCGCCGTTTTTCCTTTAAACTCCGTCCCTTACCGAGGAGGCAATCAACTAAGAGGATGCCAACAACCATTCCTTGCCAAAAGAAAAAATTTAATGACCAATTAACTTGCCAGAAAACTTAAAGGGCATCTTCCCTTTTTACCTCTTCCTGGACATAAACTTCTAAGATATCGTCTGGGGCACAGTCTTCAATATTAGGAATCCCAATACCACACTCATAACCCGCCTCCACAACACTCACATCATCCTTAAATCGTTTCAAGGAAGATATCTCGCCCTTAAAAATCTCCTTCCCAGCGCGGAAGACCCGGCCGATTGCCCCCTTAACAATCTTCCCCTCTTCAACCATCCCACCCAAGACAATACCGAGCCTGGGGATCCGGAAAACCTTTTTTATCCGAACCTTACCAACCAGTGATTCTTTCAAAACCGGTTCTAAAAGCCCAAGCATCGCGGCTCGGATATCATCAATCGCCGAATAAATAACCTTATAGCACCTGATTTCAACCCCGTGGCTTTCGGCATAATCCCTGGCCTCACTTAAAGGTTCGGTATTATAGCCAATGATAATACCACCTGAGGCCTCAGCCAAAAGGACATCGGATTTAGTTATCTGACCGACACCGGAATGGATAATCTTAATCCGCACATCCTTCAAGGACAGTCCTTCTAAGGCGCTTTTTAATGCCTCAACCGGACCTGAGGCGTTCCCTTTTAAGATTAGACAGAGTTCCTTTGTCTCACCACTTTTAATCTTCTCCTGGAGTGATTCCAGAGTTAATCGCTTCTGGAAATGGAGGAGACGGTCTCTTTTTGCCATTGCCTTCTTTGAGGCAATCTCTTTTGCCTGCCATTCGTCCGGGACAACAATAAATCTCTCACCGGCTTCCGGTTGACCGGAAAACCCCAATATCTGAACCGGTATCCCCGGAGTGGCCGAAGGTAGCCTTTCAAAATTATCGGACAGAATATCTCTCACCCGACCATAGAGTTCACCACAGACAAATATATCGCCTTTTCTTAAAGTTCCTTCCTGCACAAGAACGGTTGCCACCCAGCCCCTCCCTTTTTCCATGTGAGAATCAATTATTACCCCTCGGGCCTCGGTATCATAGACCGCCTTCGGCTCTATCCCTTCTGTTACCAAATGAATGGCATATAAAAGGTTATCAATCCCTTCCCCGGTATAAGCCGAGGTCTCAACGCAAATCACATCACCCCCATATCCTTCTACCCGGACACCCTTCTCGGCTAATTGGGCCTTCACCCAGGCGGGGTTGGCTCCTGGTTTGTCAATTTTGGTGATACAGACGATAATTGGGCAGGAGGCGGCACGGGCGTGATTAATTGCCTCTTCGGTTTGAGGCATTACTCCTTCATCAGCGGCAACAACCAAAACAGCGATATCGGTGAGTTGGACCCCGCGTGCCCGCATCGCCGTGAAGGCCTCGTGTCCCGGGGTATCAAGAAAGGTTATCTTGCCCTCCTTAAAATTAACGACATAGGCACCAACCTGTTGAGTGATTCGACCAGCCTCTTTCTCAGCTACCTTTGTCTTTCGGATATAGTCCAAGAGCGTAGTTTTGCCATGGTCAACATGACCAATTACTACAACCACCGGTGGTCGCGGCTTCTTTTCCCCCTTCGCCTCCGTAAAACCAAAATCAATCTCTTCAACCTCGACCTCACACCCAAAGGCATCGGCAAGTAAGATCTCAGTTTCTAAATCTAACCTTTGATTTATCGTTGTGATTACCCCCATTTCTAAGCACTTCTTAATTAACTCGGAAGGGAGCCGGCCAAAGGCATGGGCAAGTTCGGCAACCGTCATATAAGGAGTGATCTTAATAATCTCCTTCTTTGAATCTGGCTCTTCCCTTTTCACTTTTCTTTTGTGGTGGACGATTTCTTTTCTTTCCAAGGCGGTTAAGGTTTTTCTTACCCTTTCTTTTACGATAGTTGAATCAAACTCCTTTTTCACCGGTTTAATTGCCGAGGGTTTCTTCTCACCTTTAAATAAAAGGTCTTTTTTAAATCGCTCCTTTTCTTCTTTAAGTTTCTCTTTAATTGAGCGATACTCCTCAAAAGAGAGATAGGAACTATAGCTCCGTTCCGCAAGTCCCATCTCTTTCATAATCACGAGAAGGGTTTTACAGGAGAGGGCAAGTTTTTTGGCCGCGTCCCGAACCTTAATCCCCGGCATAACTATATTTAGCCACAGAATGGCAGAGTCATCACTTCTAATGTCATACTTCTGGACTTTTAACTTTTGACCCAGAAGCCAGTTTCTCTTTAATCTCTTTTCTAAGACCTTCTAAGATTTCGGCGGAAATACCGGTTCGCTTAGTTAAATCTTCCACTGATGGTGAGAGTAGGTCAAAGGCATTAATGATTTGCAACTCTAAGAAGGTGGCTAAGATATTCTGGGGTATCTCAAAATGGGAGAGGGGGATATTTTTTGCTTCGTCCATCAGGATTTTCTCTTTATGGTCCGATTCTCGAATCACGATAATCTTCGCACCGACTAATTTACTGGCAAGGTAGACATTTTGCCCGCCTTTCCCGATAGCGATTGGGAAATCTTTGTCCGGACAGATGACCGTAAAAGAGTCGTTTTCCTTAATCACCTTACTTACCTTGGCCGGTCCTAAGGCCCGGGCGATAAAAATCTTTGGGTCTTTACTCCACTGAATGATATCCACCTTTTCTCCGGAGAGTTCTTTAATGATATTTTCAATTCGTTGCCGCCGAAAACCGACACAGGCGCCAACTGGGTCAATCTTATCATCCGTAGAGACAACCGCTACTTTGGCGCGACCCGGAACCCGAACCACCCCTTGGATTTTTACTGTGCCGGCCTTAATTTCCGGGACCTCCTTTTCTAAGAGTCTTTTGAGGAATTCCGGATGATTTCGGGAAAGGTAAATCTTAGGACCAATTGGTGTCTTCTCCACATTATAGATATAGGCTTTTATTGGTTGTCCCTGGCGGTAGGAGTCGCTCTTCAACTGGTCTTTGGGTAAGAGTATGCCCTCCACCAACCCGAGGTTGACGATGATTTCCTTATCGGTTATCTTATGAACGGTTCCGGTAACGACCTTTTTCATTTTGCCGATATATTCATTAAATAGTTTGGACTTTTCCGCCTCCCGGAGCCGACGCATCAATTCATCGGCGGCACGCATTATCGCACCCCGACCTATTTCCTTCAAGGGTAGTTCTTCTTTAACCGTATCACCAATTTGGGCGGAGGGCGAAATTCGCCTCCCCTCTTCCAGAGAAATTTCTCTTACCGGATTACGGACATTTTCGGAGACGACCTTCTTTAAATAGACTGTAATCTCCCCGGTCTCCGGTTTGACCAAGACCTCAGGCTCAGCCCCTTCGCCTAACCTCTTCTTTAACCCCTCAACCAGGCTGGCGCTCAAGGTCTCGGAGACATAAAACACATCAACATTTCTTACCCGAGCCAATTGGGCGATTAAGTCCGCAATCTCCTTACTCATTTCTCCTCATTATTCTCTGTTTCCTATTACCGAAATTCCGGTGATGAGAAAATAATTCCTCAGTTGATACCTTGACATTAGCGCCTTTAATCTCGGAATATTTGATAACCACTAAATCCTCAGTTTCCCTAACAAAAGATTTAATAACAATCTTCTCATCATCAGCATCAACTAATTTTCCGGTTAGAACCCCTTTTAAGTCGCCTTTCGGGAATTGGAGCTTCACTTCTATGGTCTGCCCAAGCGCCTTCTGAAAGTGCTCTCTTTTTTTTAACTTCCGCTCAATACCCGGTGAGGAGACTTCCAAAGTATAAGGGTGAGGGATTAAATCAAGGAGGTCAAGTTTCAAAGAAAGGGCCTCAGAAACTCGCGCACAGCCATCTATGGTAACCCCTTCTTGGGGAGTTAAACTATCAATATAAACCCGTAAGGCATCCGGGGAATATTCTATATCATAGAGGACAAATCCAAAAGTATTACAGGTCTCTTCAATCACTTCTCTTATCTTCTCACTAATTAGGGAACTCATAGATAAAGTATAATGGAAGAAAATAGAAAGTCAAGACCCGTCCGTTGCCATTGGAAAACGGCAAATTTTTGCTCCTTATAGAAAAGTTGAATTAGTGGAATATAAAAACAAAACCGATTTTCTAAGTAAGGCCTAATAATACTACGCCTTTATACCCAATCTTAATTCTAACATCTTGATTTTACAGCACTTATTTGTTGTTTTAACTTATCTATTTCGTTAATTATCTTTTATCTTAACTATCCTGGGGTATTGACTATTTGCCCATTTAATGTTAAAATTAAATTTAACGATAAAAGTTTTAGGAGGGAAAAATGAAGGTTTATGTTGACAAAGAACTTTGCACAGGCTGTGAACTCTGTGTTACCTCTTGCCCGGATATATTTGAAATGGAGGGCGAGGTCGCTACGGTTAAGGTGGATGTTATTCCCGAGGCAGCGGAAGGCGATGTCCGGCAGGCCGCCGAAGATTGCCCGGTTAGTGCGATAAAAGTAGAAGAATAATAAAAAATTAAGGTAAGAAGATAGAACTACCGGGAATTTGTGCCCTTAATCTATTAGGGAAAGGAACGACTGCCTAATAGACTGATTTCTGACTCTTACTCAGGTAAGAAAAGTCGAAGCCTTTCGGCAAAATCGGGGGTTAATCTCTTTTTGCCCGGGTGAAGTCAAGAATTAGTGTATAAACACCATCCGCCCAATCCGTCTTGACCGGATAGCCGCTCCGATAGAAGAGGCGATAGGCTCGGACATTAGTATCCAGGACATAGCCAATAAATCCCTTAACCCCTTTCATCCTTGCCACCCGAATTAGATATTCAAAGAGAATCGAACCAATTCCTTTGTTCTGCCAGGCATCACTAATCACAATGGCAAATTCCGCCAAGCCGGTTGCCTTATCAATAATATATCGGGCAACGCCGATTATCTTCTCTTCGCCGGCTTTTTTGAGAACCGCCAAGATTGCCATCTCGTTCTCATAGTCAATATTGACAAATCTCTTCAACTGCTCGTGCGGCATCGCACTTAAATAGGAGAAGAAACGATAATAGACGGTCTCTTGGGAGAAGGAATAAAAGAGTTCTCGCATCTGCGGTTCATCGGTTGGCTTTATTGGGCGGAGGAAAACCTTCATCCCTTCTTTTGTCTCGCGCCAAATCTCCAGTTCTTCGGGATACCTGGCCTGAGTAAGTGGCATCTCGGGCTGGTCTTTATAAATATAATTTAATTCCTTTGCCTTCTGCAAAAGTTCCGAGCGAAATTTGGGATGGGCAATAGAAATGAGAGAAAGGACCCTCTCCCTTATCGTCTTCCCGTGAAGATAGGCAACTCCCCATTCGGTGACGACATAATGGACATCACCCCGGGTTGTCACCACCCCGGCACCTTCGGAAAGTGAAGGAACAATCCTTGATATCGTCTCACCCTTTCGGGTAGAGGGGAGAACAATTATCGGCTTGCCATCTTTTGACCGTGCCGAACCCCGGATGAAGTCAAGTTGTCCACCAATTCCTGAATAGAATTGATAGCCAAAAGAATCGGCACTGATTTGTCCGGTGAGGTCAACCTCCAGGGCGGAATTTAATGAGACCATCTTCTCATTCTGGGCAATAATCCAAGGGTCATTGGTATAATCAACGGGATGGAATTCAAAGTATGGATTATTATGGAGATATTCATAAAGTCTTTTTGTCCCCATAGCAAATGAGGCGATTATCTTACCGGGATGTAGGGTTTTTTTAGCACAGGTAATTACCGACATCTCAATGAGGTCAATCAGGCTATCGGAAAAGACTTCGGTATGAACCCCGAGGTCTTTTTTATCCTTTAAGAATTCTAAGATGGCATTAGGCACCCCGCCGTAGCCGACCTGAATCGTTGAGCCATCTTCAATCAAATCGGCAACATTCTTCGCAATTCTCTTCGCAATCTCCGGTAATGCCTTTACCGTCCATTCAATTATCGGCTCTTCGGAATAGACAATAATATCTACATCCTTAATATGGATGAAGGAATCACCGAAGGTCCTGGGCATATTGGGGTTTATCTCCGCAATGATTATCTTGGCCGACTCGGCCGCTGGTTTTGTGATATCAACCGAGATACCAAAACTACAATAGCCGTGTTCATCCGGTAAGGAAAGAGAAACTAAGGCAACATCAATCGGTAGGCGGCCGCTGCGAAAGAGTCTCGGGATTTCTGAGAGGAAAATTGGTGTATAATCCGCTCTCCCCTCCCAGACCGCCTTTCGGACATCACCCGAGATAAAGAAGGCATTCGCCCGAAATTTCTTTGCCAGTTCCTTCTGCACATAGGGGGCAACGCCTAAGGTAAGGATATGGGCAATCTCAATATCTTCGGCAGGGATATTAGTCAGTGCCCGAATCAAACTCTGGGGAGCACCACAAGCCGAGCCGATAAATACCCTATCCCCGGATTTTATCTCCTTAACTGCCTCTTGGGGGCTAACCAATCTTCTCTTCCAATCTTCTTTCATCTTACTTATTTTAACCTTACAATAATTTATTAAGAAAGTCAAGTCTATCCGATATTAACTAAACGGTCAATCTCTACGATAACCCAAAGAAAAACCTTGACGATTTATCTTAATTTCATTATGATAATCGTTAAAAAGGAGGGAATATGGCAAAGTATATCCTTTTAACCCGATTGACCAGTGAGGGTCGAAAAACCCTAAGTGAGAAACCCCAGCGCCTGCGGGAGGTTAATAAAGAAGTCCTGGCGATGGGTGCCAAGATTATTGCCCAATACGCCCTCTTGGGTTTTTATGACTTCTTAAATATTATTGAAGCCCCCGACAATGAGACGATCACCAAAATCTCTATCCAGTTGGGCGCACGCGGGACATTAGATATTGTCACTTTCCCAGCAATACCGATAGAAGAATTTTTGCCGTCGCTCGGGGTGGAGCAAGAGAAACCAGAGAAAATAGAAAAAAATAATTAAACCGCACCTAACTTAATAGCAAGGAGAGTGTTTTGTAGTAGTGGGCAAGTCTTCTTTAAGTTTATGGGAAAAGGAGGGGTAATGAATAAACATTTATTATTAATAATTATACTCCTTTTTGCTCTATCTAGTATAATGTTTGCCCATACACCTTTTGTCACTTCTGAACCGAACTATCTTGCCCCGGACACCATCTTATTTGAATCGTTTACTGATACCATTTTCCCACCAAGAGGTTGGACGCAATATAACTTTGATACCGGCAACCAATGGACGAGATGCACGGTTTACTTTTACTCACTGCCCGCCTGTGCCCGTTGTTCAACCGATGGACCAAACAATGATTGGTTAATTACTCCCCAAATTGGACCGCTTATGGCAATTGATTCCCTAATCTTCTATTATCGTTCCGAGGAAATGACGGTCACCGAAACGCTCCAGGTAAGGATTTCAACCAGTTCCGATACCAGTGATACTGCCCAATATAATATAGTTGATTTAGTCTCAACCACTGATACCTCCTGGACAAGAAGGGCATTAAGCCTTTCTGATTATGCCGGTAAAATGGTCTTTATCGCATTCTATTACGCAACCGATAGTAAACGGGCAATCGCCATTGACGATATCTTATTAAAAAGACCGCTGGTTGATGTTGGCTGTCTAAGAATTATTGCCCCGACCGGAACGGTTGACTCCGGAACGATAATTACCCCGGCCTGCACCGTCTATAATTTCGGTATTACGACCGAGACCTATCCGGTTCGGATGAAGATTGGTGCCTTCTATAATCAGACCGTAATGATTACTAACCACACCCCGGGCACAAAGGTCTATATTACCTTTCCAAACTGGACGGCACAGGAAAGGGGAACTCTCAATGTCTCTTGCTCAACCGCACTTGCCGACGATGTCGTTCCAATAAATAATAAGCAAACCGGTTTGGTTACAGTTCAGGTGAGAAATGTTGGGGTAGTGTCCATTGTTGCCCCAACTGGAACGATTGACTCTGGGATTGTTGTCACCCCGGTCTGCACGGTTCAGAACTTTGGCACGACGACTGAGACCTATCTGGTTCGGATGAAGATTGGTGATTTTTATAATGATACCGCAACTGTCGCCAGCCATGCCCCGGGCACAAAGGTTCGGGTCACTTTTCCCAACTGGACGGTAACTCAAAAGGGTCTGCATACTGTTACCTGTTCAACGGAACTTACTAATGATATGGTGCCGGCAAATGATAAGCGGACTGGTTCGGTTACGGTTCGCTTCCATGATGTTGAGGTAGTTTCCTTACTGGCTCCAATTGGGGTAATTGATTCCGGGACAACTGTCACCCCAGCCTGCACGGTCCGGAACTTTGGCAACTATACTGAGACCTATACGGTTCGGATGAAGATTGGCGATTTCTACAATATGAATGTGACAGTATCCGGTCATGGGGCGGGCACAAAACTCCGGATTACCTTCCCGACCTG
>Ga0129301_1000296_pt1 | contig 27113 bp, 28 predicted proteins | sample ConPoolayeHmetaG_FD_94489 | JGI IMG/M metagenome (GOLD analysis project Ga0129301, IMG submission 94489) | Hot spring microbial mat communities from California, USA to study Microbial Dark Matter (Phase II) - Cone Pool mat layer H metaG ...
CCTTCAGCAAAACTTTCACCTGTTCGGCAGTGAACCTCTTGTGGATCTGGTCCATACATCCTCCTTTTTTTCAGAAGGATGTAATATCCCAGTCCAGTTTTGAACCATTAACAGTCTAATTTTGAAAAATTAGTAAGAAGTGAATTAACCGCTCTTGACAAATCCACCACGGTAGCTTCAAAATATACTTCCACATAGGAGGGTTTTAACGATGAGTTCTATCAAAGCGGGTTTTATCGGCGTGGGGAATATCGGTATGGTGATGGCAAAGAGCATCCTGAAAGCAGGCATTCCCCTGACGGCCTATGACCTGAATAAAAAGGCCGTTGATGAAATAGTGGCCGCCGGTGCAAAGGCCGCCAGCTCCTGCCGCGAAGTGGCTGAAGTCAGTGACGCCGTTATCAGCATGGTCCGCGATATCCCCCAGACAGACGAGGTTATCTTTGGCAAAGACGGCGTCTGGGAAGGTGTAAGGGAGGGGAGCATCATTATCCTCTCCAGCACAATCGGCCCGAATTACCCCCGCGACCTGTATGCTAAAGCTAAAAAGAGGGGGGTTCGGGTGATTGACGTTGGCGTGACCAAGAATCTACCTACAAATGAGATAGGACAGTTCACCCTGATGGTCAGCGGTGATGATGACGCCATCGAGAAGTGCTGGCCCATTTTCGAAGCGATGGGCAGGAAGATATTCCGTGCCGGTAAAATTGGAAACGGGCAGGCCTACAAGCTGGTCAATAATATGGCGGCATTCAATATCGGTACCGTTGTTCACGAGTGTTTGAACATGGGGCTAAAAGCCGGTCTTGATATGAAGATGATGTTAGAAATAATGAAAGAGGGCACCGGTGACAGCTGGATGGGACGCAGCATGCTCAATATCCTGGCGTCGGGAAGGAGAATGGCTCCTCCACCGCCGCCTCCCGATGCCAAAACTCCTCCGCCGAAATTCGTTAATAAAGACCTGGTTCTGGCGAGAGAACTGGCTGAACAGGTGGGAGCAAGCATACCCGTGGCTAAGTTTATGAATGAGCTGGACGAGGCTGTAGAGTACGACGCCTATACCAAAGCAATGAGGCGCTAGACGCCTTGATTACGGCCACAGGTACCATCGGGCAAGTGGGGAGTGTTTTCCTGACAAAGAGAAAAAGGAGGGCTAAATATGGAACTGGAAGGTAAAATCGCACTGGTTACCGGAGCGGGGGGTGGCGGACCCGGCGGAATGGGCAAGGGCATTGCTCTGTGTTTTGCCCGAGAGGGAGCTGACGTAGCCGTAAATGACATCAACAAGGAGTTGGCAGAGAGTACAGCCGCCGAGATAAGAGCTATGGGACGCCGGGCAATGGCGGTTATCGCTGATGTCTCTAAGGAGGCAGAGGTCAACCAGATGGTGGAGCGGATAATCAAGGAGTGGGGAGGCATCGACATCCTGGTAAATAATGTTGGGCATGGCCTGCCGATACTGGTAGAAGACATGACGGCTGAAGAATGGCACGAAGTCCTGGCCAGAAATCTGGATGCCCCCTTCTTCTGTGCCAAGGCAGTAATTCCCACCATGAAGAGCCGGGGGGGAGGTAAGATTATCACCATTGCCTCCATGGCAGGAAAGAAAATCACTGCCATGACTGGTGCTTCATACACCGCCGGGAAGGCGGGGGTGCTGGGATTGACCCGCCAGCTCGCCTGGGAACTCGGGCCATACCATATCAATGTCAATGCTATCTGCCCGGCTGGCGTCGTCTCATCATACCGACCGACACCGCCGGAGCAGCTTGAGGCTATGGCGCAGAGAATCCCGATACGGCGGGTCACCATGTCCGAGGACATAGCCGAAGTGGCTCTCTTTCTGGCATCGGAACGTTCAAGGACAATCACCGGTATCAGCATAGACGTCGAGGGCGGGACATCACTAGCCATAGGCGACTGGGAAAGCTATATAAAGGTTAGAAAAGAGTTCGTCGCCAAGCGAAAGCAGCCTCGCTAAACCAGAAACAAGCAAAAAATCAAGGAGCAACTCTGGTATCTTGAACTGGCATTTTGTGAATAAAATAATCTTTAGAGTTAAATAGGGGGATTTATTTAATGACTAATCATAAGTCTAATGGTCAATACGAGGTTCTTAGCCCATGGGCTGAGGTCGACCCGATACCGCTAAGAGGTATCTCTCCCCGGGTAACTGACCTGGCGGGTAAGAGGATTGGTCTCTTCCGCAATTTCAAAAGAGCCGCCAGACCAATCCTGACAGTGGTGGAAAGCAAATTGAAGGAGAGGTTCCCCACCGCCGAGTTTAGCTGGTTTGACTCCACTGCGGCGAATGTCCTGGAGACCGAGACAGAGAACAGGGCAAGATTCGAAGAGTGGGCAAAGAGTGTTGATACCGTCGTCGCCGCTGTGGGCGACTGAGGGGCCTGCACGAAGTACCTTGTGTACAATGCCGTCGCTATAGAAGATTTCGGTACACCAGTAGTAGTTTTGACCAACCATGGTTTTGCCGCAGATGCCGAGTCAGCCGCGTCAGGCAAGGGGATGCCCGGACTACGAGTTGTTCCCGAAACCGTTCCCTGTGAGAGCAACATTCAGGAGCAAATTGAAGCCGGGATTAGTGCTGCCATAGATGAGATTATTACTGCGTTGACCAAGCCGCTGACCGCCGAAGAGAAATCCCCAAAACCAATGAAGGCGGAGAGACCTGCGAGAATCATTTTCAAAGGCAACCTCGAAGAGGTAAACCGGTTCTTCTATCAGAGGGGATGGACTGATGGCCTGCCAATAATACCGCCAACCGAGGAAGCGGTAGCCGAAATGCTGACCGGGACAGACCTGCCCGCTGAACACGTGGTGACCAAGATTATACCCCGGATGGGGAAGGCTACGGTAGAGAAGATTGCTATCAATGCCGTTATGGCTGGGGCACTGCCTACCTATATGCCCGTATTGATAACCGCAGCGCAAGCAGTAATGGACCCGAAAACCAGGTTCGACACGTTTGAAGTCAGCACTGGCTCGTGGGCACCCTTCTGGATAATAAATGGCCCGATACGCAATGATATTCGGGTCAACTGCGGCTCAGGTGCCCTCAGCCCGGGAGACATGGCCAATGCCGCTATTGGTCGAGCTATGTCACTCATCATAAAGAACATTGGTGGCGCAAGGAAAGCTGTTGAAGACATGGGGGTGCTCGGCAACCCAGGGAAGTACACCCTGGTAATCGGCGAGTACGAAGAAGAAAGCCCCTGGGAACCCCTTCATGTTGAACGTGGCTTCAAGAAAGAAGATAGCACCCTTACCGTTTTCTTTCCCAACACCTTCTTCCAGTCAATTCCCGGCACAACCGACGCCAACGGAATCCTAAATGCTTTAGTTAACCTTCGGGGAGGCGGAATGGCTTCATATCTACTCATTCCGTCACACGCCAAGACCCTCTTCAGTGAAGGCTGGACGAAGCGGAAAGTAAAGGAGTACATTGCTGAGCATTTGATTCCCCCCTCGCTCTCCAGCGCGCCTCCTCCGAGCGGTCAGCGAACACCCCTGCAACAAGCACCGCCATCGATGAAGCCCGACCCAGACAGCATGATTATTGTCGTTGCTGGTGGCCCGGGTGCCTTTATGGGAGTCCTAACGAGCGCCGGCGGTAGGGGCATGGGCGGCTTCGGGAATGATTTTGTGACCAAGAACATAGAGCTACCCAAAAACTGGGGGAAGCTGGTGGCGAAGTACAAAAACATAGCACCTACATATGCCAGGTACTAGCGTGACCTACTGACTCCTTCGCCAGATATGATAGCCAGTATAGACTAATTTGGCTCAGCCGATTGCCACCCCCAGCATTTACTGCTTAAGAGAGGACTAAGTATGGAAGAGAAGATTGAAGGTATGCTCAGTCCATATCGAGCTTTAGACCTGACTGATGAGAAGGGCCTCCTGTGCGGTAAGATACTGGGAGACCTGGGCGCTGATGTTATTAAGATTGAGAGACCCGGTGGCGACCCTGCTCGGAACATAGGTCCCTTTTATCACGACGAGCCTCACCCGGAAAAGAGCCTTTTCTGGTTCGCTCTTAATACCAGCAAGAGGGGCATAACCCTCAATATCGAGACAGCCGATGGACAGGAAATCTTCAAGAAGCTGGTAGAGACCGCTGACTTTGTCATCGAGTCCTTCCCCCCGGGGTACATGGACAGGCTCGGCTTGGGATACTCAGCCTTAGAGAAGATTAACCCTGGTGTAATCATGGTCTCCATCACTCCTTTTGGACAAACGGGCCCGTACAAGGACTGGAAGACTTCTGATATTGTAGCCTGGGCAATGGGCGGCGAGATGGCACCCTATGGCGACCCTGACCGCCCTCCTATCCATTTCAGCCATCATTCGCAGGCATACCTCAATGCCGGAGCCGACGGCGCCCAGGGAGCGCTGACGGCTCTCTACCATCGCTGGACTACAGGCAAGGGACAGCAGGTTGATGTCTCCATCCAGGAAGCGGTTGTTCAATGCACGGAGCATATTACCGCCCCCTGGGACATGCAGAAAATAATTCAGAAACGGGGAGGAGAGGGCAGTCTCAGGCCCCGCCTGACGCAACTATGGCCCTGTAAGGACGGCTACGTCTCCTGGTTTTTCTGGGGCGGGGGGATGTCTGTGCGGACTAATGTACCGCTGGTCAAGTGGATGGAAAGCGAAGGCATGGCAGACGATTTTTTGAAGAATTTTGATTGGAGCAAGTTTGGTTTTGGCACAACCCAGGAGGAGATTGAGCGCATCGAAGCCCCAACCGCCAAGTTTTTCATGTCACACACTAAAGCCGAGCTCTTCGAGGGAGCTCTAAAGCACGGTGTCCAGCTTTATCCCGTCGCCACCCATGCCGATACGCTGGATAGCCCTCAACTTGCGGCGAGAAAGTTCTGGGTGGAGGTGGAGCATCCAGAACTGGGCACCTCTATCACCTATCCCGGAGCCTTCGCCAATGCCTCAGAGGCGCCCCCCAGGATATCACGCCGTGCCCCACTTATCGGCGAGCACAATGAAGAAATCTACGAGAAGGAGTTAGGCATCTCAAAGGAGAAGCTCCTTATATTAAAGCAGGCCGGGGTCATATAGGGTCAGCTTAACGGAAAAGGGGAAAATATGGGGGAAAAACTGCTTGAAGGCGTAAGGGTTGTTGACTTCACCTGGCACCTTACCGGTCCTCTGACAACCAAGCATCTTTCTGACCTTGGAGCAGAGGTAATCATAGTAGAGTCCAGGCGAAGGCCGGGCTGGGCGCGAGGAGCCCCGCGCACGAGTAGTACTGACCAGTTCTGTACTGGCAAGCTTAGCATAACCCTAAACACGCGCGACCCCAGAGGGCTTGAGTTAGTCAAGCGATTAATTGCCAAGTCTGACATCGTGGTCGAAAACTTTGCCGGCGGGGCAATGAAGAGGATGGGCTTAAGCTACGAAGTACTGAAAGAGATAAAACCGGACATCATCATGCTCAGTAGTTCCATGCAGGGGCAAACGGGGCCTTATTATAATCACCCCGGTTCGGGGCACAAATTGACGGCACTGGCGGGCTTCAACAACATTCTCGGCTGGCCCGACCGACAGCCGGGATGGATAGCCGCTTACACGGATTTCATCGCCCCACGTTATAACATTATTGCCATAATGGCTGCCCTCGAATACCGGCGCCGGACCGGTAAAGGACAATACCTCGACATGTCCCAGTATGAAGCCAGTATTCAATTCATGGCACCCCTTATCCTTGACTATACCGTAAACCGGCGGATAGCCGGCCGGATGGGCAACCAATGCCCTTACGCTGCCCCCCACAACGCCTATCGCTGCCAGGGCGAAGACAGATGGTGCGCTATCGCCGTATTCACTGACCAAGAATGGGAAAGCTTCTGTAAGACCATTGGCAATCCAGCACTGGCAAAGGACCCCAGGTTCGCCACTCTGCAGGCAAGGAAGAAAAACGAGGAGGAGCTGGATAGACTGGTGACGGAATGGACAATTCGCCATTCAGCAGAAGAAGTGATGAATATGATGCAAGCCGCCGGTATAGCAGCAGGAGTGGTGGAAACCGGTGAAGACCTTCTAGACAAAGACCCTCAGTATAAGCACCGCCAGACATTCAGAGAAGTTGAATACCCAGGGATAGGTAAATACCGCTCCCAAGTCGGTGCTCACTTTTTGCTTTCAAAATATCCCTACGAGCTGAAAAGGGCTCCTTTACTGGGCGAGCACAACGAGTATGTCTTTAAAGGAATCCTTGGCATTCCGGATGATGAGTTTGACAAGTTAGTCAAAGAAGGAGTTATTGATTAGACTGGAGCGCTTTAGTCGGGGCGGGCGGATTTGAACCGCCGACCACCTGAACCCCATTCAGGTGCGCTACCAGGCTGCGCTACGCCCCGTCACACTGTATGCTACCACATTTTCACGAGTGTAGCAAATAGCCACCCCGGTCAAAAGTCCCCCACACTTTTTGCCAACGCTATAAGAGTTGGGGGACATGGCCTCGGCTTTCTCCAAACCTCCTATGTTCAGCGATTTCCAGAATTCGACTTTATAACCCTCCTTTATTCCGCTTTTCACTTTTCCCGGGCGGAGAACGAGCCACAATGTCTTTGACAGGTTCGACGTTGAATATCAATACCAAGGTAATGTGAGCAGTTGACACAGTCTCAAAACCAACCTACAATGAACCCGCGTGGTATCCGGGCACTATAGATATTACGTAAACCGGAGGCTGACAAAGACGGAAGTGAAACAGGGGGAATTAGCACCACTAGATAATGCGTGCGGTGGTCAGCGCCCATCTGTCTCAGGTCTAAATAAACAAAGGAGAATTCGCCGGTGAAACAATTTACCCACGCCTGGTTAGCCTTCATGGCGATAAAGAGATTAGAAGATGCCACACTGTCCCCTGACGACCGGGAGTATGCCGATAGCCTAATAAAGTGGTTCAAAAGCAATAAAGATGGCGTCATACGGGGAGCCTGGTATCCTGATTCGTTGATAAAGGACAATACTAATAGCCACGTCATTAAATTTGAGCCCTCTGATGGACCCGAGAAAGGGCTCAGGCAGCTTCCGGAGACGTACCTGAGTCATAAGTATGGTGAAAGCTCTCCGGTAAGGAATAAGGGTTTCAAGCTAGTTGATGAAAGGGATAATTTGCCCGACCGCTGTGAATCTCTCGCGCAGTCCGTCATTGACCATCTCAAAGTGCAGGAGAGCGAGGAGAAAGGGTCAGCAGTGGCACCCAATGATAACCAGATAGCGCTATGGCTCTTCATGTTAAGTCACTATGTTGCCGATGCGCACATGCCCTTACATTGTGACGGCAGGCAGTTTTCTGAAGGAAAGGACATACACGGGGAAATAGAAGGAGAATGGGATAAAGAGGTCGGGAAATACTATGAGACCGATAAGAGCGATAAGAAAAATGAGCGATTCTTCTATGACCCAGGCGGATACCCGTTAAGGAACCCAACGAAAGACCAAGAATATGAATCATCATTTCTGAAAAAGGTTGAGGATGAACTGTCTACAAGGGGATTTGCTGAGTCATTTGGAACTGGAAACAAGAACGTCTGGGACTTCATGAACGCTATCTGCCAGCATTCTTATCTGCTTTCCTATTGTTTCCTGCCCGAGCGCTGTAATCCTGCCAATGTCACACTGGGAAACTGGCAATCTTTTGGCTTACCCTTTGCAGAGTTCAGTGTTGCTGTTTTGGCCGATGCCATTGATTCCATTGCCCGTATCTGGTTCAGGGTCTGGCGAAGGTATGCGAGATGGGAAAAAGAGCGAAGAGAAGAAAGAAAAAAGACCTAAGGACAGTTTCACACTCTTTTGCTCAGACCCCCTCCCTGGCTCGTCATACCGCTGGAAAGCCACCTAATTACTATCCAGTTTATCTTCTCTTTTCTCCGCTTCCTTAGTTGCGAAGAGATTCTCAAATATTTCTTTCAACTTGTCTACCGTCTGCTTTGAGAACATGCCAGTCAGCCCGGCCATCGCCGCCATACCAAACGTGTTTACGTCACTTGCACCTGTACCCGCAGAAAAAAGTCCCCCGCGAAAGACAAGTTACACAATGAGCGCCAAAATCATTCCTATGAAGGGGCGACTGGTTATGTCAAGCTATAGCCAAGCTTTGCATTCATGGACTCATAGTCAGGGCATTTCTTTCCCGTTAAATCCTAGCTTGACCCACACAATATTCACGGCACTGCCGGGTCGCTTGCCTTTGAAATCAAAGCCCTTCTTAATCAGGGTGCTTAGAACTTCTGCTTTCGTCATTTGCGGGTTCTTTCTTTTGAGCTCTTGAATGGCTTGTTTTAATGCTCCAGCTCCCCCGTTCTTCCTTGTCAAGAGTTTAGATTTTCCGCTGCCTGCCTTCAACTTATACACCCCCTTACCCACCCTGATAAACTCTTGGCTCCTATTCAAAATGCTATATACTACCGAATCTGCATTCAACGGGTTACCAAAGACGTTAGCATCCTTCATGAGCCTGATAGCCTGCCTGGCAATCAGCAGACCATTACTATGTGAGGCAATCAGACATAGTATCTCCCGGTAACTCCGTCCCCTTATGTCTCTTTCATTAAGTGAGTAAAGTTCTCGATTTAGCCCCGAACCCATCATCTCCTGATAGGCTCTCAGCGCCTCTTCAAGCGCCCACTTTCTTTGCTGTAAAGTAGCTATTCGCCTTTCAGTGTCAGCTTGGATTTCCTTTATCTCTTGCTCTACTCGGTTAAACAATTCTCTGGTTAGAGCTTCCCATGCAGTTACGTTGTTCATTTGTCCCCACCATGACGACAACCGGTCCCTTTCCTTTTTGGTGGACTTGGCAAACTCTATCCATTAAACCTTCCTCAACTTATTGCTTGGCAAATCGTACTTTCGCTCTACTCGACATAGAAATACGACCAACATCAGCCCAATTTCTAGCCTTGTAGGCTATTTGCGCCACGTCTGCGGGTGTCCTGCCACCCAGGGCTTCGTGTGGTTTAAAGAAGTTGTAGAAGACGGCAAAGCCCTCGGCAAATTCGTTCAGTGTGTCAAAATCCTTGAAGCCACGGATAACTTTGATACGTTCTTTAAACGCTCCGCGGAAAAGCTCTACTAAAGCCTTGTTCTCTTTAAATACAAACCTCGACCTTTGGCTGTCTTCTGTGGCAGCACTAAAATTCAACTCCGTACCCTCTGGATAGGAGCTTGGGTTATTAGTAACGATAACCCTTGGAGTCTTGCCGGCACGTTTGAAAGCTGATTCCATTAGCTTTTGTGCGTCCTCGCCGGTGTGATGAAGCAAAGCCCCGGAAGCTAACAGGAAGTGTGTTTTAATATCAATGATATCGCAGAAACAGATTTTACGCCCGTTGGTGTTTATTATGGTCTCATCTAAAATCCAACTGTCCCCAACTTTGGGCTTGTAGTTCTTGAAGTGCTCGATAGCCACACTCGTATATTTGTCTATCCATTCGTAGACTACAGATTTAGACGGGTGATAGCCATACTCCCGCTGGAGGTAACTCCCTATATTGGCGATGCTCATACCATTATAAAACAGACCTAAAGCCCTACTGACCCACCCAAGAGGTTTTTTCATATGGAATAGGGCATCATCAGCCTTTAGTTTGCGCTGGCAAGATTTACACCAGTAACGCTGAACATTTTTGTATTTACCAAACTTAACTACCGCCGCAGAATGACAATACTTACAAATTATCCCGTTATCCTGCTCCCTTTCCATTTCCACATCTCCCGAGTTTTAGCAGTCTATCAAGCTTGTTAGCAAGTTTTTGTGCTGCATCACGCTCTCAAGCAAACAAACTTTAATTTGTTTTTGCGTATTTGCGCAACTACTATTATCCTACTATTTGCAATAGAAGGGAAGCTTTATTTTTAAGTAGATTCAACCAAAAGGGAACGATAAGTAACATTGTAATGCTATACATATATATAGGGGCAAAAAATATTAGTTTATAAGCAGGGTATGCGTATCTTAGTATGATAATTGATAATAAGCAAAACAGTAACAGAGGGGGTGCCAAATGAAAGTGGTAGCAGTTGGAATTGGTCAATGTGGATGTAATATTGTCGACGAGTTCTATGCCGTCAACAGTTATGCCAGGTCCTTTTTTAATCGCCGGATAGAAATAGTGACTGATTGCTATGCCATTAATACTGATGAAGCGGATTTGGCAGGGCTCCGTTTCATTCCGAAAGATAGATACCACAGAATTATCATTGGCACTCTCAAAACCTTCGGTCACGGAGTAGGCAAGCTTAATCTTGAGGCGGCTGGTATTATGAGAGAGAGTTACCCCGCTATTACCGACAGTCTCTTTAAATCTCGCAAATTCCATGAAGCCGATGGGATAGTGGTGACCGCTAGCGCCGGTGGAGGCACCGGCTCCGGGAGCATCGGCTGGCTGGTGAAAGGGCTTAAGGAGAGAACGGAGAAACCGGTCTACGCTATTGTAGTGCTCCCGTTCACCTTTGAGGAAAGAGGAACGTGTTCTTACGCCTTAACTAACGCCGCTACCTGTTTAAAGATGGTGACTCGCTACAGTGACGGTGTGTTCTTGCTCGATAATGACCGGTTTGGGAGAACAGAGGTTGGTTTGGCACAGAACTTCCGGCAAATAAATCAGCAAATGGTAAATAACTTTTACGATGTTTTCTGTGCCGGAGAAGAACAACGACAGAAATATATAGGGAGCAAAGTGCTGGATGCCGGTGATATTAAGAACACTCTGGCAAATGTTTCTGCTATCGGGAGAGGAAGCATTGACCTTTCTGCCTTCTACCGCTGGAAGAGGAGGTCTTTCCGCGAAGCGGTTAAGGAGAACCTGTCAGCCGTTGGCGCCTTGTCCCAAGCTGAGAACAACTTAAGCTTGAGAATTGAACTGAAAGACGCTAGGAGAATCCTGGCTTTGGTCTGTGCTCCGAAGGACGTCCTCACTCTGGGATTCCTACAACAGATTTCCGCCTATCTGCAAGACAGGTCTCCTGAATCGGTAGTAAGGATTGGGGACTATCCCCATACCGGGAGAGAAGTCTCGATTACTTTAATTGCTTCTGAGCTCACTGAAGTACCTAGGCTACGAAATATATTTCTTCTGGCCGAGGATTCATTTAGGAGGGGAGAAGAGATAACAAGAGAAGCAATGCGCAAAATTACGCAACTGTACGAGCTGAGTACAAATCTGCCTGACTTGGAGTAAATGGCTACCGGTTTGAAAGAGATGCCTTAGACCAATATATTGAGTTCAGCGGAAGGAGAGGAAAATGAGAGTTGGAGTCATAGGTATTGGTCAAGCTGGAGGAAGAATTGCCGACCTTCTCACCTATCATAGCCTTTATGGAATGGCTCGTGATAGTGTGCCATTTTCCCTAGCAATAAATACGGCGCAGGCTGACCTGAGGTCGCTTAAGGCGATACCCGAGGAGGACCAGGTACTGATTGGGGTATCACAGGTAAGGGGGCATGGTGTGGGACTAATCCGTGAGATGTCGGCAGAGATAGCCAGAGATGCCCTGCCAGCGATTATGCGTGCGCTTGTGCGGAAAAACCTTGAGTATATTGACGCCTTCTGGCTGATCGCCGGGTTGGGCGGAGGGACAGGCTCAGGTAGCATCCCCGTCATTGCCCGCAGGTTGAAAGAACTCTATGAGCAGCCAGTGTTTGCCCTCGGAGTCCTCCCTACCAGAGCCGAGGGAAAGAAGATGGCAGAAAATGCTGCCGCTTGTATAACCGAACTGCATTCCATCGTTGACGGTATTCTTATCTTTGACAATGATATGTGGAGAAAGGAAGCCTTCCCCCTTGAACAAACTTATGGTTCCATGAACTATGACCTGGTCAGACCTTTCCCACTGTTACTCGCTGCCGGAGAGGCAGCGGCGGCTGATATTGGTATCAAGGTAGTTGATGCTTCTGACATCATAGCCACCTGGAGGGACCTAGCCTTTATCGGACACTGGAAGCTGCAAACCAATGCACTGGAGCACGGGCCTTCCCTGCTTGGCCGAAAAGGGATAGAACGTGTTCATGTGACCCTGGCGTGCTCTACGGTGGTGAGGAATGCGGCTACTAAGATGAGTGGAGATTTCAGACCAGAACAAGTAGGGCATGCCCTCATGATTCTAGGGGGACAGCGAAAATATATATCTATGGAAGGCTACTCTGATGCCAGGGACTGGTTACAGAACTATATGCCCAATGCCGAGATTAGAGGCGGTGATTTCCCTGTCCGTAAGGCAAAAGAACTTGATGCGGTACTTCTGGTTGGAGGAATCCGTGTAATACCACGATTGGGGTTAAAACTAGACGGGAGAAAGTGATGCAAACACCGCGAAGAATCAAAAGACCATGGCGCATATGGGTGATTATCTGTATTTGCCTGGGCATTCTGGCTCTAATGCCAGCTTTTGTTAGCCGCCAGACCTTTTGGCCCTGGGTTCCGTTTACTTCTGTTACTCTATGGATTATCAGTGGCATTGTCTACGGGGTCGGGAGACGGCTTACCGGCAAGCCACTGAAAGAGCCACGAATTAGATAAAACCAGGCAAAGCCCGGTCAATATATGCAGTTCTAGTAACAAATTTCCCGCTTTTACGTTATACATGGTGAACGGGTTAGAGCCAGGGAAAAAGATGACCGTTTCCGACGTTACTCTCGCCAATAAGCTGATTCAATCTATCAGGGACTGTGTCGGTCACCGGCACTGCCTGGAACTCCTCCGGTTCTTTGGGAAACATCCCAACACTCGATTTAGCCGGCTGGCGCTCGTTCGCCTTGCAGCTTCAGACGAAAACAACGGAAGACTGAAGATAGAGACAGCTCTTGGACACCTCATAGATAAAGGAATGGTAAAAACGTATATTGAGAACAATATCCGCCTCTACTCGCTAACTGAGGACGGGTCCCTGCGTAGTCTCGCCCTGGAAATGGCAAAGTATTATGGGAGAACCTCCGACATAAGCCACACTGACGACTTATACCTAAAATCTGGAATACACCTTCATTGACTGCCGAAAAGTCTTTTATCCCCCTCTCCCTAGCCCCCTCCCAAGCCCCTTCCCATCGAGAGAAACGAAACTCCAGACTTAAGGGTTGATTGGTCCGCCAAAGGGCTTAGACAGTTATAGCTATGACCTCTCATCCACTTCAGAGCCAGATATCTAAACACATTGCCATAAATATCAAGCCCAGGTATGGAAACGCAGATAGCTTATACAGTCTCCACGAATCCTTGGAAGCAGCAGAGATTATCAACCTTAAGCTGGTATAGACCAACACACTGCCCAGCAGGTTTGCTAGCACTAAATACAGCCACGTAAAACTGCCTACGAAATAAATAGCGATAGAAACGGTGTAAAGCATCAGGCTGAGTGTTAGCAGCACCTTCACTGCTTTCCTCGGCTCCCAGTTCACCGGAAAGTAACGTATTCCAGCACCAAGATAATCTTCCCGATAGGCAATCATGACACTCCAGAGATGGAGTGGCAGCCAGCTGGCGATAAGAAGGCACAGCAGTGTTAATTGCCAGCTAAAAGTAGGTTCGATAGCGAACCAGCCCATAAGAACTGGGGTGCAGCTAGCCAGCACCCCTTGGGGAAAGACACATGTCCACCTCTTTCGCCACACTAAGGCGGCTGCCGTTCCCACTAAAGCAGCAAGGAAGCAAAGGGGGTGCAATAGCCAAGCTAGAACCATGCCAATAACAACCAGAGCTATGGTTAGCGGCAATACTTTTTCCGCCGGACAGATGCGCTTTGACGGCAGAGCCCTATGTCTGGTGCGCTGCATCCTGGCATCAACATGGCGGTCCAGGTAGTTGGTTAGCCCGTTAATACCAGCACTGCCCAATAGTATCGTAATCAGGACAAGCAGGAGCTTATCCCAGGACGGGTGCCCGCCTCCGGCTATGACTGCGGTACAAACACCGATAAAGGTTATTAAACTGCTCTCACGAGGTTTTAGTACCTCAATGTAGCCCCTAACCATTCCGCACCTGGAATTTCCTATTCCTGCTCGGTGTCAATCAGACTACTTTGAACCGCACCAGCAACTCAAAGTACTTAGGGATTGGCATGTATGAGAACATCGTTCAGCAGCCTACACCGATATCCTCAACCCAAAACCAGCTACAGGGAATTAGCCGAGTTATTCTTGTTCACAATTTTATCGTACCACTTGCCATGGTGAGACTTGGCGTAGACACCTGAGACCTTACCATCGACCATTGACAGGAGTGATTCATCCATTCTCGGGTGAAAAACACCAAGTTGGACGTGCAGCAGGAACATGCCGATAGCAACAATAAAAGTCATGTCATGCACGGTGGCACATAATTGGAAAACCCCCGGGGGTACAATCCCCTTGAAAAACCACATAATAAGTCCGGTGATAATGAAGACAGCTCCACCCAAGAGAATGGTTAACCGGTACAATTTCATCCCGGTGTTGATGTAGCCCTGTGGCGGCATTAACCTCGGGTCACCACCAAAGTAATAAGCCGGTGCAGCTTTAAGCCAGTCCAGGTCTTCTTTCCCCCAGGTGAACGCTTCTTTAATAAAGTACCACGACCTTCTCCAGGCGACCAGTGTGAATATGGCAGGTGCTCCCACCAAGATTACTGCGCCAATGCGATGGATAAGCCGGACCCAGATACCTACCACGCCGGAGGCCTGCCAAGGAATAAAAATGAGCAGTCCTGACAGTACCAGCTCCAAAAATACTCCAGCAATAAGCCAATGAAACCATCGAGCTGTTGGAGTATACCGCTCAACCACTGCCATGTTGGTCTTCCTCCTTCCTGCGAAGCTGCCTAGCTCGGGCGACCAGCACATTGAGCGCCAGACCAGCAGCAACAGCCCCCCATACTATCCAGGTAAGGGGACGGAAAATATCCTTCTGGATAATAGCTGCAACCGGGAACTGTGGTTCCTTAGGTAGCCCATAGATTTCTGGTGAGTCAGCCAAAACATAAAGGACATGGAGCCCACCGAGCTCGGTTTCTCCGTAAAGCGTTGCCCGCGGGTAAGCCTTAGAGTTAGACGTTCTGAGGCTGGCAACCCTCCTACTGCCTTCTGATACAAGTTCGTCCCGGTTACCAAAGATGAGCGCACCAGTGGGACAGGTCTTAACACAGGCGGGTTCTTCGCCAGCGGAGAGACGGTCACGACCAGGGCTAGTACATAAGGTGCACTTATCAATCTTACCTACCCCCGTAATTCTCCCGGCATCCAGGCGAGGAACATTAAACGGACAATACTCAGTACAATAGCCACAGCCAATACACTTATCCTTGTCATAGGCAACAAAGCCATACGTGTTATGAAAGAGGGCTCCAGAAGGACAGACTTCTACACAGGCGGCTTCCGTACAGTGCATGCAACTGCGTCGGCTAAATAACCATCTGATGGTTTTGTCTTCCACTTCTTCCCTGAACTTAATGGTTACCCAGGTATCCGGCGAAAGGTCGGGAGGATTTTCGTAACTGCCCCGGTTGGCAGTCTTGACCGCTTCCAGTTCATTCCATTGTTTACAGGCTACTTGACAGGCACGACAGGCAATACACTTGGTAGCATCAAACAGTATTGCTTTTTCACTCATTACTAACCTGCATCTATCGGACTATCATACTATACCGATACGTCAGGGTTCAACTACAATACGACTACTGGTGGCAGCTGACAACCCTAAAAGCTGATAGCGCCACCACACTCTGCCGTATCCCATCGCCGGTGTTATGCCACTCCAACACGTCTCTCTGCCTGCTTTTCAGCAGCTTCCCGACGTAGAGCCTCAGTGGCCGCTTCTATAGCTTTGGCTCGCTCGGCTCTGCGGGCTCGCCGGTCTCTCAGGACATAAACGCCAGCTATGGTAAAGCCGATTATAGCCGGGATGCCAACGAAGATTCCGAGAACCATCAGGATTGCTAGTGTTGTTTCCATTGATTCCTCCTTCCTTTATTATTCTTGGTGGCACTACACCACCGTCGTAGTTTTCGTGGTCTTCTGGTGCCCCGCGACTTCGGCTCGCTGCTCACGCTGAGCTTCAGCAACCAGGTGCTCCGCAGCAGCAATCGCCTCCATCACTGATTGAGCTCGCTCAGCTCTGCGGGCTCGCCGGTCACTCAGGAGATACATGCCGACTATGGTAAAGCCGATTATAGCCGGGATGCCAATGAAGATTCCGAGAACCATCAGGATTGCTAGTGTTGTTTCCATTGATTCCTCCTCCTTTAATGCCTAATTCTTACTTAACTATTGCGTTGTTGTAAGCGAAGCATGTAGCCTGTCAGGAAGAAAATCGCCAGAGGGATACCCGTCCGAATGACGATGACTAACGTTTCTGTCAATACCGATTCAAATTGCTCCATGGCTACCTCCTTTTCCGCTACTCACTCGTCTTTCTACTATCAGATTAGCATGTCAAGGATGAAGCGACATCAGATTTTGTGCCTATTTTCTTATGGCACAAAGAATTAAAAATCTGTGCGCTTGCTAGGTATATCTGCTTAATTACATAGTAGCCAAACTGCCTACCCTGGTAGCATGGTTAGGCATTTTGGCCAAGGCTGGGTTGTTAACTGATGGCGACATCTGCCTTGAGCAAATCTATGAACTGGCGTATAATTGTTATGAGGCGAAGACTGTTATGGCTAAGATTAGGGTTCTTGTGGCTGATGACCACGCGATAGTCCGAGATGGTACCCGGCGAGTTTTAGAGTCTGAAAGAGATATAGAAGTAGTGGGTGAGGCTGGTGATGGCGAAGAAGCCGTTAGCCAAACTACCAAGCTGCAACCGGATGTAGTCATAATGGATATAGCTATGCCCAAACTCAATGGCATCGAGGCCACCAAGCAGATTAAAGCGCTTCTTCCAGCTACCGCTGTGCTTATCCTTACCGCGTACGATAACGACCAGTACATTTTCAGTCTCCTAGAGGCGGGAGCAGCCGGCTACTTGTTGAAGAACGTCCGTGATTACGAACTGGTCAAAGCCATTCGTTCAGTGCATAGTGGTGAGTCTGTGCTTCATCCGGTGATTGCCCGCAAGGTCCTCCACCGCTTCGTTCCCTCAGCACAGGAGGCGAAGAAGGGTGCTTCGCAACTCCTTAGCCAGAGGGAACTGCAGGTGCTCAAACTGGCAGCCAAAGGTATGAGCAACAACGATATCGGCAAGGAGCTTTTTCTTAGTCCACGCACTATTCAGGCTCACCTGGCCAACATCTTTGATAAGCTCCAGGTAGGTTCACGTACTGAGGCTATACTGCATGGTCTGAAAGCAGGTTGGTTCAGTCTCGAGGACATATCTTGAAATCACGAGAGTGCTGAGGAGATGTCGTGAAGAACGCTCCAGTACTAGCAGCACGGGGCTCAAGAATTGTTTTTAACCCCCATTTCTGGATTGTGGTGGCAATGTTTGTTTTGGGCACAATCCTACACTACCCAGAACTCATGGCTTTATCACCTCTTTACGCATCTCTAGGTCTAACCCGACACGCGATGGAGCGTGTCCTTTTCCTGTTGCCTATGGCCTATGCCGGCTTCATGTTCGGGATAAAGGCAGGGCTTGCCGGTGTGGGGATGGCTCTAGCTATTATGCTGCCCCGCGCTTTGCTAATCTCATCAAGCCCACGCGATGCTTTGTTTGAGACCAGTGTTGTTACTATCGTTGGGGGGCTGGTCAACTTGTGGTTCGAGGGCTACAGAAAGGAGAAAGGGCGCTCTGAACAGGCGCTGTTGAGACTGGCAGCAGCCCAGAAGGAGCTTCAATCCTATATTCAGGTCGTAGAGGCGGATAAGAAACAGCTCAGTACCCTCAATGCCATCTCCGCCATACTCTCCCAATCTTTAGAGTTGGAATCAATCCTGAACGGTGCTTTTGAGAAGGTTCTCGAAACGATGAACCTGAAGGCAGAAGGGGGCATATTTCTTGTCAACGCTGAGACTCAGGAATTGGTGCTCACTGTTCAACGAGGGCTGTCTCCTGAGTTTGCTCAGCAGGAGGCAAGAATTGCCTTCGGTGAGTGCCTGTGTGGGCTTGTAGCCCAGTCAGGTGAGCTACTAATTTCCGAAGACTGCCATCGCGATGCCAGACATACCCGACAATCGAAATCAGATTCTCACTCTCATATCATTGTGCCCTTAAAATCCAAAGGGAACACCCTGGGTGTAATGTTTCTCTATCCCCAGAACCAGTACCATCTTAATAATCAGGAGCTTCAACTTCTGGTCGCTATTGGCAATCAAATCGGCGTCGCCATCGAGAACGCTACTCTTTATAAGAAGGAGCGAGCGATGGCAGAACAGCTGCAAACATCGGAGAAAAACTATCGGGAGCTTTTTGAGAACGCGAACGACGCAATTTGGGTTCAGGACCTAGAAGGCAGGATTACAGTCGCCAATAAAGCATCTTCCGAGCTCTCCGGATATCCGCTAGAGGAATTGATAGGCATGAACGTCAAGGAGTTTCTCTCCTCAGAAGGACTGCGAGTTGCTAGAGAGGTTCGGGAAAAGTTACTCAAAGGCGAGCGCTTCCGGGAGCCATATGAGCAGGAGATGACCAGGCGTGACGGGACAACGGCAGTGATGAAATTGACGACCAACCCGGTCATTAGGCAAGGGCAGATCATAGGCTTCCAACACATTGCCAGAGACATAACAAAGGAAAAAAGGATGCAGGACAACCTGAATTTCTACCTTCAACAAGTCACCAGGGCCCAGGAGGAGGAGCGCAGGCGCATCGCCCGGGAACTCCACGATGAGACAGCTCAGGACTTGATAGCCCTGTCACGTCAGTTGGATTTACTGATTTCCAATAGACGCCGCTCACGGTCGGCGGATATCTCATTGCTGGAGAAGGTACGGCAACAAACTGACAGGATATTGGAAGGGATACGCCGTTTTAGCCAGGACCTACGGCCATCAGTATTGGACGACCTGGGTCTGCTGCCAGCGCTGGAATGGCTGACTTCTGACGTAAGCACAAACTTTGGGATTGCAATAGATATGGAGGTGGTCGGTTCAGCACGGCGGTTTTCTCCTGAAGTAGAGCTGCTCTTGTTCCGCATTGCCCAGGAAGCGTTAAGGAACGTGTGGAAGCATTCTGAAGCGTCAAAAGCCTGGGTTACACTGGAATTTGGTGAGGGGAAAACTATTTTAGCTATCAAGGACAATGGCAAAGGCTTTGAACTACCGGAGAGAATAGGAGACCTGGCCGCCGCAGGCAAGCTTGGCCTGGTGGGGATGGAGGAACGAGCCCGCCTGATAGGTGGCACACTAACAGTGCAATCTCAACCGGGTAAAGGGTCAAGTGTAACCGTAGAGTTACCAGCGTAGCTAGTAGCGTATAGTTTTAGGATTATCAGCTACACCTCTGACCGATATAACGTGATTCCTGTGTAAAAGGGATAGAGTCAGCAGGGAGCTTATCAGCATCCAGATAATCTTGTTTTTACGGTTCTTCACCTCCACACTGAATTATAGTGACTCTTACTGTTCAGTCTTCCCTTCATGTCCTCACTTTGTCAACCAGCTCCTTTACCACTTCAACTGTTTTAGCCAAAGCATCACCTCCCCGGCAACAGACCACCCCTATTAAACTCAAAAAGGCGCCGGCCACCGCCATATCAATTAACCACCCGATGCCCTCTATCCGAAGCACCTTTTCTCTGCGAACTTTAAGTGATTTTTACTTTTGCTACATGTGTAAAATACTCTAGTAATTACTTTTGGAGATTGAATTTGCCAAGCTATCTTATTCATTCTATACTAGGGCTGATGGCTAGAAACAACAGGATACTTGTAGTAGAAGATGACCGCAACCTGCTGGATACCCTGAATTACAATCTGAATAAAGAGGGTTACACTGTTACTGTGGCACTTGATGGTGCCCAAGCCATCGAGCTTGCCCGTAGAGAGAAACCCGACCTCATTATCCTTGATATAATGCTCCCCAAGATGAGCGGCTTTGAGGTCTGCCGCATTCTGCGCAAAGAAATGACGGTTCCGATACTGATACTCACGGCCAAAGCCGAAGAGACCGATAAGATAGTCGGCTTAGAAATCGGTGCCGATGACTACATGACCAAGCCGTTTAGTCTAAGAGAGCTACTTGCCCGTGTGAGGGCCATGCTGCGCCGGGCAAAAATGGTAGCAATGCAATCCGAAGGAGCGCCGTTGAAGGTTGGCGATATTGAAGTTGACATCGCCCGCCACTTGGTTACTCTTTCCGGGGAGAGAGTGGAGCTAACGCCGAAGGAATTTGACCTGCTTGCCTTTCTAGCCAGAAACAGGGGATTAGTATTTAGCCGTGAGCAACTCCTCGAAAAGGTATGGGGGTACGATTATGCTGGTGATACACGTACGGTTGACGTGCACATACGTTGGCTCAGGCAGAAGATAGAACCGGACCCGGACCAGCCAAAGCACCTCATTACAGTGCGTGGCACGGGGTATAAATTGGAGGGCTAAAGTTGCGCAGCTTCCGGTGGCGTATCGCTACACCGTTCATCATACTCATTGTCATCAGCATGCTGGTACTCGGGGTCTACGTTACGAATTCCGTCAGAAATTCCCAGCTTAATAACCTGCGTTTCCACCTCGAGCAGGAAGCGAAGATTATCGCGGAGGGAAGTTTACCATCTTTGCAGTGGCAAGGTTACTCCCCCGATGACTTTGCCAAAGCGCTCGCCAACGAAATAGATAGCCGAGTCACAATCATCGCCCCGGACGGCACAGTGCTGGGCGATTCTATTGAAGACCCCATGAAAATGGAAAATCACGCCACACGCCCCGAGGTAAAAGATGCCTTAGCCTATGGTGTCGGCGAAAGCACCCGTTACAGTACCACGCTAAGACAGCAAATGATGTACGTGGCGGTGCCTATTTACAAGCAGGGCGAGTTAATAGGCGTAGCCAGGGTAGCGTTACCTTTAACTGCCGTAGAAAACTCGGTCAAACATGTGACCCGGATAATCATTGTGTCAATGGTCATGACAACCATACTGGCAGTAGTGGCCGCTTGGCTTATTGCCCGGACAGTGACGCGCCCTGTCCAGCAACTTACCAAAAGAGCGCAAAAAATTGCCACCGGAGAACTGCAGCAGGAGGTAGCTGTAGCTACGAAAGACGAAATCGGGCAGCTTGCCCGGGCTTTTAATGACATGTCTTCGACACTTAGAGCTACGATGGAGAACGTCTCTGCCGAGAAAAACAAGCTTACCAACGTTCTTGCCAATATGGCTGACGGCGTCATCATGACAGACGTTGAAGGAAACGTGATTCTGGCTAATACAGCGGCGGGTAAGTTTTTCGGTTTCAAAGAGGCGGACTTTCTCAACAAGCGCCTCATTGAAGTCGTTCACGACCACGAGGTTGATGAGATATTGAAGAAGTGCCTCCAAACGGAGAAAGAACATGCTGTACAGTTCGAATCCGGACTTACCAAACGGTTCCTCCAGGCTATTGCTGTGCCACTCCGTGGCCGGGTCCGTTTGACTGGAGCGCTTATTCTCCTTCAGGACCTCACGGAACTGCGGAACCTGCAGACGATGCGGCGGGAGCTTGTGGGCAACATATCTCATGAGTTACGCACGCCCCTTGCCAGTATCAAGGCCATGGTAGAAACTCTTCAGAGTGGTGCCATGAATGATAGAGAAGCAGCGCAGGATTTTCTTTCCCGGATAGAAGGAGAGATTGACCACCTTACCCAGATGGTTGCCGAACTGACCCAGCTTTCCCGTATCGAGGCTGGACAGGCAGAATTGAAAATGGAACCGGTTGACCTTAATGCCGTGATAGATGAGGTTATTACCGAAGTGATACCTCTGGCAGAGAAGCAAAAGATAGTCATCTCAAAAGACCTGTCTCCAGACCTACCATCCCTACCGGCAGATAAAGACAGAATCCATCAAACTATCACCAATCTGGTACATAACGCCATCAAATTTAATAGACCGGATGGGAAGGTGACTATTTCTACTTCTTATGATAGTAATTCTGTCTCTGTCAGCGTCAGCGATACCGGCATCGGTATTGCCGAAGAAGACTTGCCTCACATCTTCGAGCGCTTTTACAAGACGGACAAAGCCCGTTCCGGTGGTGGCAGCGGGCTGGGACTGGCAATTGCCAAGCACACCATAAAAGCCCACGGCGGCGAAATCTGGGCAGAGAGCCAGGAAGGTAAAGGCTCCGTCTTTACATTCCGTCTTCCCCGTAAATAACCCCCTCCAAAATTTAACACAACCTTAACATACCCTTAAACTGTCTTTAAAGTCCTGCGCTTACAATTAGTCTTAGATAAACGACAGTGTTATGCGAACAGGAGGAAAAATTGTCAAAATCGTCTAGAAAATGGCTAGTACCTTTGATGCTGGCTATTGCCCTTGCCTTCTCCGGCTGCAATAGCAACTTACCATCCGCAGATTCTTCTACTTTTTCCGGCTCAATTAAGATAGTTGGGTCGAACACAGTCACGCCGTTAAGCTCCGTCTGGGCAGAAAATTTCATGAAGGCTAATCCCAAAGTCAGCATTGCCGTAAGTGGCCCCGGCTCTGGCGTCGGCATTGCCTCGCTCATTGACGGCATCACAGATATCTGCCAGTCTTCTCGTCTCATTACCACCAAAGAGATAGAGCAAGCCAAGGCTAAAGGTGTAAATCCCTATGAAGTACAGGTAGCCTCCGATGCCCTTTCCGTTATCGTCAATCTGTCCAACCCTGTATCGGAACTGACCATCGAGCAGCTTTCCGCTATCTATACTGGCAAGATAACCAACTGGAAAGAACTAGGTGGTATCGATGCGCCGATAGTAGCGATGGCGCGGGATACTAACTCCGGCACGCATGTTTTCTTCAAGGAGCACGTCGTGCAGATGTATGGTCTGCCTACAGCCGATAAGACCCTGGAGTACGGCAACAAGGTATTGTTCCTGCCCTCTACTGAAGAAGGGGTATCGCAGGTAGCCAACAATCCCAACGCCATCTTCTACGCCGGGCTGGGATATGTTACCGATAAGGTCAAGACTATCGCGGTAAAGAGGACTGCTGGCGACCCCGCAGTCAGGCCGAGTGTGGACAGCGCCCTGGACGGCACTTACTCCATCTCCCGCCCGCTGGTCTATTATACGAACGGTGCCCCAACCGGCGTTATCAAGGCATACATTGACTACTGCCTCTCGGAAGAAGGTCAGAAGGTGGTTCTTGAAGCAGGGTTCGTGCCGCTGACCAAACGGCGGTAAAGAGATTGGCAATGTTGCAAAGACAGATTACCGCCGCTGTTAAGGTCTCGGAAACGAGGCTGAGGCAGCGGCTGCGGCTTGGTGAAAGAGTCATTGAGGGCTGGATATTCCTGGCCGGGCTACTGGCGATAGTAGTCCTTTTGGGGATTATCTTTATCCTGTTTAAAGAAGGCTTGCCCATCTTTGCCTATACCAGCCCGTGGGAATTCCTCTTCGGCACCGAATGGTGCCCCGTCTCCGACCCGCCCACCTTCGGGATAGCGCCTTTCTTCGTATCCACTTTGATGATTACCCTTATTGCCACGGTGATAGCCGTGCCTGTCGGCGTGGCCTGCGCTGCTTACTTATCCGAGGTAGCACCCAAGAGAGTAGCCGAGGCGATAAAGCCTATTGTCGAAATACTCGCCGGTATCCCATCGGTGATGATGGGGTTCATCGGGCTGGCGCTCCTTTCGCCTCTGGTACAGAGTGCCTTTAAACTGAACACCGGTCTTTGTGGTCTCACCGCTGCCATTATGCTTGCCCTCATGAGCCTGCCGATTATCGTGAGCGTCTCCGAGGATGCGCTGCATGCTGTACCCAGGGAGTTTAAAGAGGCTTCTTACGCCTTAGGGGCGACAAAATGGGAAACTATCTGGCATGTCTGTATTCCTTCCGCCCTTTCCGGGATTGCCGCCGCCATTCTGCTGGGAGTGGGGCGGGCAATAGGCGAAACAATGACAGTCCTGATGGTAGCCGGGGGAGCCTTGGCAGTCCCGGTCTCTCCGACCGACCCCATGACCACCATGACGGCCGCTATTGCCTCGGGCATCGGTAACGCCGTGCGCGGCGGGCTACAGTACCAAGCCCTGTTTGCCGTGGGGCTGATATTATTTGCTCTAACGCTGACAGTCAACATTAGTGCCGAAAGGGTGCTCGAGCGGCAGAAAAGGAAGTTCACGAGGTAGTTTATTATGACCACGGGAGTTGTTAACTCGCGCCGCATATCCCAGCGTACCGCCCTTACTTTTCTGGGGCTAGCCACTGCGATAACAGTAGTGCCCGTCCTGTTCATCATCATTTACACCATCATCAACGGCGGCGCTGCCATAAGCTGGGACTTCCTGACGCAATTTCCCTCTCAGGCAGGGCGGGCAGGCGGTATTCTACCCGCCATCATCGGCACTTTCTACCTCATGCTAGGGACACTAGTTTTTGCCTTACCTCTCGGGGTGATGGCAGGTATCTATCTTACCGAATACGCCCGTGATAACTGGCTGACACGGCTCATCAACCTTGCCATTGTGAACCTGGCAGGTGTGCCCAGCATTGTCTTCGGGCTTTTCGGGTTGAGCGTCTTCGTGCTGGCTTTTAACTTCGGGCTTTCGCTGCTGGCAGCCAGCCTGACTCTGGCTTGTCAGGCGCTGGCAATGGTCATTACGAGCTCAAGAGAAGCCATCCTGGCGGTGCCGCGGGAGTACCGCGAGGGGAGTCTGGCCATCGGCGTGACCAAATGGCAAACGGTGAGGTACATCGTCCTGCCGCAGGCTTTACCCGGCATTATCACCGGGGCTGTCCTAGCCATCAGCCGCGCCGCTGGGGAGACCGCACCGATACTGGTGGTGGGGGCGGCTTTCCTTCTCCCCAAGTTGCCGCAGTCGCCTTTCGACCAGTTTATGGCACTGTCTTACCATCTTTATACCGTTTCCGCTCACGTCCCGAACATGCCCAAAGAGACGGTCTGGGGGGTCGCACTTGTTTTGCTCGTCGTGGTACTTTCATTTGATATGCTGGCAGCAGCCATCAGGATAAAAACGAGGCGGAGGAAACAGTCATGAGTATTAACCTTAATGTATCGGATATTTCAGCAAAACCTGTTCAGAAATGTGTCACTAAGCTTAAGACGGAGAGGGTAAACCTGTATTACGGTTCTTTCCAGGCGCTGAGGAACATCACCCTTGATATCTCCTCCTGTGCCATCACAGCCATCATTGGGCCTTCTGGCTGTGGCAAGTCATCACTGCTGCGCCTCTTCAACCGTATGAATGACCTCATACCCAACGCCAGAGTTGAAGGAAACGTGGAACTTGACGGGATTCCCATCTATGATGCAAAAATCGACGTAGTTGACCTGAGGAAGAGGGTGGGCATGGTCTTCCAGAAGCCAAACCCTTTCCCGATGTCAGTTTTTGAAAATGTGGCTTTTGGCCCCAGGCGGCACGGCATTAAAAGCCGGGGGCAACTTGAGGAGATTGTGGAAAAAAGCCTGCGCCAGGCGGCGCTCTGGGAGGAGGTCAAGGACAAGCTGGGGCAATCGGCCCTGGCACTTTCCGGTGGCCAGCAGCAGAGGCTCTGCATCGCCCGCGTGCTGGCGGTGGAACCGGAGGTAATCCTGATGGATGAACCCTGCAGTTCGCTTGACCCGGTGGCCACCCTTAAAATAGAGGACCTGATGCGCAGTCTATCTCAGAGCTATACCATCATCATCGTCACTCACAATATGCAGCAGGCAGCTAGGGTATCCGATATGGCGGCTTTCCTGATGATGGAACCGGACAGGGCGGGGGTACTTGTTGAGTATGGACCCACAGCACAAATCTTCACCAACCCCAAAGATAAGCGTACCGAGGATTACATCACCGGGCGCTTTGGATAGTCTCAAGGAGGGCAGGTATGGAAATAAGGACAGCCTTTCACAAGAAGTTAAGGGAAATTCAGGACGAAATTCTGGCATTGGGCAGCATGGTAATCAAAGCCACGCGGGGCTCTATCGAGGCCCTCAAAAACCGGGACCTGGGACTGGCCGGGCAGATAATATCTGAAGACAAGAGGATAAACCAGAAACGGTTTGAAATCGAGGAGAAGTGTATCGAGCTTATCGCCACACAGCAACCCATGGCCAGTGACCTGCGCATCATTGTGGCGGTTCTCAACATCGTTACCGAGCTGGAACGCATGGGCGACCACGCCGAAGGCATCGCCAGGATTGCTATTATGATTGGTGACGAACCGCCCCTGAAGCCACTCATCGACATACCACGCATGGCAGAGCAGACGGTGGATATGCTGCGCCGCAGCCTGGATGCTTTTATCAACCGCGACGCCGAAGCCGCCCGCAAAATCAGCGCCGAAGATGACACCATCGACCAGCTTTATGACCAGGTCTTTCGGGAGCTACTTACCTTTATGATGGAAGACCCCAGAACAATCACGCGAGCAACCCGCCTTATCTGGGTAGCCCATAACCTTGAACGGAGCGCTGATAGGGTCACCAACATCTGCGAGCGCGTGGTCTTCGTGGTGACGGGTAAGATGGAAGAGATAGGGGCTTCAAAGTATTAAGCCGGAGCCTGGTAAAGAAGCTTCCAGCGTAGGGTAATCCCCTATGGTCTAAAAAACATAGAAGTCTACCGGAGAAAGATGCTACTGGGGTTCGTACCATCTCGTGCGTTTTTCCACAGTATTTAACAAAGAGCCCTGCAATCCGTGAAGACCCAATGGAAAATAAATGTTGAACACCTTCGCCGTTTTCGTAACCCTGCGGGTGGTTGAAAAACGTAATACTCTCATAAAGAATCAAAAGAAGATCGGTAAAAGCTGGTCAGAAATATCATCTCTCGTACTTGAACGATATGGGATTCTTTGGACAAAGAACAACCGAAATCTCTTTCGAGGTAAAGGTTGAGTGTTACGGCATAATACCAAACTGAAGCTGTGTTTTGGAATCCACGGATTACGGGAGCCTTCGCTATCTGTTAGGAATTTTTGAAAATTAGACTGTCTACAGCTATCTAATTTTTCAAAATTGGACTCTTGGGAACTCGTTTAGCGGATAGGTAACCGACTTTACCATCCGGTTCTCCCACCAGATTCG
>Ga0129301_1000297_pt1 | contig 27047 bp, 33 predicted proteins | sample ConPoolayeHmetaG_FD_94489 | JGI IMG/M metagenome (GOLD analysis project Ga0129301, IMG submission 94489) | Hot spring microbial mat communities from California, USA to study Microbial Dark Matter (Phase II) - Cone Pool mat layer H metaG ...
CGGAAACCGGTGGTGATATGGAAGGGGGGGAGGACAGAAGCGGGAGAACGGGCGATTGCTTCGCATACCGGCTCGCTAGCAGTATCCCGGGAAATATGGGATGCGGCGGTGAAACAGTGTGGGGCAGTAAAAGTAGCCAGCATGGAGGAACTCATTGACACCCTGAAAGCTCTCCTGTATCTTCCGCCAGTTCGTGGTGACAGGGTGGGTATAGCCGGAGGCTCAGGAGGGCAATCAGTAGCTATCGCTGATGTTTTTGCTGAAGCCGGGCTCAGGGTACCCCTGCTTACCCAGGAATCCTATGACGAGTTAGCCCAATTCTATACTCTGATAGGTGGGGGTTGTCGCAACCCTATAGACACTGCCAACCAGAATCGTCGGGAGATAAAACGCATTATGGAAATTCTGGTGAAAGATGCCAATATAGATAACCTGGTGCTACTGACTGGCGCCCGCTTCGGACCCGGCGGTTCAGCCGGCCCTCTAATCAACTTACTGATTGATATCAGGCAGAAAACCTCGAAGCCAGTGATAGCGATCCTCACCTGGTCCTTCTCGCCCGAGGAAGTGCAGCAGGCGAGAGACGTCATTGAAAAGCTTCAGGATGGCGGCATCCCCACCTTCACTGGTCTTGAGCGTGGCGCTTTCGCCCTGCGAAAGGCTCTGGATTACTATAACCTGAAGAACGGTGGAGCTCAATGATGAAAAAAAACCTGCATGTAGTTCTTTTAGTCCTGCTGTGCAGCCTGTTGTTATTAATCCTGCCCAGTGGCTGCAAACCGTTTCAAACCGAAGAAGCGCCAAGCCCAGTTACCGAAGGAGAGGTCCTTAACCTCTACGGTATTGACCCACATACGCTTGACCCGGCCATTTCCGGTGATGCGACCTCCCACCAGTACATACTGCAGTTGTTTAGCGGACTGGTGCGCCTCGATGATAATCTTAAGCCAGCCCCGGATATAGCCAGGGATTGGCAAGTTAGCAAGGATGGCCGAACCTACACCTTCTATCTACGGCACGATGTTAGATTTCATGATGGCAGAAGAGTTAAGGCTGAGGACTTTAAGTATTCCTGGCAGCGAGCCTGCGACCCGGCTACCGGTTCGCTGACCGCCGCTGCTTATCTTGGCGATATTGTTGGGGTGAGGGAAGTACTGGCCGGTGAAAGCAAAGAAATCAGCGGTGTCAGGGTACTTGGTGATTACACCCTTGAAGTAACCATCGATGCTCCCAAAGCTTATTTCTTGTCCAAACTCACCTATCCCACTGCCTTTGTGGTGGATAGAAACAATGTAGCCTCGGGAAGTGACTGGTGGTGCCATCCCAACGGAACCGGTCCGTTCAAGCTCAAGGAGTGGCGTGAAAGTCAACAGCTTGTGCTGGAGAGGAACGAGCTTTATTACGGAGAGCTAGCCAAGCTCGGTTCCGTTGTCTTCCACCTCTGGAGCGGCGTGCCGATGGACATGTATGAGACGGGAGAGATCGACGTCACGGCGGTTTCTGTTTCCTACATTGATAGAGTTACCGATAAAACAGGACCCTTTTATGATGAACTGGTCGCCATCCCCGAGTTGAGTTTCTACTATATTGGTTTTAATACCACCAGGCCACCGTTTGATGACGCCAATATCCGGCGTGCCTTCTCTCAGGCGATAGACAAGGACAAAATAGTTTCTTTGATATTCAGGGATATGGTACAGCGGGCAGACGGCATCCTACCACTCGGTATGCCTGGCTTCAATGAAGAGCTATCAGGGCTGGCTTACGATGTATCTAAAGCAAAGGAGTTAATCAGAGAGTCCCGATACGGAAGCGTAGCCAATTTGCCACCGATCACCATTACCACCGCCGGCTATGGAGGCGTAATATCTCAAGAGCTGGAGGCTATCATTTACCAGTGGCGGAAGAACTTGGGGGTGGAGGTAAAGGTAAGGCAACTTGAGCCTGAGAGGTTCATTTATCACCTCAAAGAAGAAAAGGACGAGATGTTTGATATGGGCTGGATTGCTGACTACCCCCACCCACAGGACTTTTTGGATATTCTTTTCCACAGCGGGACAGAAAATAATTACGGCGAATATAGCAACCCCGAGGTGGATGACTTGCTTGAAAGGGCCAACATGGAGCTAAACGAGGAACGGAGCCTTTTGTTATATCAGCAGGCTGAGCAGAAGCTGGTTGATGATGCTGCCTGCCTGCCTTTATGGTTCGGGCGGAACTATATTCTGGTCAAGCCCTATGTCAAGGGGTATAACCTGAACCCGCTGGGCATCGTTATGCTGAATAAAGTCTCAATTGAGCCCCACTGATGGCGGAGGGGGTGGGATTCGAACCCACGTCCCGATACAATCGGGAAACGGTTTTCAAGACCGCCACCATCGTCCGCTCGGTCACCCCTCCCGACTCCAAATCCTACCGTAGAGCTGAACCTCAGGCTCTCTTACCCGTGAAAGGCGACGACCCAAACGCACCAGCCTGCACCTGACCCGAAACCTCATCGCCGGTTACCTTGCCCTTGAAGTCCAGTTGGATTTTGCCCATCGGGGTGGTCACCTCCGTAGAAAAGGCAAAATCATTTCCCGAAACCGTGCCACCGGTGAAGGATTGCTCACCCTCTTGCGTCGCGTAGCTACCACTCAGCTCCTTACCCTTAGTCTTAAGAGTAAGTTTGCCGGAGCGCTTGCCCATAGGTGTATCGACCTCAATATTGTAACTTCCGTCAACAGCCATTCCTCTCCTCCCTTTTAGAATATGTACTCCGACCGACTCACCAGATTCAGTAGATTATGGTAATTCGGAAGTTGATTTGTCAACCCTGGGCATAAGCTACGGACCTTGCCCTACAATAGTGCCATGCGAAGACAGGATGCCACCACAAGTATAAAGTTTATGCCTTGACAATAGCCTGAGCCGGGCACCACCATTCATAGGAAACACAGACCCCGCAATCAGTGCATTTCTTGGGGTCAATTCTGGTAGTATAAAGAATTAAGCCGTCACTTTCTGTAATTATTTCATCAGCGACTATGGCTCCTACCGGGCAGCCCTTAATGCAGATGCCACACTTAAGGCAAGCCTTGGTATCAATTTTGTAAGCCACTTTAGCCTCCTTTCACTGGTTTTAGAACTACCATGAAAAATCGGTTTAATCTAGCAATAAATCGTGATTTCACTAGCTGTCAGTAACCTTCGTCCCGCCACATCTTCGACCAATCCGTTCGTTCCCTTAGCTCTTTAGGCAATAGCTACCGAAACGACTTTTCGGTATGGCTGGGGCCTTGATTAACTTCAAATATCCAGGGTCTAACTGTCTTAATTAGAAATCTATAGCTTTCTCCACCTCCTTTCAATCGCACTTATGCTACGTTAAACTATTAATAGCTGTCAATTGATTAAGGTCATTTAATAACCTATCCCCCTGAGGCACCCAGAAAAATCAAAGATTTTTCTGGAAACCCGCCTAACTCCCTTCCCTTAACAAGAGAGGGGGGATAAACAATCGATAATACTCACAATAAATTTTCGTGTTATAATAAAAATTTAAGAAGGGGGTGGTATCACAAATCATGAAAAAGTGTAGAATAGGCGTTCTTACCGGTGGCGGCGACTGCGCCGGCCTAAATCCTTGCATCAAATGGATAGTCAAGACGGCCTTAGACAGCCGGCTAGAGAAGGAAAGAGGAGTTAAATATGAAGTTCTGGGCATCCGTGATGGATGGGCAGGGCTTACCTCACCCCTGCCCGAGAGCTTTGAAAAATCGCCGAATATTATGCCTTTGAATGAAGAACTAGTCAGAACATGGGATAGATTTGGCGGCACTTATCTGGGTTCATCCCGAACCAATCCGTATAACCCTAAAGATGACCGCTCTAAAGTGGTTTTAGATAATATAGAACGCCTTGGTTTAAGTGCCCTAATAGTTATCGGGGGAGATGATACTCTTGGTGTCGCCTCAAAATTGGCCCAAGAAGGAGTTAACGTTGTTGGCATTCCCAAAACAATTGACAAAGACATCCCTGGCACTGACTACACGCTGGGATTTGAAACGGCCTTAAACGTCATTACCGAGGAGGTTGACAGACTGAGAACTTACGCAGGCTCGCACAGGGTAGTATTCGTGGTAGAAACGATGGGAAGATATGCCGGCTGGCTGGCACTGGAAGGAGGGGAATCCGCTGGAGCTTTTATCATTTTGATTCCGGAGTTTGATTTCTCCATTGAGAAGGTGAACGAGCTGGTTTTAGATGGGCTGAAGGCAGGTAACCGGTATAATATTATTGTCGTAGCCGAGGGGGCAAAGCCAGCCGGAGGTAGAACTGTGACGCGGGCAAAAGAAAAGGACGCCTTCGGACACGAATACCTCGGTGGAATCGGTAACTACCTGGCACAGGAAATTGAACGAGGAACCAAACTGCCGACACGAAGCATGGCATTGGGTTATCTACAGCGTGGTGGCGCCCCCTGTGCCTACGACCGAAGAATGGGCCGCTATTTTGGCATCGCCGCCGTTGATTTACTGGTCAAGGAAGACTTTGGCAAAATGGTCAGCTACACCAACGGCAAGATTACGGCTGTCCCACTCAAAGATGTAGTAGGCAAGCTCAAACTAGTAGATGTCAAAGAGCAATACGATACCGAGAGGTACAACGGGCGGCGTTCTATTTTAAGGCTCTGACCCGAAGGAGAAGATAGATGGTTTCAAGTAGCACAATTGACGAGATGATAGAGAGAGCAGTCTTTGACTCTGACCCTCAGAGAAGAGAAAGCTACCGCCGGAGAATTCGTGACCTGGCGACCACACGGGGTATTTTCCTGGCGAGTATTCAGGGTCTCTATGAGGCGGCGGCACAGGGGCTTTATAGTAACAGAACCGTCCCGGCGATTAATATTCGCGGTCTGACATATCATGTAGCCAGAGCTATCTTCAGAACAGCCTTAAAACACCGAGTTGGTGCGCTTATTTTTGAGATTGCCCGCACTGAGATGGTCTACACCGACCAACCAGCCGCCGAGTATGTAACTAGCGTACTGGCGGCGGCAATCAGGGAAGGGTTTAGAGGCCTTGTTTTTGTCCAGGGAGACCATTTTCAGCTAAACCAGAGCAGATTTGCTTTAAACCCTCAGGAAGAGGTAAAAGCAATCGAGGATGCCACAAGAGACGCAATTAGCGCCGGATTTCTCAATATAGATATAGATTCCTCAACCCTCGTCGATCTAGAAAAGCCGAGCCTCGATGAACAGCAAAAAAACAACTATACAGTCGCCGCGGATATGACCAGGTTCATCCGTAGTCTGGAACCCAAGGGCGTAACCATCTCTGTGGGCGGTGAGGTGGGCGAGGTGGGCAAGGCAAACACCACCGTAGCAGAACTCAGGGCATTTATGAAAGGGTATCTAAAACGGCTGGGAACGGGTATCAAAGGAATTTCGAAAATCGCGGTACAAACGGGAACAACCCACGGTGGAGTGGTATTGCCGGACGGGTCAATTGCGGACGTAAAGCTGGATTTCAAAACTATTGAAGAACTGGGCAAGGTAGCCCGAGAGGAGTATGGTGTCGGCGGCATCGTCCAACACGGAGCCTCCACTCTCCCCGAGGAGATGTTTGAACTCTTCCCCAAAGCCGGAACCCTAGAGGTGCACCTTGCCACTGAGTTCCAGAACATCATTTACGATAGTCCCTATTTCCCCAGAGACCTGCTCAACAAAATGTATCGTTATATAACCGAGAAATACTCCAATGAGTGGAAACCAGGAGATACTCAAGAGCAGTTCCTGTATAAAACCAGAAAGAAAGCATTTGGCGGCTTCAAAAGAGAAACCTGGCATCTGCCAGAAGAAAACCTCGGAGAAATAATGAGCGCCCTGGAAAACAAATTTTCTTTGATGTTCCAGCGCCTGAATGTTACGGACACCGTAGAGCTGGTAAATAAGTATTGCCGTAAACCAGAATAGTGCCTATGAGAGCAGTTTATCCAACAGGGGCTGGTTAAAACCTACCACCACTTCATCGTCAACGGTAATAACTGGCACTCCCATCTGCTTGGACTTCTGTATCATCTCCCTGGCTTTTTCTTTGTCCTGAGCCACATTATATTCCAGAAAAGAAATCCCTTTTCGCGAAAGATACTCCTTCGCCTTATGACACCAGGGTCAGGTGGGAGTAGTATAGATTACCACTTTTTTATCTGCCATCCTTTTACCTCCGGAATGAATAAAGATGCTTTAATCTGTTCTTAGAGACCGAGCAGGCTGGCGGCGTTGCCACCCAGCATTGCCTCGATGTCCTCCCTGGGCAGGTCTAACTTCCTTATCTCGGCTATGTACCGCTTGACACCCAGGGGGTTATGGTCATAGTTGAACGGCCAGTCAGTGCCAAACATCAACCTCCTTGGGCTGATGTTAGTCAAAGCACATTTTACCGCCGCCATCCCTGCCTCCCGACCCGCCATATTGAAATAGAGCTTATTAAAGTACTCCCTCCAGGGCTTGCTTATCATCGGCTTACCCGGATAGAGGCTGGGACAGCCGGGCCCGACATAGCCCATGTAGGCATCCAGGCGCTCCAATACCGCTGACACACCGCCACCAAAATGGTTCATTATGAACACCAGGTCGGGAAAGTCCTCCAGAACACCACCGAGACAGACACGCAGGGTGGCTGAGCACATATCCAGTTCCCGTGCCATAACGTAATACAGGGCATAAGGTGCCTGGACAGCGTCAAAACCGGGTGGTTCCAGCGTCACGTGGACATCGATTGGCACGCCCAATTCTGATACCTTTGCATAGAAGGGCCAGAGTGCCCGGGAATCCAGAGGGTGGCCCTCGGTCCACGTCCAGATATGCACACCCTTCAGCCCCAGTTCTTTTATCGCCCTCTCCAGTTCTCTAAAAGCGGGTTTACCCCCAAGCGGCGGCACCGTCGCCAACCCCAAAAACCGTCCGGGATGTTCCCGCACCATCCTGGCACAGAAATCGTTCCACCTCTGGCACTGTTCCAGGCTAGTGATGGGATTTGTCGTCAGCACCGCCATATCTATACCGGCTTCATCCATGAACTGCAAATGGGCCTCAGCACGCGCCGCTGCCTCAAAGGTGCGAACCTTCATCCTGCCGTCCGTACCCCAGTAGCGCTCACAGACCATACCGGACTCGCTCGTCCCTTTTTCGAGCCGGTCTACCGTAGCCGCATGATGCTCCATATCAATTATCATCAGTCCTGCCCCGCTCTGTCCTGATGGCAGTTTAGCACCTAGCCGCAGGGAGCGTCAACGCAGCTTATCAACCCATCCCCCTGAGGCACTCAGAAAAATCAAAGATTTTTCTGGGAACCCGCCTGACCCCCTTCCCTTGATAAGGGAAGGGGGTAGTTAATTTAAGAGAGACTTCGTCTCTCTTTGCCTCTCTATACTTTACGGGGACATTTAAGAGGTTGTTCACCTCCTGTCGGGCTTAATTCCTAAACAAAAAGCTTAAACTCTCCATACTTTACGAGGGCATTTAAGAGGGGCTTGCGCCCCTCTTTCTTTTTCTTCCCTCTCTCCTTAGAAAGGAGAGGGGGACAAAGGGGGTGAGGTTTAAAAATAATCTAAAATGAGGGAGATTGACAAGAAGAGCGCAACCGATTAAAGTGTCAAGTATCAACAGACAACACAGGAGGTCAAGAAATATAGTATGACGGATGCCCAAAAGTACTGGAACCCCATTCTGGAGACATTGCCCCAGGAGAAGCTAAAGGCGCTACAGCTAAAAAAATTCCAGAGAATCTTCAAGTGGGCTTACGATAATTCACCGTTCTATCATAAGCTGTATCGCGATGCTGGCATAGAACCCGGTGATATTAAAACACTTGACGATATACGGAAGGTTCCCAAAGTAAACAAGGCAGACTTGAGAGCGATACAGGGAAAGGAACCCTATCCCTATGGTTCAATACTCGCGGTGCCGTTGGAACAGGTAACGGAATACCGGCAGACCAGCGGTACGACCGGGCAGCCAGTATACCACCCTGAAACCTGGCAGGACTGGGAGTGGTCAGCCGAGTCATGGGCATACATCCTCTACGCCCACACCTTTCGGGACTATGATAGGCTATATCTCCCCTTTGGTTACAGCATGTTCATAGCCTTCTGGGCAGCACACTATGCGGCGGAGAAGATAGGCTGTGAAGTTGTACCCGGCGGTATGCTGGACACCGAAGCTAGGCTACTAAAGATGCGTGAGTTGAAGGTTACGGCTCTCGCCGCAACACCGAGTTACGTCCTGGGCATGGCTGACACCGCCAGAAACAAGCTGGGCATAGACCCAGCCAAGGACTTAAATGTCAGGAAGATATCCGTTGCCGGTGAGCCTGGCGGCAGTATCCCGGCAACGAGAAAGCGTATGGAGGAAGCCTGGGGGGCCAAGGTATACGACTCCGCCGGGGCTACTGAGATAGGTCACTGGGGCTATGAGTGTGAAGCTCAGTGCGGACTACACATCAATGACGCCTTTCACCTGGTCGAGATAGAGGATATCGAGACCGGGGAGCCTATCACCGAGCCGGGGAGAAAAGGTAGCATGGTGGTCAGCACCTTTGACCGGCTGGCTCACCCCTGCATCAGGTTTGATTCCAAAGACATAATAGAGTGGAGCCCCATAGAAAAGTGCGAGTGCGGGCGAACCTTCCGACTTCTTCACGGCGGCATCATCGGCCGAGCTGATGACATCAAAAAAGTCAAAGGGGTACTCCTGGCACCGGGCGCCATTGAAGAAGTGGTCAGAGCGATACCACAACTTGGCGATGAGTATGAAGTGGAAGTGACCAAGAAAGGCAATGTAGATAATATCACCCTGAGGGTTGAGCTCCTCCCTGAACACGAAGCAGAAATTGACGCTGTGCGGGAGAATCTAATTCGAGAACTCAGGCTCAAGACCGGCCTGAGGTACGAATTAGAATTTCGCAAGTACGGCACTTTGCCCAGATACGAGACGAAGGCTAAAAGGTTCAAGGATTTGCGTAAGAAGGAGTAAGAAAAGGTGACGAGCCAAAGTGTCAATATAAGGAGACTGGCACAGAAGATAGCATCCCTTAAGCAGGAAGCCAATGAAATAAAAGCTATGTCAGGCGGTATTCAGGCTATAGATAAAAACATTGACCGAATCCTGGCCTGCATCAGGATGCTGGAAATAAATATTAGTGATTTAGTAGACATCGTGCCGGATAAATAATTTTCTTAAACCATCAGCCTGAGGGCTAAGTTTCCCCTGGAACATTGACTTACGGAGGGACACGTCTCGTTGATGTAGCCATTTACCAAATTGGTACCGCTGGCTCAAAGTACGAAGGTTGTCTTGCCTTATCGGGTTATCTATGTTATCATAATTTAAAGCGAGTATGATTACAGAGAAGCAGAAGGCGCTGGAGCTAGCTATAGGCCAGATTGAAAAGCGATTTGGCAAAGGCTCAATCATGAAGCTGGGAGAGTCGGGTGCCATGGCACCTGTGGAAGTTATTCCCAGCGGTTCACTGTCATTAGACCTAGCCTTAGGAGTGGGGGGTATTCCCAGGGGGCGGATTACCGAAATATTTGGTCCCGAAGCTTCAGGGAAGACTACCCTCGGGCAGCATATCATTGCTGAAACCCAAAAGCGGGGAGGAATCGCTGCCTATATTGATGTAGAGCATGCCCTAGACCCAAGCTATGCCAGCCGTTGCGGGGTGAATGTTAACGACATGCTCATCTCCCAACCAGATACTGGGGAACAAGCCCTGGAGATTACTGAGGCACTAGTCAGAAGTGGGGCTGTTGATACTATCGTGATTGATAGTGTCGCTGCCTTGGTATCTCAGGCTGAAATTGAAGGGGAGATGGGAGACACCCATGTTGCCCTGCAAGCCCGCTTAATGTCACAAGCCCTGAGAAAACTGGCGGCGGCCATCGGCAAGACCAGAACAGCGGTGATATTCATCAACCAGTTAAGAGAAAAGGTTGGGATTGTCTTTGGTAATCCTGAGGTGACACCGGGTGGGAGAGCTCTAAAGTTCTATAGTTCGGTAAGGATAGACCTGAGGCGTACCGATACTATTAAGGAAGGCAACGAGGTAATAGGCAGCCGTATCAAGGCTAGGGTAGTAAAGAACAAGGTTGCTCCTCCCTTCAGAAGTGCCGAGTTTGACATCATGTTTGACCACGGTATAAGCCGGGAAGGCAACCTTCTTGACCTTGGTAGCGAGCTGGGGCTAGTGAGTAAGTCTGGCGCCTTCTTCTCCTATGGCGATATTCGCCTAGGGCAGGGTAGGGAGAACGCCAAGCAATACCTGGCTCAAAATCCTGAGCTTGCTCAGGAAATTGAGCAAAAGATTAGAGCCTCAGCCTATCACCAACCGTCGTCTTCTACTGATGATTAGAGAGTTTTTAACCCAATAGGTCAATAGAGAAAGATAGTAGGTGTATATAAAGCTGAGGCTTATAACCTCAGCTTTATTTGTTATGTTAAGAGGGGGTGAGAGCAAGGTGAAGAAGGTCACCGCCCTCCGCACCGGGAAGGGACGACCAAAGCGGGTAGATATCTTCTTAGACGGCAAATTTGCCTTCAGCCTGGATGCTGAGGTGGCCGTGAAAGAGGGGCTCAAGGTTGAGGAGGTGTTATCGGCCGAGCGGATTGAGGCACTGACCAGGTCCGACCGCCTTCACCGTTGCTTTAATGCCGCCCTGCATTACCTGAGTTACCGTCCCCGGAGTGAGCCTGAGCTGAGGGAGAGGCTTCAGCGTCGTGGTTTTGATGGAGATAGCGTAGAGGCAGTGATAACCAAGCTAAAAGAGCAAAGGCTGGTAGATGATACCGCTTTTGCTCAATTCTGGAGGGATAACCGGGAATCTTTTAGCCCCCGCAGTCAGTGGTTAACCAGGTTAGAACTGAAGCGTAAGGGGGTAGCTAACGATATTATTGACCAGGTAGTTGGTACCATTGATGATGAAGATAGTGCCTATCGAGCCGCCCTGAGGAAAGCCCGTAGTTTGCCCCACTCTGACGAGCCGAGCTTCCGCCGCCGATTAGGCGAATATCTAAGGCGACGTGGATTTAGCCACGCGGTGATAAACCATACGGTGCAAAGGATATGGCAAGAAAAGGGAGGTTTCAATATAAAGCTGGACTGAATGGTACCCGCTATCATTTGCTTGACTAGGCAAGTGACCTCGGAAAAGGAGGCGAGAGAATGGTAGGGTTTGAACAATTTGTCTACTATTTTGCATTATTCGCCGCCCTCATCATCGGCGTGATAGGTGGTGGTTTAGTTGTCTTTTTCTTCCGGCGAATGGCAGTTAATCGCCAACTTCGAAATGCCCAGAGGAAAGCCGCCAGAATGGTGGCTGAAGCTAGGGTTGAGGCAGAGAAAGTCCTCAATGAGACGAGGGAGGAGGCAGAGAAAATCAAGTCTCAAGCGGAAGCGGAGTTTCGTGAGCGGCGCGCTGAACTACAGCGCCAGGAAAGCCGACTGGCCGCCAAGACAGAGACTTTGGAACGCCGGTTAGAAAGTATAGAACAGCGTGAACGCAGTCTGGCTAACAAGGAAAAGGGAATAGAGTCTATCCGCGCTGAACTTCTGAGGATTAAAGATAAAGAACTAAAGCAACTAGAGTTGATTGCGGGTATGTCCAGTGCCGAGGCAAAAGAGGAACTGCTTCAAAGGATGGAGGTTGAGATGAGAGAAGAAGCCTCAAGACGCCTCCGAGAATGGGAAAGTACGCTGAAAGAGGAAGCCGATAAGAGAGCTCAGATAATCTTGTCCCAAGCTATTCAGCGTTCGGCTTCTGAGATTGTATCTGAGACCTCAGTGGTCAGTGTCCCCCTCCCCAGTGACGAGATGAAGGGAAGACTTATCGGGAGAGAAGGTCGTAATATTAGAGCGCTGGAGCAGGCTACCGGAGTTGACCTAATTATTGACGATACCCCTGAGGCAGTGACCCTTTCCAGCTTTGACCCGGTGCGGCGAGAAGTGGCTCGCCTGGCTCTAACCAAGCTTATCACAGACGGACGTATCCATCCGGCGCGCATTGAAGAGGTCGTCGCCAAGGCCAAGGAAGAAGTAGATGCTACTATCCGCAGTGCTGGTGAACAGGCAGCAATTGAGCTTGAGGTGCATGGTCTACGCCCCGAGTTAATCAGGCTGCTTGGTCGTCTCAAGTACCGCACGAGCTACGGACAGAACGTCCTAGCCCATAGTATTGAGGTCGCCTACTTAGCCGGCATGATTGCCGCCGAACTGGGAGCTAGTGTCGCCATAGCCAGGAAAGCGGGACTGCTTCACGACATCGGTAAGGCGGTAGACCGGGAGGTTGAGGGCGCTCACGCCGCGATTGGCGCTGACCTTGTCAAACAGTGGGAGAAATCTCAAGAGGTTGTTCAGGGTATCGCCGAGCACCACCTTGAGACAACTAATCCCAGTATCTGGGGTTATATCATCTCAGCGGCTGACGCTATCAGCAGCGCCAGGCCGGGAGCTAGGCGCGAGTCTCTGGAGAGCTACCTGAAACGGATAAGCGCTCTGGAGGACATAGCCAATAGCTTCAAGGGGGTGGAGAAGTCTTTCGCCATTCAGGCTGGTCGTGAGATCCGTATTCTGGTCAAACCAGAAGAGATTGATGACCTGGGAGCGATGAGGCTGGCTCGAGATATCGTCAAGAAGATAGAAGAAGAAGTAGAGTACCCGGGACAGATAAAGGTTACTGTGGTCAGAGAGACAAGAGCCATCGACTATGCCAGGTAGGAGGTCAGAAAAGCCCGGTGTTAGCACTGATGATTGGTGACATAATTGGCAAACCGGGAAGACAAGCGGTGCAGAAACTCTTACCCCACCTGCGCCAGCGGTACGCTTTAGACCTGGTCATAGCCAATGCTGAGAATAGTGCTGGCGGTGTAGGCGTAACTCCAACTACCGCTACGGAACTGCTCGAGGCTGGCATTGATGTGTTGACTTCAGGTAATCATATATGGGCTCAGAAGGAGATTATCCCATACCTTGATAGTGAGATGCCTATCTTGCGTCCCTTAAATTATCCCCCGGGTGTGCCGGGCAGAGGTTATATCATCAAAGATAATGCGGTGATAGTTAATTTGATCGGCAGAACCTTTATGAGCAATTTCGATTGCCCCTTTAGGGCTATGGACAGGCTATTAGCTGAGCTTCAACCCGAGCCGCGGGTTATTATTGTTGATTTCCATGCCGAAGCCACCTCGGAGAAGATGGCAATGGGGAGATACCTGGATGGCCGGGTCAGCGCTGTGCTCGGCACCCATACGCATGTCGGCACCATCGATGCTCAGCTGCTGCCCGGGGGTACTGCTTACGTTACCGATATTGGCATGACCGGCCCTATGGACTCAATCATCGGTGATGACGCTGAGGCCGTGCTTCAGCGCTTTCTGACCATGATACCCAATCGTTTATCTGTGGGGCGGGGCAAAACCATGTTTAATGCAATCCTGGTTAGGGTCGATGACCAGACTGGCAGGGCAGTGAGCATTGAGCGTATCTATCGGGAGTTAGAGGAGTAGTGTCTAGGGTAGACCTCCATATACATTCCGCAGTATCCGATGGAAAATTCAGTCCGGCTGAGCTCGCCCGTAAATCAGCTGAAGCCGGGCTGACAGTTATTGCCCTGGTTGACCATGACAATATCGATGGCATTGCCCCCGCCCTGGAAGCCGCCAAGAACTTCCCCTGGTTAAAAGTAATACCGGGCGTTGAAATCAGCACTGATATTCCTCAGGGTGAATTGCACATGCTGGGCTACTTCATAGACCATACTGACCGGGAGCTACTGGCGTTTCTGGAGAGGATGCGGGAATCCCGGCGCAAGCGGGCTCGGGGGATGCTTGCTAAACTGGCCGCTCTAGGTTTAAATATTGAGTGGGAGCGAGTCAGGGAAATAGCCGGTAGCGGTTCGGTGGGTCGCCCTCACATTGCCCAGGCTCTATTAGAAAAAGGCTATATAACCTCGATGAAAGAGGCTTTTAATAAGTATATAGGCTGGGGGGGACCAGCTTACGTTGAGCGAGAGAAGATAAGCCCGAAAGGGGCGGTGGAAGTGATACTACATTCTAAAGGACTGCCTGTGCTGGCACACCCATTAACCATTGACGACCCCGAGACCCTGATTATTGAGCTAAAGGAAAACGGTCTAGTCGGCATTGAAGCCTACTATAAGGACTATACCAGAGAAGAAGTCGAGAGGCTGGTTAGTCTGGCTGAGAAGTATAGCCTGATAGCGACCGGCGGTAGTGACTACCACGGTCTGGATGATAGTGCTGAAGTTATGATCGGTGGTGTTGAAGTGCCGGACGAATCAGCAGAGCAACTTATTGCTCTTGTGGAGCGGCGAATGCTGAAACCAGCCAGCCCCTAGACGAGGAGGGCTTGTGCTTATCAAGTTCATACCAATGGTAATAGGCGCCTATCTCCTGGGTTCGATGCCCACCGCTTATCTGGTGGCAAAATGGCGGCGGGGAATAGACATCAGGCAATACGGCAGTGGCAATGTTGGCGCGTCAAATGTGCTTGCCGTCGTTTCCAAACGGTGGTCCATCGTCGTAACCATCTTTGATGTCGGCAAAGGAGCATTAATGGTGTGGATAGCCCAGTTGCTGAAGCTTGAACCTTACCAGCAAGCCACTGTAGGTATTGCCGCCATTATCGGGCACAACTGGCCCGTATTTCTTCGCTTCCAGGGTGGTCGTGGTATCTTTACCAGCCTGGGCGTTATTACCGTGCTGTCACCGTGGCTGGGGCTAATTGCCCTGGTTTTTCCTTACCTTTTCTTCGCCCCCTTCCGACAGCTATCCCTGGGAGTGGGTTTGGTGTTGATAATTATACCCATAGTTAGCTGGTTCTTCAGCCAGCCACTGGGTATTACCCAACCATTGACCATTACCCTGAGTGTCATTGCCATACTGCTGATAGTCATCATCAGGCGACTAACAGCACCAAGAAGACCGATTAGTGCTTCCGTATCCACAGGAGAGCTGATTATCAACCGATTGCTTTTCGACCGGGATATAAAGGATAGAAAAGCCTGGATAAGTCAAACTGCCTCTCAGGTAAGCCCAACAGAACCGCCCCTCGAACCAAAGGAGCCTAGCCCTTAGCATACTGCTCACGCAGGACTCGTTTAAGCACCTTACCCATTGGATTGCGCGGAAGCTCGTCAACAAATACCACTGACCTGGGTCTCTTAAAGCTAGCCAGCTTGGCCCGGCAGTACTCCATTAACTCCTCGGGAGTAGCTTTCTCGCCCCTTTTTAGAACTACTACCGCCTTGGGCACCTCACCCCACTCCTCATCAGGGACACCGATTACGGCTGCTTCTTCAACTTTCGGGTGGGAATGCAACACCATCTCTAATTCCTCAGGAGAGATAAGTTCCCCGCCCCGCTTTATCATATCGGTTGCCCTCCCCGCCAGAAAGATATACCCATCTTCATCCATATAGGCTATATCACCGGTATGCACCCATCCCTCTTTGTCAATGGTCTGCTCCGTCTTTTCCTTATCTTTCCAGTACCCGCTCATCACCCTGGGTCCCCTGACCAAGATCTCCCCCACCTCACCTGGGGGAAGGGTCTTGCCTTCCTCGTCAACTATCTTCAGTTCAACGTCGGGTAGAGGCTTGCCAATTGAAGAAAGCCTCTTCAGTTTCTTCTCCCTGTCCTCCGGGCTTCCGGAAATAACATGGTCTTCGGCAGTCAGGGCAGTGACCGTCGCCGCCGTCTCCGTCTGCCCGAAGGCATTGATAAAACTAACTCCGGGAAAGACGTCCAGCGCCTTCCTGATGATTTCAAGGGGCATAGGGGCAGCACCATAGGTTATCACCTTCAAGCTGCTGAGGTCATGCTTGCTAAAGTTGGGGTGGTCCATCAATTGTTTCAACATGGTGGGCACCATCATCGCCCGGTCAACCCTCTCTTTTTCCACCAGGGTCATCCACTCTTCAGGTTCAAATTGCCGTTCTATTACCAGGGTTCGCCCTCCGTAAATGGCTGACATTACCGCTTGAGTGCCCGCCACATGATAAAGGGGGACAGTGAGAATATTCTTCTCCACTGTCTCCGGGTCTGGCGGGCTGACATTCTCAAGGACATAGACAGCAAAACTTTGATGAGTTAGCATCACCCCCTTGGGGAAGCCAGTGGTGCCAGCGGTATACATTAATATGGTGGTATCATTATCACCAATCTCAGTGAGTATTTCATCGGCTGGTGAGGAGGCAATCAAATCCTCATAATAAAGCATCCCACCGTGCTTAGCATCCAGAGAGATGAAGTTCTTTACTGAACTCAGGTCAGGCTTTATGGAGTTCACCAAATCGATATAGCGCTCGCCAATAAAAAGGGTATTAGCTTCAGCGGTATTGAGCATATAGAGTAGCTCGTTTGCCTTGGCTCGGAAGTTTAAAGGGACGTAAATGCCACCAATCCTGGCGGTGGCAAAATAGGCTTCGATACACTGGTTGGTGTTGACCTGCATCATAGCTACCCGGTCACCCTTTCGCACGCCGAGTTTTAGCAGGGCATTACCCAGCCTGTTCACCCTTTCATCCAGTTGCCTGAAGGTATACCTTTTCCCTTCAAAAACTATGGCCTCCTTGTCCGGACATATCGCTGTAGCAATGCTAAGAAACTCCGTCGTGTTCATCTTCTCCTTTACCTCCGGTATCTATCTAACAACTGATTCCCAAGATTAGCCTCAAGCTCCAGACCCCGTTCCAGACTCAAGTCGAGTCCCCGAACGATAGCCTGCTTGGCACAACTTACTACCTGGGGGTCATAGTCCTTAATTTTATTGGCGAACTTCTCCGCCGCCGGCAGCAGGTCACTTCTGGGCACTACCTGATTCACCAGCTTTATTCGGAGAGCCTCCTCAGCTTTGAGCCATCGCCCCGTCAGCAGTATATCCAAGGCATGGGCTCTACCTATCACACGGGGCAGGGTCTGACTACCACCAGCCGCCGGAATTATACCCAACCCCACTTCCGGGGCACCGAATTGGGCATCTTCGGAAGCTACCCGGATATCACAGCACAGAGCCATTTCTATGCCGTCACCCAGAACATAGCCGTGGAGGGCAGCGATAAATGGTTTATTTATATTCAGAAACAGCCCCCAAACATCGCGCTCCCAGCGCACCTGCCGGGCAATTATTGGCGAGGGTGCCGTAAGAAACTCCTTCAGGTCAGCACCGGCGCAGAAGGCCCTTTCCCCGGCACCCTTCAGTATCGTCACTCTGACATCGGGGTCGTCCCTAATCGCCGCCAATACCTGATAAAGCTCGTCCCGCATCTTCATATTATAGGTATTTAAGGCATGAGGACGGTTAAGGGTAACATAGCCTATCCCGTCACGCTTTTCGTAGATTATTGTCTCAAAACCGCTCAATTGCTTATTTATAGAACCCTATCCCCCTCTGTCCCCTTCCCCCTTAGAAAGGAAGAAGGGAAATATTTGTTTAAGAGAGGCTTCGCCTCTCTTTAATTCTCCCTTATTTCCCTTTGAACTCGGGTTTTCTCTTCTCAAGGAAGGCTCTAATGCCCTCCGTCCTGTCAGCCGTGGTGTGTAAGAGGAGATAGAGGTCTGCCTCAAGGCGAAGCCCCTGCTCAAGGGTCAAGTCCATCCCTTTGTTTACCGCCTCCTTAACATACCTCAGGCTAATTGGCGCTTTACTGGCTACGTTCTGAGCTAGAGCCTCTGCCTCGGAAGCCAGTTTGTCCTGCGGAACCACCTTACTGACCAGCCCTATTTTAAATGCCTTCTCGGCATCTATCGTCTCTGCGGTCAGGATTAGTTCAAGGGCTTTGCCCTTACCTATCAGCCTGGGTAGCCGTTGCGTCCCGCCATTCATCGGGATAAGCCCTGAAGCTACCTGAGGAAGACCAAACCGTGCCTTCTCTGAAGCCAGCCTGATATCACAGCTTAACGCTAACTCCAGACCCGCCCCCAAAGCGTCCCCATTAATAGCCGCAATAACCGGGCGGTCTATGCTGGCTACGGCTGCGGCAACATTGGTCTTGGGGGTCTCGCTGCCGCCACAGAACGCCCTCTCCCCGGCTCCAGTGAACACGACGACGTAAACATCGTCGTCCTGATTGATGCGGGAGCAAACCTCCTCTACCTCCTGCGCCAGCTCTAGGTTGATGAGATTACCCACCTCAGGACGGTTGAGGGTTACATGGGCAACATGGTTCTTTTTTGTATAGATAACGGTGGTATCGGGCATAAATCTACCCTCCCCTTGCTCACGAATTAACGGGGAAATTTCAAATGAAACCAGAGTCTATCTTAACTAACCTTGCTTTTGGCGTCAAGGTAGTAGCGGCAAATATTCCTCAGGCAACACCACTGGCAGAGAGGCTGCCGGCGGCACACGTCCTTACCCAGCCTGACCAGCAGAGCATGATATTCATTGAAGAGCGCCGCATCAGCGGGCAGATGAGCCATGAAAAGGGACTGATAGGCACTATAGCTACGGCTATCTGGTGCCAGACCGAGGCGGTTGATAATCCGACGGGTATAGGCATCAATAACAAAGACTGGCTTATTTGCCGCGTAAAGCAGAATAGAATCGGCGGTCTCCTCGCCAATGCCCCAGACAGAAAGAAGCTCTTGGCGAAGCTGGGCAGTACCGAGGGCAAACAACCTACTCAGGTCATCCCGGCAGTATTCGCCGAGGAAGTCAGCCAGAGCCTTGAGCTTGCGCGCCTTAACATTGTAGTAAATGCAGGGGCGGATGAGGACAGATAGTTCGGACAAACTTAGATGCCGGAGCGCCTGGGGTGATAGTGCCTTAGCCAGCTTCAGATTGGCGATAGCCTTCTCCACATTTCGCCAGGCGGCTGATTGGGTAAGTATGGCGCCTACCATGACCTCAAACGGCTCTTCTGCCGGCCACCAGTGTTGAGGTCCGTAGGCATCCAGAAGCTGATGATAGATTTTTTGTAGCAATTGACCTGCTGTTCGGTTACTTACTGGGGGCACTTCAGCATTATAATAGCATATTTAATAAGGGAAAAGGGGAAGGGGACACAGGGGATAGGGTTACCAATTACCGTTTGGTGTACTGTTTGGCTTTGCGAGCACGCCTGAGACCCGGCTTCTTTCTCTCCTTAGCCCGGGCATCCCGGGTCAGCAAACCGTTCTGGCGCAGTGTTTGTTTAAGGCTACTATCTGCCTCAACCAGTGCCCGGGCAATGCCGTGAGCGATGGCACCGCTCTGTCCCGATATGCCCCCACCAGCCACCTTGACCATAACACTATACTTGCCCAGAGTCTCAGTAAGCGCTAGGGGTTTGGCTATCATCTCACGGTGAGCCAGACGCGGGAATACTTGCTCATAGGGGGTACCATTAATAATAATAGCACCACCGCCCGGGATCAGCTTTACCTGAGCCACTGCCGTCTTGCGCCTGCCTGTCCCATGGTAGTAAATTTGTTTATCCAAGAGAGGCTCCTTTGGTTTGAGACTGATGGGGATGAGCATCACCAACATATACCCGGAGATGTTTCATCATTCTAGCCCTCAGTCGATTTTGGGGTAACATGCCCCTGACAGCATGCTCAATCACCCGGGTCGGATGAGTCTTAAGCATTTCCTCTAAGCTGATACTCTTAAACCCCCCGGGATATCCGGAATGCCGATAGTAGAACTTCTGCTCAGCCTTATTGCCCGTAACACGAACCTTCTCAGCGTTGATAACCACAACATAATCACCCATGTCTAGATGACGAGAGAACGTCGGTTTGTGCTTACCCATAAGTAAGTTAGCTACCTGGGTAGCCAGCTTGCCCAGAACTTTATTCGTGGCATCAATAAGATGCCACTCGCGCTTAATATCCGAAGCCTTAGGACTATAAGTCTTCAAAATGCCTCATCCTCTAGAGGGTTTGGATAATTCACCCGCATAAGGCACAGTCCACGAGCCGGAGCCGTTGGCCGGGCCAGACCGGGTTTCCTCGCTTCTAGTATACTATAAAACTCGTCGCTGCTCATCTCACCAAGACCGACTCTGATCAGGGTACCCACGGTGTTACGTACCTGATGCATTAAAAAGGAGTTAGCCACCATATGGAAAACGGCGAACTCCCCATCCTGTCTCATTTCTGCCTGAAATACCCTCCGTACCGGGCTCTTTACTGCCAGTTCACTACTACCAACAAAGGAAGCAAAGTCATGCTCACCAATAAGCACCTGACACGCCTGGTTCATCGCTTCAATGTCCAGATGTCTAGGAACAAGGTAGTAAAACCGTTCTCTGAGAGGTGACCGCGCCAGGCTATTCAAGATATAGTAGTTATACTCCCGGCTGATGGCGTGGCGTCTGACATTGAAGGAATCTTTTACCCTATATGCCGCCTTCACCGCGATATCTTTAGGCAGGTAGTAGTTCAGCGCCTTGATAAAGGTTTCTGGTGAATGATGCGCCCTGGTCCTGAAGCTGACCACCTGCCCCTTAGCATGAACTCCGGCGTCAGTCCGGCTAGCCCCCAGCACCCGAACCCTCTCCCCGGTAAGTTTCCATAGTGCCCTTTCTAATTCGCTCTGAATGGTAGGCCGGTTAGCCTGCCACTGAAAGCCGTGGTAACGGGTACCGTCATACTCCACAATTAAAACAATCTTAGTGGTCGTTGCCAAGTTGACCACTGGCTTTACCTCGGGACTGAAAGTAGTAGATACCATCATTTCACCAACTCAAGCTGAACCATGGGCGCGCCGTCACCCAACCTGCGTCCTAATTTGGTGATGCGGGTATAGCCGCCAGGGCGCTCAGCATACCTTTTGGCAAGTTCAGAAAAGACCTTATCGGCTACCTTCTTATCAAGAATAAAGGATAGCGCCTGGCGACGGGAGTGAAGGTCGCCGTGCTTACCCAGGGTAATCATCTTTTCCGCTAGGCCTCGAACCTGCTTAGCCTTGGCCTCCGTAGTCGTAATCCTCTCGTAACCCAGAAGGTCAGTCACCAGATTACGATACATTGCTCTCCGGTAATCTACGGTCTTACCCGATTTCCCCTCAACTGTCTTACGCCCCATATCCTATACCTCTTGTCACCAAATTGCTGCCTCATTTGGCCCGGGGGCTTTCACCTCCTCCTCGCCCTCTTTGACGTGCGGGGCGAGAGAGAGTCCCATTGCCGCAAGACGGTCCAGTAACTCCTGTTTAGATTTCTGTCCAAAATTGCGTAACGCCATCAGCTCTTTCTCTTCTTTGCTCAACAACTCTCCCACCGTAGCGATGCCACCACGCCTCAGGCAATTCATAGTACGCACCGATAAGTTCAGTTGCTCCACCGGCATGCGATATAGCTCCTCAGGAATACCTAAGGTGGTGGGCTTTTCCTCCGCCTCAACCTGGGACAGGCGGACATAATTGACAAACGGGGATAGTTGCTCCGTCAGAATTTGAGCACCCTGGCTAATTGCCTCAGCCGGCGATATAGTACCATCCGTCCATACTTCCAGATACAATCGTTCACGGCTGGTTTCCTGACCAACATAAATTGGCTCAACGGTAAAATTAACCTTGCGCATTGGGCTAAAGATCGCGTCCACCGGAATTACTCCCAACGGCAGATTGTTAGTAGATTCAGCCTCCTTATAGCCCTTGCCCAATTCCACATCGAACTCTACATAAAGCCTGGCCTCGGGTGAATCCAGGGTAGCCAGATAAAGCTCAGGATTAGCAATTTCAAAGTCAGCCGAGGGCTTAATATCCGCAGCACAAACTCGCCCCTCTCCCGCCACCTCCAATATTAGCTTGCCCGGGCGACCGGAAAGGGGCTTTAACCTGAGGGCTTTAACATTTAAGAGAAACTCCGTAACGTCTTCCTTTACATAAGGGATAGCGCGGAATTCGTGCTCGATTCCCTCAATCTTAACCCGGGTCACCGCGGCTCCCTGGAGCTGGCTAAGCAGCACTCGCCGCAGGGCATTTCCCAGAGTAATGCCAAAACCCTTTTCCAGTGGTTCGGCGACAAACCGTCCATAGTTATCTCTACTTTCAACACACTCAGCTTTAGGCACTACAAGATGAGACAAAACGCTACCTCCTTATCGCGAGTAATACTCAACTACCGCCTTCCCGTCAAATTCGGCGCCAATCTCATCAGGAGTGGGTAAAGATATAGCTTGACCCACAAGGTTCTGCCTATCCAAGCTTAACCAACTGACCACGGATTTAGCCTGAATATTCTGCAGCAGCTGCTTATAATACTCGGTCTTGGTATCCTTCCAGCTAATGGTATCGCCTTCTTTGACCAGGTATGAAGGGATATTAACCCGGCGTCCATTAAGCAAAATATGCCCGTGTTGAACGAGCTGGCGAGCTTGAGCACGGGAGTCAGCGAACCCCAAACGATAGACTACATTATCCAGCCGCCTCTCCAGCAGTACCAGTAGATTTTCGCCAGTGATACCCTGCTGTTTTGCCGCCTGAGCAAAAATGCGTTTAAACTGTCTCTCCAGAACTCCATAGGCATAGCGGAGTTTCTGCTTCTCAATTAATTGAAGACCACGGTCAGAGACTCTACGCCGGCGGCCTGATATTCTCTTTCGCCTCTCCATAGCGCACTTAGGAGTAAGACACCGGCTACCCTTGAGCATCAACTTCTCGCCGCAGCGACGACACAACTTACAAACTGCATCTGTATATCTTGCCATTTCTCTACCTTACACCCGCCTTCTTTTTGGAGGGCGACAGCCAGCGTGCGGGAGAGGGGTCACATCCGTAATACTGGTAATATAAAGACCCGCACTCTGGAGAGAACGAATGGCGGCCTCCCGCCCACTGCCCGGACCCTTCACATAAACCCCCACCTGACGCAAGCCGTGTTCCATAGCTTTCCGCGCCGCATCATGAGCGGCCAAATGAGCCGCATAAGGCGTGCCCTTGCGTGAGCCTTTAAACCCGGCTGTCCCCGAGCTCCCCCAGGCAATAACGTTCCCCTGGGGGTCGGTGAGAGTCACTATGGTATTATTAAAACTGGATTGAATATAGGCCCTCCCGCTGGGAATAGATTTGCGTTCCCGCCTTCTTACCTTGGTCCTTCTCCCCTGTGTCACCTTCCTCTCCTATCTAGTTATTTACCTCGGTTACTTCTTGGCCATGCCTCGCTTCTTGCCTCGGCCGGCTACCGTTTGACGAGGCCCCCGCCGGGTGCGGGCATTAGTGCGCGTCCTCTGCCCCCTGACCGGCAGATTATGTCGGTGCCTGATACCCCGATAGCAGCCAATTTCAATAAGGCGTTTGATATTAAGGTTAACCTCTTTTCTGAGTTCACCCTCAACCCGGTACTCACGGTCAATAATCTCCCGGATACGATTAAGCTCGTCTTCGGTAAGCTCATCCGCTTTAACATCAGAGTTGACTCCAGCCTGAGCTAGAACTCTCTGACTCAAGGTAGGGCCAATGCCATAGACATAGCGTAAAGCAATTCCAATATGCTTGTTTCCAGGGATTTCAACTCCAGCGATACGTGGCACCCTTTCCCTCCTTATTCGGTAAAATGCTAACCTTGTCTCTGCTTATGCTTGGGGTTGGGACAAATCACCATAACTACCCCCCGCCGCTTTACCACCTTGCACTTTTCACACCTAACTTTAACTGAAGCTTTAACTTTCACGTCCACCCTTATTTTAAATAGAATTACTTAAACCGATAGGTAATCCTGCCGCGGCTCAGGTCATAAGGCGATAGCTCGACCAACACCCTATCGCCAGGTAGAATCCTGATATAATTCATCCTCATTTTGCCCGAGATATGAGCTAAAACCTTGTGTCCGTTGGCCAGCTCGACCCGAAACATGGCGTTGGGCAACGATTCAACAGCTACCCCTTCAACCTCAATCGTCTCTTTTTTAGGCATAGACTCCCCATTTACAGACTAGTCAGTACCTCAGCCCCATCGTCAGTGATGGCGATGGTGTGCTCAAAGTGTGCCGAAAGACTACCGTCATTAGTAAGCACTGTCCACTGGTTATCATCGAGTCTGGTGCGCCAGTCACCAATATTCACCATCGGCTCAAGGGCAAGGGTCATGCCTTTCTTCAGCACTGGTCCCTGTCCCTTTAAACCGAAGTTAGGTATTTGAGGCTCCTCATGCATCTCCCGCCCGATGCCATGACCGGTATATTCTCTCACCACTGAATACCCTCTCGACTCAGCATAATGCTGGATGGCGGCGGAAATATCGCCCAGCCTCCTCCCAGCACGAGCGGCGGCAATGCCGGCTTTCAGGGCACCCTCGGTAGTTTCCACAAGCCTCTTAGCCTCCTGACTAATATTGCCCACACCTACGGTCACCGCGGCATCACTCTGAAAACCCATAAAAATTGCTCCAAGGTCAAGGGAGACGATATCTCCCTCGCGCAAGACCCGTTTCCCCGGGATTCCATGCACGATTTCGTCATTTATGGAAACACATATATTAGCGGGAAATCCTCGATATCCCTTAAACGAGGGCTTGGCTCCCAGTTTCTTCAGCTCTCTAGCAGCAATGACATCCAATTCCTCGGTTTTTATCCCTGGTTTCACCTTTAGCTTTAACACCTCCAGCACAGTAGCGACAATCCTGCCCGCCTGGCGCATTGCGGCAAGCTCCTCGTCTGACTTAATGATTATACTCATCTCTCCCTCGGGTAAACAAACTCCCCCCTAAGAGATTCTACTATTCTTCTCCCCACCTCGTCCACACTCCCCTCTCCATCTATTTCTACTAGCTTACCCGCCTGAGCATAGTAATCAATAAGTGGCGCAGTCTCAGTAAAATAGACCTCGAGTCTCTTCTTGGCTGTTTCCACGGTATCGTCAGGGCGCTGGTACAAATCACCACCACACCGGTCACACTTCCCCCAGACCCGCGGAGGAGAGTTAATAGCATGATACGGGGTCTGGCATTGACGACAAATCCAGCGCCCACTCAAGCGCTTGAGCAGTTCTGCCTCTGAGACCTTGATATATACCACCTTATCCAAAGCCCTACCCTCCTTAGCCAGAGCTTTGTCCAATGCCTGGGCCTGTTTCAGATTGCGGGGGAAACCATCAAAGATTACCCCTCCCTTACAATCTGAGGCTGATATACGCTCCAGAACCATTCGCATCGTTATTTCGTCAGGGACCAGCACCCCTTTCTCCATATAGGACTTGGCCTGTACGGCTAACTGGGTTCCCCGCTCTAGTGCCTGCCGAAACAGGTCACCAGTGGCAATATGTGCCAGCTTCAGCTCACGTGCCACCCTAGCCGCCTGCGTTCCCTTGCCGGCACCCGGAGCACCCAGAAAAACAAGATACACCTTTTCCCTCCTGTATGCAACCCGCCTTTGAGAGCGGTGTCATTTAATAAAGCCTTCATAGCGCCGCATTGTCAGTTGTGCCTCCATCTGCTTCATGGTATCCAAAACTACCCCAACCACAATTAATAGACCCATGCTGGACAGCTGTATCGTCTGGACATCGGTAACCTCCCGGGCTAAGAAGGGTATTACCGCCACTATAGCAAGAAAGAGGGCGCCTGCCCAGGTAATACGGCTGACTACCTGGTTTAAATAATCCGCGGTATGTTTTCCCGGTCGGATCCCGGGGACGAAGCCCCCCTGCCGTTGCAGGGTGCCAGCCAAATCCTGCTGCTCAAAAATCACCATAGTATAAAAGAAGGCAAAGGCAATCGTCAGTAGAAAATAGAGCCCCCAGTACACTAAGCCCAGTGGCAAGGCTGTACTAGGACTAAATATCTCCATAATGTAATTAGCTAGGTTAGGGTTATCAGCCGGACCGGCAAAATAACTGGCTATCATCCCCGGGAACATGACCATAGACATAGAAAAGATGAGAGGTATCATCCCGGCGGCGTTCACCCGCAGCGGAATATGGGTTGACCCGGCTTGCCGATACATTCGGTCGCCACGAAAGACGGTGCGAGCATACTGCACGGGAATACGGCGGTGTGCCTCGGTAAAGTAGACTATGGCCAGAATGGTAACTAGGGCAATGAGAATGTAAGCCACCAGACCAGCCACCTGCCCCTGCTGCCAAGCCAGCAAGCCGCCGCCAGCCGATTGCCAGTAGCCAGCGACAATGCCGGCAAAGATTATTATGGATACACCGTTACCGATACCGTATTCAGTAATAAGCTCACCCAGCCAGACCAGGAAGATGGTGCCAGCGGTCAATGCCAGAACCATGGCGGCTGTGGGCAACAACTCGGCACTGGCCAAAACACCCTCACGCCGGAGCAAGACTAACTGCCCGTAACCAGCAAAAGCAGCTACGGGCACCGTCAGCCAGTGAGTAATCTGATTAATCTTCCGCTGACCGGCTTCGCCCTCCTGGGAAATAGCCTGCAGGCGTGGTATAAGTGGCACCAAAAGCGTCATAACAATTGAAGCCGTGATATAAGGGTAAACCCCCATCGCGGCAATACTGAAGTTCCGCATGGCACCGCCACTGAACATGTCCAGCATACCCAGCAAGGCATTTTGTTCAAACAGGTTTTTCAGGGCGGCCACGTCCACCCCAGGCAGAGGAATATGAGCCACAAAGCGGAATACTACCAGCATACCTAAAGTCATAAGAATGCGACGCCTTAAGTCGGGCAGACGGAAGGCGTCAATCATCGCCTGAAGAAGGCGTGGCCTAGTTTGCCTCGGACGCATACCCCACCTCCTCCGCTCTGCCCCCTGCCGCCTCAATCTTAGCCTTCGCCGCTGAGGAGAAACGGTGTGCCTTTACCAAAAGGGGGCGGTTAATTTCGCCATCAGCCAGAACCTTGATTGGTCGTCGCAGGGACTTCACCAACCCGCTAGCCAGCAATCTTTCTGGTGTTACCTCACTCCCTGCCTCAAACATATTAAGCTTCGTGATATTAATAACGTTATATTCGGCTCTAAAGGTATTGACAAAGCCGCGCTTCTGCGGCAAGCGTTTAATTAAAGGTAACTGCCCACCTTCAAAGCCGCGCTTGACCCGGTAGCCAGCGCGGGACTTTTGCCCTTTGCAGCCCCGCCCCGAATAGGTACCG
>Ga0129301_1000298_pt1 | contig 26907 bp, 20 predicted proteins | sample ConPoolayeHmetaG_FD_94489 | JGI IMG/M metagenome (GOLD analysis project Ga0129301, IMG submission 94489) | Hot spring microbial mat communities from California, USA to study Microbial Dark Matter (Phase II) - Cone Pool mat layer H metaG ...
ACAGAATATCGAGCAATACCTGTTCCGCCTCGGCCGCCTTGGCGCTTCCGCAAGCCAGTTCGCGCTCGAGGTCGGCGATCGCACGCTGGAGCCGGCGGCGCTCCTCGCCCGAAACCCTGCCCAGCAGGCGGCGCGCGCGCTCGATCATCGCGGGCGCCGCGGCCGGCCGGGCCGTGCCCAGCGTCTTGACCGTCAGCTCCCGTACATTGGCGGAGCCGCGTTCTTCCGCGCGCACGTGGAGCAACCCGCTGGCGTCGTAGTCGAACGATACCACGACCTCCACTTTGCCTGCCGGGGCGCGCGTCAGCCCTTCGATGCGGAACTTCCCCAAAAACGTGTTCTGGGGCGCGAACTCGTGCTCCCCCTGGTAGATCTTGATCTCGGCCGACTCCTGGTTGTCGGAGATCGTGGTATAGACCTCCGCCTTGCGCACCGGGATGGCGGTGTTGCGGGGAATGATACGGCTGAAGGCGCAGGGAATCTGAATGCCTTCCGATTCCTCCAAGACCTCGATGCCCAGCGAGTGCGCGGCCACGTCCACCAGTATCATCTCCAGAGGCTCGCCCGCGATGATGCCGGCCTGAACGGCCGCACCCAAGGCCACCGCAAGCGCCGGGTCGACCTCTGCATGCGGGACTTGGCCGAGCACATCCTCGATCACATCCCAGACCAGCGGGATATGCGTGCTGCCGCCCACGAGAATGACCTTTTCGATGCGCTCGCGGGGAATGCCGGCATCGCTCAAGGCGCGCTCGATCGATTCCCGCGTCGACGCCACCAGGGGCCGGATCCATTCCTCCAGCTCGCGGCGGGCGAGTTCGCGCACAAGATTCTTTGGGGCACTCCCGTCTGCGGCGATGAATTCCTCGGAGATCGTGCAGTAGGGCGCATCGGAAAGGGCGATCTTCGCCCGTTCGGCGGCGAATACCAGGCGCGCCAGCGCGCGCCGGTCCCCGGACAGGTCGATCCCGTGCCCGCGGCGGAACTCCTCGATGAGCTTTCGCGTGACGACCTGGTCGAAATCGTCCCCGCCGAGCGCCGTGTTGCCGTGGCTTGCAAGCACCTCCAGGACGCTCCCGGTTTTCTCGACGATGGAAACGTCGAAGGTGCCGCCGCCGAGATCGTAAACCAGCCAGCAGCGGTCTTCCGCCAGCGAAAGGCCGTGGGCCAGCGCCGCGGCCGTAGGTTCGTTGATGATGCGCACCACATCGAGTCCGGCAAGCTCTCCGGCCTTCATGGTCGCGCGCCGCTGCAGGTCGTTGAAGTATGCGGGAACGGTGATCACCGCACGCCGCACCTCCGCCTGCAGGTACTCCTCGGCGGCCGACTTGAGCCGACCGAGGATGAAGGCCGAAATCTCCTCCGGGCTGTACCGCTCGTCTCCCAGGCCGACCTTCTCTTCGCTGCCCATCTTGCGCTTGATCGAGCGCACGGTGTGCCGCGGGTGCACGATGTACTGGTTGCGCGCCGGCCGGCCGACGAGCAGCCGCCCGGTGGCCGGGTCCTTCCCGACCACCGAGGGCAGCATCTTCTCTCCGTCGACCGGAATGATCACGGGCCGTCCGTTCTCCAGGACCGCGACCTCGGAATTCGTCGTTCCCAGATCGATGCCGATTATCCTGTCCATTTTGTCTCCTGTTTCCCGACGACGACCTGGGCGAACCGCAGAACTCGGCCCCCACGGCGATACCCGCGCACGATCTCTTCGATGACACGCCCCTCCATCTCCGGAGGCGCGGGCCGGACTTCGATCGCCTGGTGCCGGTGAGGATCGAAGCGCTCTCCGACCGCCGATATCGGCTCGATGCCGAGAGCCGCAAGACATGCGTCGCCGCGTGCCGCCACCAGACAGGCCCCTTCGGCCAGGCCTTTTTCTTCGTGGCGCGAGAGCACCTCCACGAGACGGTGCAGGGAATCGACCAGCGGCAAGAGCTCTTCCGCAACGAAAGAATGTGGAGGTTCCGGACCGCTCCCGCGCAGGTGCGCGAGAATCTCGCCGAGATCCCTCGCCAGGGATTCCTGCTGGGCCGCGGCGCGATAGGAATTCTTGCCGAGCTTCTCCACCTGATCGCACAGGCGCGCAAGCAGCACCGCCGTGTCGGGCGCAGCTTTTGCCGCGGGCGCCTCGGGCCGGGCTTCCTGTCCGGGGTCATGCGGCGGGCGGTCCGCTTCGTCGAACGCGAATGCCGGGTGCCGCAAAAGGCCGCGCCGCGTCAGGATCACAGCGGCCATTTCAGGTCCTCGGGAAAATCGCGGCGCAGGACTTCGCATTCATCCGAATCCGCAAGCAGGATCAGCCTCCGGCTCAGCGGAACCGGAGCGACCGGCGGCAATTGCGGGAGGCTCACCGGAAGCTCTTCGAAAGAGTCCAGGAATTGCCGCGCGCGTGCGCCCGCGTCGCGGAGCTTCTCGTAGGCCCAGCGAACCGCCTTGAAGCCTTCGGGGTCGCGTTCCGGAGGATGTTCCTGCACGCGCGCGATGTACGCCCTGCGGACTTCCTCGTCGGAGGCGCCCGGGCCTATTCCAAGAACGGCATAGGGATCCATGTCATCTCCCCAGAAGACCCAGCAAAAACGAGGGCAGGCGTGTCGGCTCGTCGAACTCCTCGATCCACTCCAGCAGATCGCGGTCGCCGCTTTCGCGCGCCAGCATCCGGGCTTTACCCAGGGCCTCCTCGGCACGTTCCGTGTCTCCCTGGATATGACAGCCGATGGCGAGAATGAAGTGCGCTTCGGCATCTTTCGGAGCGCGCTCGAGCGCCCTTTCGGCCCAGGCGCGCGCCTCCTCGCCATATCCGGCGGCGAGGTACTCCCGGGCGATGTTGCGCGGCACCAGCTCACTTCGGCTGTGGCGCATCGCCGCCTGGAACAGACGGGAAGCCTCCTTGAGATAGCCGTGCCGGAGAAGGAGCTGGCCGAACGGCCCGAGGAATTCGGGCTGCTCGGCATGCTCCTTGAGGAGCCGGTCGGCGAGGCGGCAGCACTCTTGCTCCCTGCCGCACCGGTCCAGGGTACGGAAGGCCTCGAGCCATGCTTCCGGATGTTCGGCGCCCGAGCGCAAGGCGCGCTCCATGGCCTCCTTCCCCTTTTTGCGTTCGCCGAGGCTGTATAAATAGCCGGCCAGCACCAGCTCGGGGCCGTACTGCCCCGGCAGCCGGTTGGCGACGTCTTGAATCAGGCGCAGCCCGGCCCGGCGATACTCCTCCGCGCTCATCGCGTCGAGGCGAGCCTGCAAACCCTGGATCAGAAACTTCTGGGCGGCCTGGTTCATCGGTTCCAGCTCGATCGCCCGGCTCCATGCCTCGGTGGCGCCCGCGGCGTCGCCATTCATCATCCTGGCCAGGCCCGTGCGGGTCAACAGGGTGGATGAATCCGGACGGTGCTTCAGGAGATGCTCCAGGTGCACGAGAGCCTCGTCCCATCGTTCCCTCTCTTCGCAGAGAGCGGCCAGGGCCTCGCGCGCTTCCGCGTCGCCGGGCGCGAAACGCAGCGTCGTCGCGAGGGCGCGCGCGGCGTCTTCCGTCAGCCCGGCCTCCATAAAGGAGCGCGCAAGGCGCCCGTGCACCGCCGCCTCGAAAACCGGGTCGCCCGGACCTGATTGCCGGGCGAGACGCCGGCGATTCCACCGGCGCCAATAGGCGGCGGCTTTCTCATGATCCCCGAGCCTTTCATAGGCCAGCGCCAGGTTGTGCATCAGGGCGAGCTCGGAACTCTCGGGACCCTCGATCTGCTTCCACAGGAGGATCGCATCCGACAGTCTGCCCTCGCGCGCCATCCTGGCCGCGCGCGCCGCCAGCAGTGGTTCCTGGACGCGGGTCACGGCATCTCGATCCTTCGCATGCGCCCCGCCCTTTTCCGAACAGGGAAGGACATCGTCTTCGCGCGCATCCCCCGGGCTGCGGCTCGACTCGTGAAGGTGCAGCCGCGACACGCATTCCGCCAGTCCGGGAAGCTCCAGGCCGCTTGCCGAAGCGGCCTGCATATGCTCGAGGGCGGCGCGCTGGTCCCCGCGCTGAATCTCCAGATTGCCGGCCGCCAGGCGCACGACCCCATTATGCGGCTCGAGCCGCGCGGCGCGCTCGAAAAGGTCCGCGGCCGGCCGCATGTCGAGACGGCCAACGGCCTCTGCGATCCGGCCCGGGGACCGTGCCGGCGCGGCGGCGCCGCACGCGGCACGCAGGCAGCAGGCAACGCCCTGGAGGAAGATCATGGAAGCGCGCTCCGAGTGCGGCGCACCCGCGCAGGTTGCGGCCGCCTCGCCGCCGAGCAGGACTTCCTGTGCGGCTCGGAGGAAACGCGTGCCCGGGCGCGAAGGATCCAGGCGGGCGAGCCAGCCGGGCGCCTCGGGCGAATCCGCCGCGAGCGCGGCCCAAGCGGCATGATAGAGATAGCGCGCATTCCCGGGCTCGAGTTCGACCGCCTTGCGCAAGGCCCACAGCGCTTTCTTCTCCAGGCGGGCCTTGAGAAAGGCCAGGCCCAGGTGAAACCACAGGAGCGCATGCGACGGGAGATATCGCGCGGCGAGACTGAGATCGGCAACGGCGCTGTTGGCGGGCGAGCCCGTCGAGTAGCCTTGGAGCGCACGGGCAAGCAGGGCCCAGGCGGCGGCTCGGGCGCCCTCCGGGTCGGCAACCTCCGGCGGCAGAAGCGACAGCGCCTTGACGGCATCGCCGACGCGCTGTTCGCGCACGGCCTCGAGCAGGCGACGGCAGGCATCGGCCGTCGCCGAGGGCACCGGAAGTCTGGACGCCGCTTTTTTCTTCTTGCCCATGGACGTTCGGGAAACGGGCCTCGACTGGGATGCGGATCATGCATTCCGCAAAAAAACCTAATGGTAATTGCTCCGGGCGCGGCGCGCAACTCCGTTTCCGCTTGCCAGCGATGCCGGCTGCGCGTAAGGTAGGAGCAGCAGCGGAGGTGATACCCATGGCATTCTGCACCAGTTGCGGCAGTCCGGTCACGGGGCAGTTCTGTACCAAGTGCGGCGCGCGCGCGGACGCCCCCGGTCCCGCATCGGCCCCGCCGTCGCCTTCGGCCGCAGACGGCCGCCCTGTGAACATCGCGTCCGGCGCCCCGCCCCCGACCGGCGCCAGAAAGCGCGGCCCTCTCTTCTGGATCCTCGCCGGCTGCCTCGGCATCATCGTCATCGGTGTCATCGTCGTGGTCGTGGGCGGGATCTTCGTCGCCAACAAGGCCAAACAGGCGGGCATTGACCCGGCGCTCATGCAGAAAAACCCGGGCCTCGCGGTCGCCAAGATGATCGCCGCCATGAACCCCGACATCGAAATTCTGGGGGTGGACGAAGAAAGCGGCGTCATCCGCGTGCGCGACAAGAAAGACGGTAAGATTCTTACCGTGAACCTGGCCGACGCCAAGAACGGCAGGATCGTCTTCGAGGATGAAAAGCATCAAAGGGTGGAATTCGAGGCCAAGGGAGAAGGCGACGAGGCCACGCTGGCCATGCGCACCCCGGAGGGCTCGATCCGCGTGGGGCCGGACGCCGCCCAGTTGCCGGACTGGCTCCCCTCGTATCCCGGAGCCGAAGTCGCGGGCGCTCTGGCCGGCATGGAGAGACATGAAGGTCAGGCGGCGGTATTTACTTTCAAGACTGAAGACTCCCCTGAAGAAGTCGCGGCTTTTTACTCAAACGCCCTCATGCGCGCCGGCTTCGAAGTGGCAAAGACCTCCACGGCAAGCGGGATCATGGTGACCGCCAGGCAAAGCTCATCAGGGCGCTCGGCGCACATCACGGCCGCGAGAGAGGGCGACGAGACCGTAGGCCAGATCATACTCGAGGACAAGAAGAAGAACCTCTGAGCCGCCCGCGCTCTTCTTGCTCGCCGCTGCGCTGCAGGGCCTCGCCCCGACAATTCTCAAACATCTCCGGAACACCTCCGTCGAAATGGCTGCAAGCGTGATGTTTCGCCGTTGTTGCATTCTGAAACATTCCGGAGTAATATGCGGTGGCGGTCGCGATCGAGACCGATGACGGAGAAAGGGACGGCAGGCGGATGAAATCCGAACCGGACAAGAGGTTTCTGGAAACGATTCTCGGCTCGGTGGCCGACGGGGTTTTCACGGTCGACCAGCAATGGCGCATCACCTCATTCAACAAGGCGGCCGAGCGTATAACGGGCGTGCCGGCCTCGGAAGCGATCGGCAAGAGATGCCGTGACGTGTTTCATGCCGACATCTGCGAACATGGTTGCGCCTTGCAGCGCACACTTGAATCGGGCCGTGAGATCATCGACGTCCCGGCGCACATTCTGAGCAGCAAAGGGCGACCGATTCCCATCAGCCTGAGCACCGCCCTGCTGAAGGATGCCGACGGCACGCTGCTGGGAGCGGTCGAGACTTTCCGCGACCTGTCGGCGATCGAGCAGCTGAGGCGGGAGATCTCCCACCAGTACACGTTCGAAGACATCGTCGGCAAGAGCAAGGCGCTGCGCAAGATCTTCGCCATTCTGCCGGACATCGCCGAGAGCGATGCCACCGTACTGATCGAAGGCCCGAGCGGCTCGGGCAAGGAGCTGCTCGCGCGCGCCGTGCACAATTTCAGCCTCAGGCGAAACAAGCCCTACGTCGCCGTCAACTGCGGAGCGCTTCCAGAAACCCTTTTCGAATCGGAGCTTTTCGGCTATTCCCAGGGCGCATTCACCGACGCCAAGCGGGACAAGCCAGGGCGCCTGGCGCTGGCCGAGGGTGGGACCCTGTTTTTCGACGAAGTCTCCGAGCTGCCTCCGGCTACGCAGGTCAAGCTGTTGCGCGTCCTGCAAGAGCGGGAATACGAACCTCTGGGCGCGGTAAAGCCCGCCAAGAGCAACGTGCGCATCATAGCGGCCACCAACGCCAAGCTCGCCGAGCTGGTGAGCCAGGGCAAGTTCCGCGACGATCTGTACTTCCGCCTGGCGGTCGTCAGGCTGACGCTGCCTCCGCTGGCCGAGCGCCGGGAGGACATCCCCTACCTTGTGGAACATTTCGTCCAGCGTTTCAATGTCAAGAGAGGGAAAAACATCGCCGGCGTCACCCCGAAGGTCATGGAGGCCTTCATGCGCTACGACTTCCCCGGCAATGTGCGCGAGCTCGAAAACCTGATCGAATTCGGCTTCGTCCTCTGTCACGACAGGCTCATCGACATGGGCCACCTGCCCGAGGATTTCCAGAACCTCTTCCCGCAAGCGGTCCAGGCCGCACTGCCGAAAACTCCGACCGGCCTGCAATGGGCCCAGGCGGAAGCCATCCGCGCGGCACTCCGCCGCAACCGCCACCACCTGGGCAGGACCGCCCGGGAGCTGGGAATCAGCAGGACCACCCTGTGGCGCAAGATGAAAAAATTCTCCATCACAAACGGTCCTGCCTCGGGACCGATGTTTCAGTAGTGATACACTGAAACATCAATTGTTTCACAATTGACGCGGCGCAGCGGCAGGCGTCCATCGTTCAATCCCTCCCATCTGTCTTCTTTTCATAGGCTTGGTGCTCCACGTCGTCCCTTGGCACCGGACTTGCAAAACGGGAATCCGGGAGGCGGGTTTCGATGAAGGTGGCGATTCCGCACCATGCCAGGGAAGTATCGCCATGCTTTGAGTATTCGGCGAGGATCGCGATCTTCACGATTCGCGGCGGCCGGGTGGCAGGCAAGATCGAATTCGCCTTGCAGAGCAAGGAAGCTTTCGATCGGATCCGCCTGTTGAGGGATCAGGGGGTATCGGTGCTGATCTGCGGCGGTTTGCAGGACGCGTTCGAAGGCCTGCTGCGCGCCGGCGGAATCAAGGTCTATTCCTGGGTGGCCGGGACGGTAGACGAGCTGCTGGAACTGTTCTTGAGCGGCCGGCTGGTGTCGGGGACGGCGCGGCTGGGCATGCGCGGAGAGGATACCGCCGCCGTGCCCGGCCACAAGAGGAGCACTCATTTTCCATGAACGGCAAGAGCAAATACAGTTACTACGTCGAGGAGCGCGCACTCGAGTTGAAGGACCGGCCGAGGAAATTCCTCGAAGCCTTCGCCGCCGTCCTCGAGCACTCCAACTACGGCCTGCCGCTCGAAGTCTATGCGCGCATCACCGCGCGCTGCAGCCGGTGCGCCGCGGATTGCCAGCTTTATCAAGAGACCTGCGCGGACGGCGACATTCCGTGCCGCAGGTCGGAACTGCTGCTGCGCATATACCGGCGCTATTTCACACGGGCGGGCGTCCTGCAGGCCCGCCTGGCCGGCGGCTTCACGCTCGACGACGATTACCTGGACGAGATGGCCGAAGCCTACTATCGCTGTACCGCCTGCCGCCGCTGCAAGATGACCTGTCCCATGGGGATCGATCACGGCCTGATTACGCACCTGGCGCGCTGGCTGCTGGCGGAGATCGACGTGATACCCAAGGCGTTGCTCGTGGCCGTGCGCGAACAGCTCGAGGGTGTGGGCAACACCTCGGCCATTCCGGTGCCTGCGCTCAAGGACACCTGCGAGTTTCTCGAGGAGGAATTCCGGGACATCTACAATGCGGAAATCAAATTCCCGATCGACGTGCAAGGCGCCGAGTATGTCTTCTTCCCGGCCGTTTCCGACTTCCTGCTGGAAGCCGACACGCTCATGGGCAATGCCGCGGTCATGCACGTCACCCGGGGCTCCTGGACGATCGGCACCGGCAATTACGACGGCATCAACTACGGCCTGTTCTACAGCGACCGCATGATGGAGCGCATCGTGCACAACGTCGCCGCGGAGGTCCGCCGCCTCGGCGGCAGCAAGGTGCTTGTCGGCGAGTGCGGCCATGCCACGCGCAGCGCCTGGTTCCTGCCGACCTTTTGCGGCAGGGATGCGCCGCCGGTCGTCAATTGCATGCAGTATGCCCTGGCCCAGCTCGAAGCGGGCAAGATCCCGCTCAAGGAGCAAAAGATCCTGGAACGCGTGACCTATCACGACCCGTGCAACATCGCGCGCGTGGGCCGGCTCGTCGAGGAGCCGCGCGAGATCCTGCGCGTCATTTGCAAGGATTACGTCGAGATGACACCCAACCGCACGGAGAACTACTGCTGCGGCGGAGGGGGCGGAACGGTGTCGATCGACGAGATCCGCGCCTTCCGAACGGGGCCGCTGGGAAGGCGCAAGGCGCGCCAGATCCGGGAAACGGGCGCCCGCTATGTGGTCGCCCCCTGCGCCAACTGCAAGAAGCAGTTGCGCGAACTCTGCCAGGACAACGGCCTGGAGGAGGTCGAGGTCGTCGGGCTGCACGACCTGCTGTTGAAAGTCATCGACCTGGAGAAAGGAGCGTGACATGGAAGCGTGGCTGGCATTCGCGCGCGGCCCGGCGTTCGTCTTCGCCTTTTCGTTCATGGTTCTCGGGCTGGTGCGCCATCTGCTGCTGACATTGCTGGAGATCTCGCGGGTCATGCGCCGGGCGGGCGACAAGGAATTCGCCTGGAGGCGGATTGTTCGGGCCACTGCCCGGTGGCTCTTGCCCGCCGGTCAGCTGCGCCGGCATCCGGCCTACAGCATGACCTCGATCCTGTTTCATGTCGCCATCGTTGTGGTGCCGCTCTTCCTTGCCGGGCACATCGCCCTGTGGGACAGAGGGCTGGGTGTTTCCTGGCCGGCCATACCCAACGGCCTCGCCGACGTGCTGACGGTCGTCGCCGTTGCGGCCGCGGCGGCGCTGGTCGTGCAGAGGGCGGCAGCGCGAGCGACGCGCGCGCTGTCCGGATTCCAGGAGTACGCGCTTCCGCCCGTCGTCGCCCTGCCCTTCCTGTCCGGGTTCCTGGTCATGCACCCGCAGTGGAATCCCGTTTCCCATGAATCGATGCTGCTCGTTCACGTGCTGAGCGCCGACCTCCTCATGGTGCTCATGCCGCTGACCAAACTGACCCATGCGGTGCTCGTCCCCGGCGTGCAGCTGGTGGCGGAGCTCGGCTGGCACTGGCCGCCCGACGCCGGCAGCAAGCTGGCCCGGACGCTTGGAAAAGAGGGTGTACCCATATGACCGTCCCCATGGGAATACTGACCGATACGACTCTGTGCACCGGATGCGAGCGCTGCGTCGAGGCCTGCAGGCGCGAGAACCATCTCGGCGCCGACGAGCCCCGCCCGTGGAAGCTGCGCATCGACGATCTCTCGTCGACGCGCTACACCACGATCGTGCGCCGCCCCGGCAACCACTACGTGCGCCGGCTGTGCCGCCACTGCCAGGAGCCGGCGTGCGTCTCGGCGTGCATCGTGGGCGCCCTGCAGAAAACCCCGGAAGGCCCGGTCATCTACAATCCCGACCTGTGCATGGGTTGCCGCTACTGCATCATGTCGTGCCCCTACGGCATACCGCGCTACGACTGGGAAGCGCTCGTGCCGCGCGTGCGCAAGTGCACGATGTGCTACGCGCGCGTCCGGGAGGGCCGCGTGCCGGCCTGCGTCGAAGCATGCCCGGAAAGGGCCACGATCTTCGGGCCGCGCGACGAACTGATCCGCGAAGCCCGCCGCCGCATCGAGCGCGAGCCCGACCGGTACGTCGACAAGATCTACGGCGAAACCGAAATCGGCGGAACCTCGGTGCTTTACATATCCGACATTGCGCTCGGCTTCCTCGCCTACAAGCCGGACCTCGGGGAAAAGCCGCTGCCGCAACTCACGTGGGCGGCGCTTTCCAAGGTCCCGTCGCTCATCGTCGGCATGGGCGGGCTGATGACCGGGCTTTACTGGATCATCGAGAGGAGAATGAAACTGGCGGCGCAGTCGGCGGCGCCGGATGCACCGGAGGGCAGGGAACGATGATCGACCGGAAGATTGCGGTCAAGACCGTGCTGTGGGCGGTGGTGGGGGTCTGGGTCACGGTCAGCCTGGCCCGCTTCCTGCGCGGCCTCGGTGCCACGACGGCCCTTTCCGACGCGACACCATGGGGCCTGTGGATCGCCTTCGATGTCATGAGCGGCGTCGCGCTCGCGGCGGGCGGCTTCGTGATCGCGGCGGTGGTCTATATCTTTCACCTCGAGCAGTTCAGGCCGTTCACGCGCCCCGCGATCCTGACCGCCTTCCTCGGCTATGTGGCGGTCGCCGTCGGGTTGTTTTACGACCTGGGAATCCCGATGCACATCTGGTACCCGATCATCCACCAGCAACCGCACTCGGTGCTCTTCGAGGTGGCCATGTGCGTGATGCTCTATCTCACGGTGCTCTTCCTGGAATTCTGTCCCGTGATTCTCGAGCATTCGCTTTTCGACCGGCCGCTCTTCCATCGCATCCACGCCTTCCTCAAGAAGGCCACGATCCCGCTGGTCGTCTCGGGCATCGTGCTCTCCACCCTGCACCAGTCCTCTCTCGGTTCGCTCTTCTTGATCGCCCCCTATCGCGTGCACCCCCTCTGGTACAGCCCGATCATCTGGATTCTCTTCTTCGTGTCGGCCGTCGGCCTGGGCCTGATGACGATCGCGGCCGAAGCGCTCTTTTCCTCGTGGTACTTCGGGCACAAGCTGCGCATCGATCTCTTGGGCAAGCTGGGCAAGGCGGCGTCGGCGGTGCTGTTCATATACGCCGGGCTGCGCCTCGGCGACCTGGCGCTGCGCGGCAGCATCGGCCATGTATTCGACGGTTCCCGGCAGGCGTTCGTCTTTTTGCTGGAGATGTCGCTCGCGGTTCTCCTGCCGGCGACGCTGCTCCTCGTCCGCAAGGTGCGAGCCAGTGCCGCCGGCCTGGCGACGTGCTCCGTCCTGACGATCCTGGGAATGATCGGCTATCGCTTCAATCTGTGCATCGTCGCCTTCGCGCGGCCGGAGGGTGCTTCCTACTTCCCGACCTGGATGGAGATCGCGGTCACCGCCGGCATCGTGGCGGCAGCCGCGCTCGTGTTCATATTCTTCGTCGAAAACCTGAACGTGTGCGACGCTGCGCACGAAGACCGTGGTTCCCGCCCGCGCCGGAACTTCGATCCTCTGAGCGCGCAGCTGCTCCTGCCGGAGTCGCTGGCGGGGGTCCGGCGCTACTCGCTGGCCCTGGTCGCAGGCGCGGCGGCAGCCCTGGCCATGCTGCCCCGCGACGTGTGGCGCGGCTCCCTGTTCCTGCGCACCGCGACCGAGGCGCCCAGAGTGCTCGCAGCGGTCGTCGAGCAGGACAACGGGGCCGCCGGTGCGCCGGCCTACAATATCCGGCTGGCCGGCACCCGACACCCAGCGGGCGATTCCGGCACGATCCAACTTTTCCTGATCGACGGCAACCGCGACGGCAGGCTGGTTCCCTTCCCTCACCGGCTGCACGCCGACAGGCTGGGAGGGGACGCTTCCTGCACCGTGTGCCACCATCAGGCCCTTCCCTTCGACCAGAACACGCCCTGTTACCGGTGCCACCGGGACATGTATCTGGAAACGGACATCTTCGACCACAATTCGCACACCCGCCGCCTGGGAGGAAACTCGAGCTGCGTGCGCTGCCACGCATCTCCTGCCTTTGCCAAGACGCGCGCCAGCGCCAGGCCTTGCGGCGACTGCCATCAGGATATGGCGGTCGCGGGCGCACTCATACAGCCTCCGCAGGGTGGCGTCCGCGGATATGCGCCGGGATACATGAACGCCATGCACGGATTGTGCGTCACCTGCCACAAGCAGAAGGTCGACCGGGAGCCCGATAGATTCCGCAGGGCATTCGCCGAATGCGGCACCTGCCACCGCGGCATCGACGGCGCCGAATTGCGCCGCATGGCGCCCTATGCAACAGCGGCAAAGGAGCGCAGTTCGGCCGCGGTTCGGTGAGCCGGGCATGCGCACAGGACATGGCAACATGGTGACCGAGGATCTGCGAAACTGGATCCGGACGGAGCTCTGGGATCAGGTGCCCGTGCGCATCGCCGTCATCGACCGGGACTTCCGCATCGTGGAGGCCAACCGGAGCTTCACCTCGGCTTACGGCGAGTGGCACCAGATGCCCTGCTTCACCGTATACAAGGGCCTCGACCATCGCTGCGAGCAGTGCGCCGCGGTCCCCACGTTCTCCGACGGCCGGATCCGCGTGCGCGAGGAGCAGGGCGTGCCGGTCGAAGGCAGGCCCACCTACTATCTGGTTCACCTCGTTCCGCTGGTGCGACAGGACGGCACCATCCCGTACATCATCGAGATGTCGACCGACATCACCGCCGCCAAGATGCTGGAGCGCGAGAAGATGGAGGCGGAACGTCTGGCCGCCGTCGGCCAGACGGTGGCGGGGCTGGCGCACGGAATCAAGAATGTTCTCATGGGCCTGGAAGGCGGCATTTACATTTTCCAGACGGGCATGCAAAAAGGGGATCACGAACGCATGCTCGCCGGCTGGCGCATGCTCGAGGAAAACATCGGCCGCATCACCTCCTTCGTCAAGGAATTCCTCGAGTTCGCCCGCGGGCGCACCCCCCAGGTCAGCCTGGTCGATCCCAATCGCGTCGCCCGCGACGTCATCGATCTGTTCAAGGACAAGGCAGCGCTGGCCGGCATCACGCTTGTCGCCGACCTGCAGGAAGGGATACCATACGCGTTCATGGACGAGCAGGGCATCCACACCTGTCTGGCAAATCTCGTGTCCAACGCACTGGACGCCTGCCAGATCAGCGACAAGCCCGGCAGGCACGTCACGGTCACCACATGGGACCGCGACGGGGTACTGGTTTTCGAAGTCGCCGACGACGGCGTGGGGATGGATTACGAAATCAAGAAGAACGTCTTCACCAGCTTTTTCAGCACCAAGGGATCCAACAAGGGCACGGGGCTGGGATTGCTGACGACGCGAAAAATCGTCCAGGAACACGGGGGCAAGGTGTCGTTCGAATCGACCGAAAAGGTCGGCTCCGTGTTTCGCCTGGAATTCCCGAGGAACCGGCTGCCTCGCCCCCCGAACAAGGAAGAGGACGCCGGCCCGGAAGGGATGGGTGGATCATGACTCGACCGGAGGAGAAAACCGTACTGGTCGTCGACGACGAGCCCGATGTCCGCCAGTATCTCAAGGCGATTCTCGAGGATGCGCATTTCCAGGTGCTCACGGCCGCCGACGGCGAAGAGGCCCTGGACATCATCCGCTCGCGGCGTCCCGATTTCATCTCGCTCGACCTGGTGATGCCGCGCAAATCGGGCCACAGGCTGCTGTACGAGCTGCGCAAGGACAAGGACCTGTCGCGCATCCCCGTGCTGATCGTCACGGCCCATGCCCGCGACGAAATGGGCAAGAAGGACCTCGAGGACCTGCTGGAAAGCCGGGTGATGTCCGGCCCGGGAATCTACCTGGAAAAGCCGGTCTCCCCGGTCGCCTACGTGCGCGCCGTGCAGCGTGCCCTGGGGATCGAAGAGAACCGGCGGGCGGAAGAGAAGCTCGCCCTCAAGGAGGAGCTGGAAAAGAGCCTGCAGGCCGCCAGCCCCGAAGCCATGCGGCGCGCGCTGGAAGCGCTGCGCAAAGCCAGGAAAGAGTGAGCCGGTCGCTCACGGCCCGCAACAACCGCGGGCTGCAGGCCGGAGAAGGGAGAATGAAACCATGCCAGACACGCGAGCGGGCGGCAAGAAAAAGATCCTGATCGTCGACGACGAGCCCGATGTCGTCACCTACCTGGAAGCGCTCCTGCAGGACCACGGCTATGATACGCTCCCGGCATACAACGGCCGCGAGGGAATGCAGAAGGTCCGATCGGACCGGCCGGATTTGATCTGCCTCGATATCACGATGCCGGAGGAGTCGGGCGTGCGTTTCTACCGCGAGCTCAAGGAAGATCCCGCGCTCGGAGGGATCCCGGTCGTGATCGTCACGGCGGTCACCGGTTACGGCGGCGATCCCGAGGGATTCAAGAAATTCCTCGAGGGCCGGCGGCAGCTGCCTCCGCCGGAAGCCTTCTTCTCCAAGCCGATCGACAAGGAGCAGTTCCTGGCTGCAGTCGATCGGTTGCTCGCCTGAACCTCGCGCCGGGGGGCCGGCCGCGGCCGCCCTCCCGGCGCGCAACGGCTGCGGGCGAGTCTTGACACCGCCGTCCCGGGCGCCCGCGGCGTGCGCTCAGCGATCCGCCGAATGGCCGTGGCTGTCCCGGTCGATGAACTTGGCCGTCGCCCGCGCGCGCACCCTGCCCTGCTGCACGAGATCGGCCTCGAGCACGTACAATGGAGGTTCGTACTCGCACAGCCGCGCCGTGATCTCGGCCGGCAGGCCGACGGCGACCGGCTGCAGGAAGCGCACGATCAACCGCGCCGTCACACCGCTCTTCCCCCGGGCCATCAGGCAGTGGGTCATGGCGGCATCGAGCAGGGTGCAGACCACGCCGCCGTGCACCACGCCCTCGTATCCCTGGAAGAACGGCGGGCAATCGAAACTCGCGGCGACGCCGCCGTCCGCGGTCGTGCGGAAGCGGATCTCGAACCCGCCGGCCTCAGCCGGCCGGCAGACGATGCACTCGCGGTGCTGCCGCTGCTGCAAGAGTTCCCTTTGTTCCTCTGAGGCCTGCGGTATCCCGCTCATCGCTTCCCCTTTCCCCCGTGCGCCGCTTCCGCCGGCTGTTTCAGGCGGCGGTAGTAGGAGTGGCTCGTGTAGAGCGCGGCCGCCGGATTGTGCCCCAGGACGCGGTCCTTGGCCACAAGCACCGTCACGGGCGCCCGCGAGTGCATGAAAAACACGCTGTCGTGGCCCACGCACAGGCCGATGACGACGTTGAGCTGCGTCCCGGCCGCCGCCAGCAGCGCGGCCTGGCCCACCGGATTGCACGCCGCTTCATACCGGCCCGGGTGCACCTTTTCGCCGTCCGCCAGCCCCAGCCGCTCCTTGTCGAGGGAACCGGCCTTGCAGCACACGGTATGCACGCGGAAGCCGTTGCGCGTGAAGATGTCGGCGGCGGCTGCGGCCTCGCGCATGAGCCCGACGCAATGGGCGATGCCGATCCGGCTCGCTCCGAGGCGGCGGGCGAAATCCATGATCTCCTCGATGCGCGTGCTGCGGCAATAGCCCGCGGCTTCCGTGCGTGCCGCCGCGAGTGCCAGCCGGCGCACGGCGTCGTTCTCTCCGTACGTGCGCCCGGCCTGCTCGAGCTCCCGCGCGCAGGCCGTCATCGGGCAGCCGGGCGGTGCTGCGCGCGTTCCCGGCGGGGCTTCGCACGAGCGCACGCCGCACTGCGCACACGTCCATTCCCGGGCCGTCCCGTTCATGCCGCACTCCTTTCCGCCGCCGCGCGCGGCGCGCGCTCAGTTGTAAGCCAGGCGCGTCGATTCGTCGTCGTCGAGGTGGCGCAGGCGCTCCTGCCAGCCCGGCCCGTCCCACGTCCCGAAAGCCGTATGATGCAGGTAGTACTTCTGCGGGACCGGGTGGGTGCCCACCACCGCCTCCAGGCCGTAACGGCGGCGGATGAACCGGCAGAAGTCGTCGATGTAGGGGCAGGGCGGGTAGCCCACCACCAGGCCGGTCGCCAGGTGAACCACCTCGGCGCCGTTCCTGGCCATCTCCTCGGGCGCATACTCCACGTTGCCTCCGGGGCAGCCGTCGCACGTGGTGTAGCCGACGAGCTCCACCTCCCGGCCGCGATAGAGTTTGAATGCCCCTTCGCGGTTGCGCAAGGCGCGCAGGCATTTGCCGCCCGCGCAGGTATGGTAACGATGACAAATGATAATGCCCAATCGCACGATTTCCGGCATAACCGTTCCTTTCCCGCTTCAGCGGACTTTCCGCAACGCACTACCGCGACAGCGGGATCCGCAGACCCCGCGCGCGAACTACGGGCAGGACACGGGTGCCCGCCCCAGGCGCCCCGCAAGGCGCGCCAGCACATCGTACAACACCGGCACCATGAAACGCCGCATCAGAATCGCAAAGGCAAACCCGCCGAGGTAAACGACCGCCAGCGGCCGGTGCAGCTCCGCGCCCGTCGTCACGGTCAGCACGAGCGGCAGCACGCTGACGATCATCACCATGTCGGTGATGAAAAGGGGCCGGAACTTGGTCATGGCGCCGGCGACGACGGCGTCGCGCAGCGCCATCCCCTGCCGCCGGAAATCGTTGATCTTGGCCACCAGGATGATGTCGTTCTGCGCGCACACGCCGAACAGGGCGATCAGGCCGATGGTCGAGGAGACATTGACGGTCTGGCCCGCGACGAGCAGCCCGATGATCCCCCCGACCAGCGCCGACGGGATGTTCAGGATCACCAGCAGGGCCTGCCACACGGACCCGAATGAAGAAAAAAGCACGACGAAAATGATCAGCAGAACGATCAGCATGACGACCGTGAGCTGGTGCAGCGCGCGCTGCTGGCTCTCGTACTGCCCGCCGAAGCTGACCGCGTAGCCCGGCGGCAGCGCGACGCTCTCCTCGAGCTTGCGCCGCGCCTCCTCGACGAAGCCGCCGATGTCGCGCCCCACGATGTTGCACAGGATGATCTTGCGGCGCATGAGGTTCTCGCGGAAGACCGTCTGCGGCCCTTCGCCGCGCTCGATGTCGGCCAGTTCGGAAAGCGGGATGCGCTGCCCCCCGGGTGCGTCCACGAGCAGGTTGCGGATCGCCTCCTCGCTGTTGCGATAGGCATCGGGGAGGCGGATGAGGAGAGGAGTAACCCGGTCGGGTTCGTAAACGTCGGTGGCTTCGATTCCGTTGAGTGCCGTCTCCACGATCTCCGCAACCTGCGCCACCGGGATGCCGAAGCGTGCCAGCCGCTCGCGTCTCAGGCGTATGATCAGCTGGGGGATCCCGGTGGTCTGCTCGATCTGCAGGTCGGCCACCCCCGGGATGGTCGCGAGCACATTGCGGATTTCCTCGATCCTTTCGTTCAGCACCGCCAGGTCGGGGCCGAAGAGCTTGACCGAAAGCTGGCCCTCGGTCCCGGTCAGCATCTCGGCGAGCTTGTTGGCGATCGGCTGCTCGAAGATGTAGGCGATGCCCGGGATCTTGTCCAGCTCGGCGCGCATGGCCTGGATCAGGGCCGGCAGATCCCGCGAGCGTCTTTCGACCGGCAGTAGCTGGATGTTGTAATGGCTGTGGTTGACGGGATGGAGGTGCTCGGAAGCCTCCGCCGTCCCCGTGGTGCGCGCAACCGAAACGACCTCGGGAAAGGACAGAAGGATCTTTTCGACCCGGCGGCCCATGCGCACCGATTCTTCCAGCGAAGTCTCCGGCAGCATGACCGTAGAAACCATGAGAGCCCCTTCATCCAGTGGCGGCACGAACTCCTTGCCCAGGAGGGTGTACGCGTAGCCCGCGCCCGCGATCAGCAGGAGGAAAAGGGCGATGATGGGTTTCTCCAGGCGGAAGCAGCGCACGAGCAGGGCGCGGTAGGCGGCGAGCAGGAGCCGGTTGACTGGATCCCCCGCCCCTTTGCCGCTTCCCTGCTTCAGGCAGGTCGCGGCCAGGATGGGCTGCAGCGTCAGGTTGAGCACGAGCGCGCCGAGAAGCGCGCCGGCCACGGCGAACGCCGTGGGGCGGAACATCGCACCCTCGAGCCCCTGGAGGGTCAGCAGGGGCAGGAAGACCAGGATGATCAGAATACTGGCGGAAAACAGATAACTCCCGACTTCCTTGGCGGCTGCGGCGGTCAGCTCGGCCGTGCTCGCGCGCCCGCCTTGCTCGCGCAGCACGCGGTAGATGTTCTCCACCATGATGATGGAGCCGTTGGCCACCTTGCCGATGCCGATCGCCAGGCCGCCGATCGACATCACGGTCAGCGAGACGCCGCACAAGTCCATGACCACCAGAGCAATCAGCAGGGAGAACGGGATGGTCAGCGAGGCGATCAGCGAGCTGCGCAGGTTCCACATGAAAAAGATCATCACGATGACCACCAGAACCGCGCCCTGCAGGATCGATACCTGCACGTGCTCGAGCGACTTGAGGATGAGAACGGATTGATCGTAGAAGGGCTCGATCCGGATATTCGCGGGCAGGTCGCGCCGGATGCGCGCGATCGCCTCCTTCAGGTTGCGGATCGCCGCCAGGGTATCGCCGCCGTACTGCTTCTCCACGGTGACGTAGACCGCCTCCCGGCCGTTGTAGCCTCCGTCCTCCCTGCGGAATTTCGGGCCGACGCGCACGTCGGCGACGTCCTTGACGAACACGGGCACGTTGTCGCGCGAGGTGATCACGGTGTTGCGGATGTGATCGAGCGTGTCGATGCGCCCCAGCCCTTTGACCAGCACCTCCTGCGGTCCCTGCAAAATGATGCCGCCGGAAAAGTTGCGGTTGCTCTTTTCGATGGCTTCCTTGACCTCGGAGATGCCGATGCCGTAGTTCTTGAGCATGTCGGGCTTCAGGAGCACCTGGAACTGCTTGACGAATCCCCCGAGGTTGATGATGAACGCCACTCCCGGGACGCCCTGCAGGCGGTAACGGATGGTCCAGTCGGCGATGGAGCGCAGTTCCATCGGATCGGCCTCGTCGCCCGTGACCGCGAACTCGAAGACCTCGCCCATGCGGGAGGAAACCGGGCCCAGGATCGGAGTGCTGGTGCCGAGCGGCAACCGCCCGGCAATGAGCTCGAGTTTGCTGGAGACGATCTGGCGCGCCAGGTAGATATCCATGCCCCAATCGAATTCCACCGTGACCACGGAGCTGCCGGTGGTGGACTCGGAGCGTACGCGCGTCACTCCCGGGGCGCCCGACATCAGACTTTCCAGGGGAAAGGAAATGAGCCGCTCGACGTCCTCCGAGGGCATCCCCGGATTTTCGGTGATGATTTTGACGAGCGGAGCGTTCAGGTCGGGGTAGATGTCCTTGGGCATGCGGAAGTACGAGATCACACCCCATATGGACACGAGCAGGATCAGAAGCACCGTCAGCAGGCGGCGCTTCAGGGCAAAATCGATGATTCTATCGATCATGGCTCACCAGCCGGATGGGTTGCCGTCACGATGCCGGGCCGGATCTCAGCGCACGCCGGCCTTTTTGAGCAACTCGTCGTACATTCTGGACTTGAGCGTGTAATTGCCTTTGACGACGACCTCCTCCCCTTCCTGCAGGCCGGAAGAGATCGCGCAGAAGCCGTTCTGCACCATGCCGGCGGCCACCACGCGCGGGACATAGTGCCCTCCCTCCTTGACGAAGACGATCTTCTGGTTCCGGTCGTCCAACAGCGCTTCCGCGGGCACGGCCAGAAGCTTCCGGCTGCCGTTGAGAGAGATGGTGACGTCGGCGAACATGCCCGGTTTGAGCTTGAAGCCGCGGTTCTGCACCTCGGTTCGGACCGTGACCGTGCGCGTCTCCTGATTCAGGAGGTCGCCGATATAGCTGACCTTTCCGGTGAAGACCTCGCCCGGCCACGCGGGAACGGACACGCGCACGTCCTGGCCGATGCGGATCTTGCCGATGTCTCGTTCGAATACCTCGGCATCGACCCACAGAACCGAGGGATCCATGATGGTCATGAGTTCGGCGTTCTGATCCGCCATGCTCCCCAGAACGGCCTTCTGTTCGATGACCTTGCCGCTGATGGGAGCGAACAGCACGATCTCGGGGTTGATCTGGTGGCTCTCGGCCATTGCTTTGACATCGGCTTCGGAAAAACCGAGTACGTGGAGTCTCTTTTCCGCGGCGTCCAGGTTCGTCTGCGCCACCTTGAACTGTGCCTCGCTCGCCAGGGCGTTTTTCTGGGCGCCCACGCCGCGCCCGAACAGGCGCTGCTCGCGCTCGTAATTGCTGCGCGCGAGTGCGAGATCGGCGACCGCCTTGTAATATTCCGACTTTGCCCGGCCCACCTCTTCACTCTGCACGGTGAGCACCCGCTGGCCTTTTTCCACCCAATCGCCGATTTGCACATGGATCGCCGCGATCCTGGCGGGGAAGGCGTAGCTCACCTTGGCCGTGCGCGTCTGCGGCGCGAGGACCTTGCCCATGGCGGAATGCAGCGACTGCAGCGGCCGGTAGACGGCCCTGACGGTCGTGATCTCGAAGCCCTGTTCTTCTTGAGGCGTAAGCGTAAGCGCCTGATAGGCGGCGCGGCCGCGCCCGTAAGCCTGCCCCGAAAGCCCGCGCCCGCGTCCCCGACCGGCTGCCGCAAACCCGGTCTCGCGGGATGACTCCACGGATGCGGCGGCCGTTTGAGTCTCGTTCGAAAGATCCCCGGAATGCTCTCCGGCGGGCTCGGACTGTTTGCGAAACCGCTGACAGCCCGGCAGCGAACCGAAAAAGCACGCGATCAGGATCCAATGGAATACGGATCGTCTCATGGTCGTTTCTCCCCGCCGATCGGGCTATGGCACACGGCCGACGGCCTTTTCCAGATCGGCGATCGCCACGGCGTACTCGTACAGGGCATCGGCATAGGATTTTCTGGATTCGTTGAGGGTCCGGCGTGCCTCGATCAGCTCGATGCCGCCGATCTCCCCCTCCTGGTAGCTGAAGAGGAACATCTCGTACATTTCCTCCGCCTGGGGCAGGATCTGTTCCCGGTAGAGAGCGATCTGATCCCGCGCCCGCTGCGCGCCGGTGTAGGCTTCCGCCACCTCGAGCAGAATCGCGTTGCGCACCTGCTCGGCCTCGCGCTCGAGCGCCCCGATGTTGGCGCGGGCCTCGGCGATCTCGGCGTTCTGTCGCTGGCGGAACAGAAACGGCAAGGGCAGCTCGACGGTAAACGAGGAGCTCGTGGGCTCACCCCTCAGTCCGTGGCGCGAAAGGTTGACACTCAAGTCGGGCCAGTTGCTGAGGCGCGCACTTTCCTGCACGAGCGTTTCCTTCTCCACCGAGTGGCCGAGCCTTTTCAATTCGGGGCGCAGGGTCAGGGCTTCCCGCTTGAGATCCTCGAGCCCGAGGTCGCTGAAGGGAATTTCAAGCCTCCCGGAGATCTGGATGGGGTCGTTCTCGCGGCGCCCCAGATTGTAGTTCAGGCGCGCCCTGGCCAGGTCGAGTTCCTTGGCGGCGACCCTGGCCGCATTGGCGGCCTTGAGCGTTTCGACCTGCGCCCGCAGCACCTCGATGCGGCCGACATCGCCGGCCTCGAGTTTCAGTTCGGCCTTCTGCTGATAGTCCCGCGCCAGTTCCAGATCACGCTCGGCATACTCCAGCTTTTCCCGGGCGAGCAGCAGGCCGTAGAAGGCGCGGCGCACCTGATACGCAACCTCGAGCTTGACGAGATCGATGTCGCTCGCAACTTCGTCCGATTCCTTCTCGGCGATCTTTCCCCGCAGCGTGCGCTTGCGCGGCAGTTCCAGCAGCTGATTGACGCCCAGGTAATTCTCCCCGGAGTTGATGAAATCGAGCGGGCGCGGCTGCAGATCGGAGTTGAAGCTGACGCTCGGATAGGGAAAGGCGGTGGCCTGCCTGATACGCGCGACGGCCGCTTCGTGCTGTTTCATCGCCGAACGGATCAGCGGATGGCGCTCGAGAGCCAGCGTGAGGCACTGCTCGAGCGACAGGGCCTCGCCGGAACCGTTCTGCCCCATGAGCGGGCTTGCAAGCCACGGGAGGAGGTAGAGGTAATATCGAACCATGCGACCGGGCATCGAGCCTCCTTGAGCGAGAAACGGGAAAGGACAGCGGGCTGCCGGCGACGGGCGCCGGCGAGACGGGGCGTCAGACGAGCGGCGGAGCGCGCGCCGAAATCGAGGGCGCGATCTCATTCTCGTAACAGAAGGTGGGGTGCAGGCTCAAAAGCTCGCAATCGGCCGGTGCGGGCAGCTCGAAGGCGTCGGCGGGAACGGTTGCGTGAGCGGAGTTCTGGAAATGGCACGCCGGGCAGCGCGGATCTTTACTCGCAAGCGGCTCTGTGTGAAAGAAGTCGATGCCGACGACGACGAAGAAAAACGCGGCGAGGAGAACGACGGCGAGCGCCTTGCTGGATTTCCCGGCCATGGCCCCCTGATTTCGCTTCGAAGTCGACCGCAAGTGTCGATTATCGGGATTTGTCGCCGGATTGCAAGCGAAATGTAACAGGGGCAAGCGGTAACCGAAAGGGGGGGAAATGCGTCGCGCGCGAAAAAAAGAAAAGCCCCGGGAACGATCCCGGGGCTTTCGTTTTCAAATCCGGCGACGACCTACTCTCCCACGTCGTTGCCAACGCAGTACCATCGGCGCTGGAGGGCTTAACTTCCGTGTTCGGGATGGGAACGGGTGTTTCCCCTCCGCTAAGGTCACCGGAAACCCGAAATGTCTCAGGCAAAGACCGGAACGTGCCGCCGCGTACTGGAATTTCGGAGGGGTAAATTTTATGGTCAAGCCTCACGACCGATTAGTACTGGTAAGCTGCACGCGTTGCCGCGCTTCCACACCCAGCCTATCACCTGGTAGTCTTCCAGGGGTCTTCAGTCCCCCGAAGGGGAAGGGATATCTTATCTTGGGGTGGGCTTCACGCTTATATGCTTTCAGCGTTTATCCCGTCCGAACTTGGCTATCCAGCTGTGCCGCTGGCGCGACAACTGGTGCACCAGAGGTTCGTCCATCCCGGTCCTCTCGTACTAAGGATAGCTCCCCTCAAATATCCTGCGCCCACCACAGATAGGGACCGAACTGTCTCGCGACGTTCTAAACCCAGCTCACGTACCGCTTTAATGGGCGAACAGCCCAACCCTTGGAACCTTCTTCAGCTCCAGGATGCGATGAGCCGACATCGAGGTGCCAAACCTTGCCGTCGATATGAACTCTTGGGCAAGATCAGCCTGTTATCCCCGGCGTACCTTTTATCCGTTGAGCGATGGCCCTTCCATGCAGAACCACCGGATCACTAAGTCCTGGTTTCCCATCTGCTCGACTTGTATGTCTCGCAGTCAAGCGTGCTTATGCCTTTGCACTCGACGGCTGATTTCCAAACAGCCTGAGCACACCTTCGAGCGCCTCCGTTACCGTTTAGGAGGCGACCGCCCCAGTCAAACTACCCGCCAAGCAATGTCCCTCGCCCGGATGACGAGCGTAGGTTAGTACCTCAGAACGATAAGAGTGGTATCTCACCGTCGGCTCCCTGCAGGCCGAGACCCACAGTTCAAAGCCTCCCACCTATCCTGCGCATACCGCACCGAAGTACATTGCTAAGGTGTAGTAAAGGTGCACGGGGTCTTTCCGTCTAGTGGCGGGTAACCGGCATCTTCACCGGTATTACAAATTCGCTGAGCCACTCGTCAAGACAGTCGTCAGATCGTTACGCCATTCGTGCAGGTCGGAACTTACCCGACAAGGAATTTCGCTACCTTAGGACCGTTATAGTTACGGCCGCCGTTCACCGGGGCTTCAATTCAGGGCTTCTGAGGATTGCTCCCCATGACCCCTCCTTTTAACCTTCCGGCACCGGGCAGGCGTCACACCCTATACGTCGATTTTTTGTCTTCGCAGAGTGCTGTGTTTTTAGTAAACAGTCGCCTGACGCTGGTCACTGCAACCCTCTTCGGCTTCACCCGCGAGGGGCTACACCTAGTGAGGGCACTCCTTCTCCCGAAGTTACGGAGCCAATTTGCCTAGTTCCTGAACGAGTGTTCTCTCAAGCGCCTTAGGATTCTCTCCCCATCTACCTGTGTCGGTTTGCGGTACGGTCGCCCTCGCGGCTCGCTAGAGGTTTTTCTCGGCAGCGTGGAGTCGGCTGGTTTGCGCCTTACGGCTCCCCATCGCCTCTCGGAGTTAGTGCCCGGCCGGATTTGCCTGGCCGGACCTCCTACCGGCTTGGCCCTCCACCTCCAATCGGAGGGACAGCCTATCCTCCTGCGTCACCCCATCGCTGATAACGCCGCGCTGACGGTTGCCGAATGTTGACGGCATTCCCATCGCCTACGCCGTTCGGCCTCGGCTTAGGGACCGACTGACCCTGGGCGGATTAACCTTCCCCAGGAAACCTTAGATTTTCGGCGTCGCGGGTTTCCACCGCGATTATCGCTACTTATGCCGGCAGGGTCTCTTCCAATACCTCCATGGCCCGTCGCCGGACCACTTCGCAGGCCTATGGAATGCTCCCCTACCACTGTCGCCTTGCGGCGGCCAATTCACGGCTTCGGTAACGAGCTTGAGCCCCGTTGAATTGTCGGCGCGGACCCACTTGACCAGTGAGCTGTTACGCTTTCTTTAAAGGATGGCTGCTTCTAAGCCAACCTCCTGGTTGTCTGGGTGTTTCCACATCCTTTCCCACTTAGCTCGTATTCCGGGACCTTAGCCGGTGATCTGGGTTCTTTCCCTCTCGACTATGAAGCTTAGCCCCCACAGTCTGACTCCTGAGATCGCAATGTCCGGCATTCGAAGTTTGGTTGGATTCGGTAACCCTGTAAGGCCCCTAGTCCATCCAGATCTCTACCACCGGGATTGAGAGTCTCAAGGCTAGCCCTAAAGCTATTTCGGGGAGAACGAGCAATCACTGAGTTTGATTAGCCTTTCACCCCTACCCTCAGCTCATCCAAGCTGTTTTCAACCAACACTGGTTCGGGCCTCCAGTAGGTGTTACCCTACTTTCACCCTGGCCAAGGGTAGATCACTCAGCTTCGCGTCTATTCCCTGCAACTATGTCGCCCTGTTCAGACTCGCTTTCGCTGCGGCTCCGTCGTAAGACTTAACCTTGCTGCAGAGAATAACTAGCCGGCTCATTATGCAAAAGGCACGCGGTCAGCCCGCCCGATCCGAAGACCGGGCTGGGGCCTCCCACTGCTTGTAGGCATACGGTTTCAGGTACTATTTCACTCTCCTAGCAGGAGTTCTTTTCACCTTTCCCTCACGGTACTGTTGCACTATCGGTCGAAGGATAGTATTTAGCCTTGGAAGATGGTCCTCCCGGATTCCCACGGGGTTCCACGTGTCCCGTGGTACTTGGGTTTGCCGCCCAGGGAGTCCTGCACATTTCGCCTACCGGACTGTCACCGTCTATGGTGAGCCTTTCCAGGACTCTTCAGCTATGCGCCGGATTTGTAACTCCCCGACGGGGCTGCAACCCCGTCCGGCGGCACCCCGCTACCCCCTGTGCACAACGCTTGCAGGCTTGAACGTACACAAGGTTTGGGCTCTTCCCTTTTCGTTCGCCACTACTGGGGGAATCGCGGTTGCTTTCTCTTCCTCCGGGTACTGAGATGGTTCACTTCCCCGGGTTCGCCTCGCGCTCCCTACTTGACTCAGGAGCGGATTTCCCGACATTACTCGGGAACCCTTTGAAGGATTCGGAGATCCCCAGATCACAGCCCGTTTACGGCTCCCTGAGGCTTATCGCAGCTTACCACGTCCTTCATCGCCTTCCTTCGCCAAGGCATCCACCGTATGCCCTTAGTAGCTTGACCATAAAATTTACTCCGTCCGAAATCCCCTTGCGGATCTCCGACGGCGGAATCCTATGGCACATTACCCGTCTTTGCCTGGTTGTCAAAGATCATCACTTCCGGCCGTGCCGGAGGTCCAGAGCTCGCATGCGCGAGCCCTCGACTTCCGCCACCCGGCATCTGGTGGAGGTAAGCGGATTCGAACCGCTGGCCCCCTGCTTGCAAAGCAGGTGCTCTTCCAGCTGAGCTATACCCCCGATCATTCCTTCCGGCGGCCCCGATCGCCGCCGGGGCGGTTCTTGGTGGGCCTAGGTAGAGTCGAACTACCGACCTCACCCTTATCAGGGGTGCGCTCTAGCCAACTGAGCTATAGGCCCTCCATCGCAACCGGAACCGCCCTCTCTTCGGCCCTCAGCTCGATGATGCCACGTCGGGCCAAAGCTCCCCAACGAAGACCGCCCTTCCGGCGTTCTTTCGTCCGTTGGCCTCCATGCCTGAAATCTCTGAAAACTAGATAGGCGTGCGGTCGATCCATTGTGGGATCCCCGCCGGCCGTGCCGCCGGGAATCCATGCTCCTTTAGAAAGGAGGTGATCCAGCCACAGGTTCTCCTACAGCTACCTTGTTACGACTTCACCCCAATCATGAATCATACCTTGAGCGCCTGCCTCCCTTGCGGGTCAGCTCGGCGATTTCTAGTACAACCCACTTTCGTGATGTGACGGGCGGTGTGTACAAGGCCCGGGAACGTATTCACCGCAGCATGCTGATCTGCGATTACTAGCGATTCCGACTTCATGCAGTCGAGTTGCAGAC
>Ga0129301_1000299_pt1 | contig 26856 bp, 17 predicted proteins | sample ConPoolayeHmetaG_FD_94489 | JGI IMG/M metagenome (GOLD analysis project Ga0129301, IMG submission 94489) | Hot spring microbial mat communities from California, USA to study Microbial Dark Matter (Phase II) - Cone Pool mat layer H metaG ...
GGTTGTCGCCGGGCACGTAGAGCGCGCTGCGGCGCAGCCCCGTAATCGCCCCCGGCCCGAATCCGCCGCCTCCCGCCGTCGCCATGACCCTCCCTCGGCGCGCCCGCCCGTCGTCCGTTCAATGATACCCCAGAGAGTGCGGCGCACCGCAGTGCGTCGCTGCCAGAATGATTACATGCAATTTTGTATGTTATTATTCCCGTGCTTGTCAACCGCAAACAGGCGCAGGAGGGACAAAGCGGCCGCAAACGGCAGCGGCCCGCCTCGGGCGGGCCGCTGTCCCACGACCGCGGCACCCGGCCGTCAGACCTTTTCGGCGGCCGCGTTCAGCCCGGCGAGCCTCCCGAATGTGATGGCGCGCCCATGGCTGATGCCGTGAACGTTGCGCGGGTAGGTGTCGGCGAAGAATCCACCGCTCGTGTTGCCGGCGGCATACAATCCCGGGATCGGCTTCCCTTCCTTGTCGAGCACCTGCAGATGCTCGTTGACCCTGAGGCCGCTGACGGTGACCAGGGCGAAGTTGCGTACCTGCATGGCGTAGAAGGGCGGCTTTTCCACGGGCCTCATCTTGTCGCCCTCGACGCCGAAGTCCACGTCCTTCTTGTTGCGCGCCAGCTCGTTGTAGCGCGCCACCGTCGCTTTCAGGGTCGCCGGCTCCACCTGCATTTTCCTGGCAAGCTCGTCCAGGGTGTCGGCGACCAGGACCGTCCCTTCCTGGACGTAGCGCGCCATCTGCTTCTTGACGAAGGAGACATACTCGGGGTTCTGGCCGGGTCCCTCGCCCCAGCGCGCGTCGAGAATCGACCAGTTGAAGTGTCCCGGAAGGATGGCATTGGCGTTGGCGGCGCGGCAGTAGTCGGAATCCTCGTTGACGTATCTCCGGCCGAACTTGTCCACGCGCAGCCAGGGCGTGAACATGATCAGGTAGAACTCGTCCTTGTTGGTCAGGATGCCGTTGCCGACGATCAGGGTGTGCGGCGGTTCGTCCATGTCGGCGCCCACCGCGAGTGCCATGTTGTGGCCGTCGCCGGTGCAGATCTTGTTGGCCGAATTGTACTTTTCGATCCTCAGATCCGAGGGGCGCAGGAACCGCTTCATCATCTCCGGGTTGTTGTCGTAACCGCCCGTGGTGAGGACGACGCCCCTGCGCGCGTCGAACCGGATGTAATCGCCCGCCTGGGTCCGGGCGATCACGCCCGTCACCCTTCCCTGCCCTTGGCGCACGAGCTGCACGCCGGGCGTCTGATAGCGAATGTCGCCGCCCTTTTCCTTGACGATGCTCTCGAGGACGGACATCAGTTTGGGATTCTGCCCGGTGAAATTGACGGCGGTGCGATAGACCTTGTACGGGCCTTCCCTTTCATTGCTGACGGGCGCCAGCGAGGCTTTCACCCCCTTGGGCTCCACCCGGGAGCGCAGCCAGTCCATGACCTCGCCGCTGCGGTCCACCCAGAGCCGGATCAGGCGCTGGTCGGCCCGGTAGTTCGCCTGCCGCATCAGCTCCCCGATCAGCTCGTCGCGATCGATGTGGACGCCCGCCTCCTTGTGGACGCTGCTGTTGACGCAGCCGTCGTCGAACCCGCGCGCATTGAAGGTCGCGCCCTTCTCGAGCAGCACCGTTTTCGCGCCCGCCTCGATCGCCGAAAGCGCGGCGCACATGCCCGCGATTCCCGCCCCGACGACCACCACGTCGGCCGCGACGCTCTCCTTGACCTCAGACGGTGCGATCTGGGGCGCGTCGCCTGCGGCCGTCCGGGTGCCGCCCACGGCCGCCGCGCCCACGCCGACGGCCGTCCCTTTGATGAAATCTCTCCTGCGCATGCCTCGTTTGCTTTTCATGTCTCCTCCCCCAGCTTTGCCATGCTCCAAGCGAGCGGCGACCTCCGCCGCGCTCCCGGATCGCGTCCCCTTGCGGCGCGACCGGTCACCCCGTCAGCCTATGACCATGATGGTTCGATATCAACACATTTCTCGAGCGCCCCCGACCCGAACGATCCGGGGCCGACCCGAACCGCCCTCCGCCCGGGGCTTTTTTGCGATGCGCGACCACCACCAGCTTTCAGCGATCAGTTTTCAGCGATCATGTGCCCGCCAATGCCGCCTCCGGGCGCAGGACCCGTTGCCGCAGGCTGCAAACCCGGGGCCCCGGCAACGATCGCGCTCCTGCCCGGCCGGCTTCCTTTCCGGAACCGACGCGAGCTCACCGCCCGCAGATCGGGGCCCCGCCCGTGCTTCGGATGGGCGGGGGTCATCAATAGGCGACCGTGAAGCGCCGGCGGATGTGGGCCGGGCGTTCGAGCTCGTCGAGAAGGGCCACGGCATAGTCCTCGACCGAAATGCGGCTCTCCCCCTTTTCATCCTGGAGGAGCCGGTCGCCGCCGATGCGGTAGCGCCCGGTGCGCGCCCCGGGCTCGATGTGCGCCGGCGGGCTGAGAAAGCTCCATTCGATCTCGCCCGCTGCGCTGCGGAAGATCTCCAGGGCCTCGGCCTGCGCCAGCGCCTCCGCCTTGTACTCGGCCGGGAAGCCGGGGGTGTCGACCAGGCGCGTGCCCGGAGCCACTTCGAGGCTGCCGGCGCCGCCCACCCACAGCAGGCGCCGGACGCCCGCGCGCGCCAGCCCATCGAGCAGGGCGCGCGCGGCCGCGGGCACCACCTCGTGGCGCTGCTGGCGGCGCCCGCCGATCGAAGCGATCACGGCGTCATGGCCGCGCACCACCGCCGCGACCTTTTCCGGATCGGCGGCGTCGCCGGTCACGACCGTCAGACGCTCGTGGGCGAGTTGCAGCCGCGCCGGGTCGCGCACCACGGCGGTGACCGTGTGGCCGCGTTCCAGAGCCTCCCGCAGCACGGCGCCGCCGATCCACCCGCCGGCACCGAAAATCGCGATCTTCATGTCGGTCCTCCTGTTTCACCAACCCGGGCGCTGCGGAACCGAAGCGATTCCGTTGCCGCCCGGCGGCATCGGATCCAGCCATCAGCCGTCAGCTTTCAGCTGTCAGCTTTCAGGGACCAGGATTCGGCGAACCGGATGGTAAAAACTGAAAGCTGATGGCTGACGGCTGAAGGCCGATGGCTAATCGCTGCAATCATCAGCAACGACGACCATGCCCCCTCACTGTCACCATCCGGCCCGCAGCAGCGAAAACTCCGGCACCGGAGGGCGCCAAAGCGAGCGCGGCTAGCGCCTCCACGTCTCGTTGAGCGCCAGGTAGGCGCCCGTCCCGATGCCGCCGCCCGTCGGATACCATGTGCCGGGCGCGCTCTTGCCGTTGATCAGGATCTCGCCGCTGCCGGCCGGCACCATGACGAAGGTCATCAGGGTGTTGGCCCCCATCTTGAGATCCACCCAGCGGGGCTCCCCCATGTCCTTCCAGATGAGTTCCACCGTGTATTTCTCCGACCTGCAGGTCTCCCGGCGCTCGACGATCCCATCCCCCGATTGCGTGATGGTCCCCTGGTGGGGAACGTAGGGCGGGACGTTGAAGGTCGGCATCAGGCTGGCCATGAGTTGATTCGTGACGTAATCGAGCACCTTGGGATTGTCGTGGATGGCGATGCGCAGATCGCCCGCAGCCGGATCGGTCACGGTGAGATAGCAGACGGCGCCCGATCCCACCGGGCTCCAGTGCACGCGGAAGAAGTTGGCGTTGCTGACCGCCCGGCCGCCCTCCTTGTCGAGCTTGCGGATCGCGGGATTCTCGCCCGCGACCACCACCTTGGGCTGGACCGCCGTTTCCGCCTGCTTGGGCGCCGGCGCCTGCTGCGCCCGCGCCCCCATCACCGCCGACAGCACCACCAGCGCCGCCGCCCGCCGCGTCACCCTTGTCTCCATGGCTCTTCCCTCCCTGCGCCGAATCGTTCGCCTCGGGCCGCGCGCCGCCCGGCCGACGCAGCCGCCGCTTCGACGCAGCCCGAGTCGCCTCGCCGCCCATGATAAACTAATTTGATATGGAATCGTCAAGCGAGAACTTGTATGATGGAGCCATCGGCCATGCAACGTACGGGGAAAGGAGAATCCATGAACGACAGCACTTCGCGGCGCAGTTTCCTGAAGGCGGGCCTGTGCGTGCCCGCCGCCAGACTGGTTCCGGGGCGCCCGGGCGCGACGCTGCAGACGGCGCCCGCGGTCGCGTACCGCACTTTGGGCAAGAGCGGGTTGAAGGTTTCGACCGTCGGCTTCGGATGCGGCTTCAATCCCAAGCCCGACGTCATCGCGCGCGCCATCGATCTCGGGGTCAACTACTTCGACACGGCACGCAACTACGGCGACAGCGAGCGCATTCTGGGCGGCGCGCTCCAGGGGAGGAGGGACAAGGTCCTGATCTCCACCAAGACCGGCGGCAACACCAGGGAGGACATCGTCAAGCAGGTGGAAACCAGTCTCCAGATGCTGAACACCGATCACGTCGATGTCCTTCTCCTGCACGCCAAAGACAGCCCCGAGAGGGTCACCGACGAAATGATCCAGGCGCTGGAGGCGCTCAAGAAGGAGGGGAAGACGCGCGCCATCGGACTGAGCACGCACGACCCCAACAATGTCGTGGATGTCGTTTTGAAGTCGGGCAAGCTCGAGGTCGTGCAGCTGACCTACAGCTACCCGATCGGCGGCATCTATCGCGACGCCGCCATCAAGAAGCTGCACGCCGCGGGAATCGGCCTGGTCGCGATGAAGGCGGTGATCGCCATCTCGGGCATCCGCATGATGGAGGAGTTCGCCAAGGGCCGCACCCTGATGAACATGGGCATCGACATGTCTCCGAAAAAGACGGGCGAGGCGGCGCTGGCCGCGATCAAGTGGGTGCTGGTGAACCCGGCGATCGCGACCGCGGTCGTCGATCCGGGCAACACGGCCAACCTGGAGACCGATGTCCGCGCCATGACCGAGCCCTACACGCCCCAGGACGAAAGGCTGCTCTATGCCCTGAACGAGCGCTTGCGGCCCCTGTATTGCCGCATGTGCTACGAGTGCCGCGGCCAATGCGCCATGGGCCTGCCGGTGGCGGAAGTCCTGCGCTACCTCGCGTACAACGACTTCGCGGGCGATTACCACCACGCGCGCGCCAACTTCCTGGAGCTGCCGGCCGAGATCCGCGCCGTGCGCTGCCGCGACTGCTCGTCGTGCACGGTCGAGTGCCCGAACGGCGTCGCCGTGCGCGACCGCCTCACGCGCGCCCAGGAGCTGCTGGCATAGATCGCCGTCACAGCGTCGAAAGGTCGTGGTTCCGGGGGCGCCGGCAGCGGCGATCGGTCGGCGCTCGCGGCCGCGCGCGGGCTGCCGTACGGGCCGGGCGCCGCGTCCCCGCGCGCCGGGCGCGCGCGGGGACGACGCTGCGGTCCGCCTGTCAGAACTGGAACTGCGCCGTGATCCGGAACTGCAAGGGCTCCAGAATCCCCGAGGGCTGGCGCCAGCTCGTTCCGTAGCTGGTGATGATGCTGCGGATGCCGTCGCTGTTGAAGATGTTGTAGAAGTCGACCATGGGCTTGAACGTGTAGCGGTCCTTGACCACGATCGCCTTGCTGAACCGCAGGTTGACCTGGTGGGTGAAGGGGAGATATTCCTTGTTGGGCTCGGCGATCAACACGGTCTTGTAGCTGCCGCCGCTCGACAGGCCGCGCCCGATCTCGGGAATGTAGTACTGCCCCGCCGCGTTCTTCGGAATCGGAGCGTTCCACGAATATCCGACGGCCGGCCCGCGCAGCATCATGTAGCTGCCGGAGACCGCGATATTCCAGGGAAGCGTATACTGGCCGTTGAGCTTCAGCTCCCCGTTGTAGGGAGTCTGGCGAATGGGGAACTGATACTGCGGGTTGTCCAGCTTGGTCAGAAGCGTGTAGTCGTTGTAAGTCTTGCGGAAGGCGAACCCGCCCTGGATGAACGCACCCTTCACGAACCGGCCGTTGACCGTGATGTCGAATCCCTGGTTGTAGTTGGGCAGCTCCCTGCCCAGGAGCTTCTTGGTGAAAGTCCGGTAGTTGTTTGCCGGATGGCCGTAGGCGGCGGGGCTGATGTCGTAAAGACCGCAGATCTTGTTGCCGCCTCCGCCGGGGAGCCTCGGATCCGTCGGCGCCGTGAAGCAGAACGGGCCGTCGTACATCTTGTAGCTGAACTCCTGCCCGGCGAACGGCCCGCTGGGGAAGACGTACTGATCGTCGGTGGTCAAGCCGTTGCCCTCCCACCGCCGGTACCAGAGGAAATTGAGCGCCAGCCGGGGCAGAAGTTCGTGCTGGACGCCGATGTTGTACTCCCAGCTGTAGCCGCGGCTGAACCACCCGCGCAGCACCTTCGGATCGACACGGGTCTGGATCACGGACGTGCCGAAATTGGCGTTGCCGGTCGGGCCGAGTTCGTTGAGCTGCGGCGTGCCGTCGGCATTGAAGAGCGTGCGGTCGCCGTTGAGGTCGAACCAGCTGCGCCAGTCGGTGTTGGATATCCGCCCCGCAGCGGCGTTGCTGGCCGTCATGGACGTGGTCTCCGCGGCCACGAAGCGCGCCAGGCCGAAGCGCACGGCGGTCTTGCCGTTGCCGAAGACGTCGAAGGCGGCGCCGATGCGCGGCGACAGGTCCTTCCAGTTGAGCACGTCCTCGGCGGGATAGCTCAAGGTTTTCTTGATCCAGGTGCTCGGCGGGATGGTGACCTCGTCCTCGCCCGTGATCAGATGATCCAGGCGCAACCCGAGGTTCAGAGTCAAGCGCCTGATGGTCCAGCGGTCCTGGATGTACCAGCCGAAGTCACCCTTGATCCGGTCGCGGCGCACGGTCGGCACATAGAGCACGGCGTTCGCCGAGAACGGCCCGAAGAAATAGAGGTTGGTGTCGGCCACGACGCCCTGGGGCCGCCAGTACGTGCCGGCCAGAAACTGCAGCCCGCCCTTGAGCTGGTGCGACCCGGTCACGTAGCTGAAGGATGGCTTCCATGTCCAGGTGTCCGACTTGTTGGTGTCGGCCAGCATGAACGGCCCCCAGCAGTTTCCGCTCATCCAGTCGCCGTAAAAGGGCGTTTCGCCCGCCGCGACATTGAGGACCTTCTTGATCGAGGTGTCTTCCACGAACTTGCCCGACCACTTGTAGTAGGGCTCCTGGAAATTGAAATACAGATGGAACTTGTAGACCGAAAAGGCCATGTCGAAGACCAGCCGGGGCGAATGCAGCCGTGTCCACTTGACCTGGACGTTCCTCTGGGCCGGGACGTCCTGGACCAGGGCGGAGTCGGGCCCCATCATCTTCAACCCGTAGAACGTGGTCAGCGGAGTGGTGGTGTGGTTCTGCCGGTTCTTCTGTTCGTCCCAGAAGAACGTGATCTTGTTGCCGGCCGTCGCCTGCCATGTCAGTCGGACGCTGCCCTGGGCGATCCAGGGATCGCTGAACCCCGGCCTGTCGTAATCCGGTTCATAGTAGGTCGGGTTTTTGGATTTGTTGGCGAAGGCGTTGAGCACCTCCGTCTTGTCGGTGTTGTAGCGGCCGGTAGCCTGGAACCAGAGCTTGTCGCGCTTGATCGGCCCGCCGACCGAGGAGTTGATATCGTAATACCTGAGGGTTCGGGCGCTGCCGAGATCGACGCCGTAGCGCTCCTTGATGCCCTTGCTGTTGCTGGCGTTCCACGACTTGGACGTGACGTTGAAGAAGACGCTGCCGTGGAACTCGTTGCCGCCGTCGCGCGGGATCAGGTTCATCAACAGGCCGGGCTGGCCCATTTCGGCGTTGTCGATCGCGGTCGAAAAGCTCATCTCCTGGAACATCTCGTTGCTGAAATTGCCGCTCTGCGACGGGCTGGCGATCGAGATGTTGGTGGCCCGGATGCCGTCGACCATGGTGAGCGACTGCGGTGTGCCGTGATAGGTGACGTCGCCGAAACCGGTCAGGGTGGCGCCCGGCAGGGTGAGCGCCATTTCATTCTGGCTGCGCCCTTTGGTCGGAATGGCATCCAGTACGGTGCGCGTCTGGACGTGGGGAGTGGCGACGCTCTGCACGTCGACGACCGGCGGCGCCGCCTCGACGACGACCACGTCTTCGATGCCGGCGACCTTCATCACCGCGTTGACGGGCGCGGTGAACTGGGCCGTTACTTCGATCCCGGGACGCTTCACCGTGACGAAGCCCTTGAGCACGAAGGTCACCTCGTAGGTGCCCGGCCTCAGGTCCACGAAGGCGTAGCGCCCGGCTTCGTTCGTGAGCATGGTCTTGGATCCTTCGATCATCGCCGGGCTGGTGATGGTCACCTCGACGCCCGGGATCACCGCCCCTTGCTCGTCGGTCACGACCCCGGCGATCGCCTGGGCCGATGCCGCCCTTGCCAGGCCGAAGGCAACCATAAGCAAGAGGATGGCATTCCTGCAGCAAGTCTTCATTGCGACCTCCTTGGCTGAAGTTTCCGTGAAACGGCAAAAGAGGGGAGAAGCGACAAATTGCACACACGGCGGGTGAAGGATGCGAATCCGGTCGACGTGGTCGGGGCCAACCGCATATCAAGCACCCTCGCGCGCCGGGGCTCAGCGACCCGGCGCATCCTCCGGGCGGCACGCCGCGCGCGGCCGGCCGCCCCATGGCTGCAGCCGCAAACCCCAGATCGCGTGCCCGAACTCCGCGCTTTGTGCTGTATGGCAATTCGCCGCCGCACTGCGCTCCTGGCCGCGAGCTGTCATGCACGCTGCTTTCCGGTTGCACATATGTCGTACAATATTGCATGCAACCATGAATGTAATCTATACTAAGCACGTGGGTCGCCGCCTGTCAACAATTATTCGCAGGCGGGCGTCGCCGCTCCCCCGGGAGTTCGTGCGGCCGCATGGTGCGTCCCCAAGGAACCGCCCGGGGAACATTCGGGAGCGCCGGCGCGCCCGGTTTTTTCGGCCGGCCGCCGCTGCCTGCCCTATGCCTGGAAGCGCGAGAATGCGATTCACGCTCCGTCGCGGGAGGATTTCATGAACCCGAGAAGCTGTCTGGCAGCATGTGCCCTCAGCCTGTGCTTGGCGGGACTATGGCCCGCTGCAACCTCGGCCCGGAATCCGGGATCACGCCAGGAAACGCCGACCGATTTCCCGCGGATCACGTGCGAGGAACTCAAGCGGCTCATCGATGCCGGGGCCAATGACATCGTCATCGTCGACAACCAGCCGGAGGAGTCCTACAACGAAGGGCACATTCCCGGCGCGATCAACTTCCCCTGGACGGATCGGATCAAGCCGCCCGTGAATCTGCCGCGCAACAAGACCCTCATCATGTATTGCGCCTGCTTGGAGGAAGAGGATTCGCTGGATATGGCGCTCAAGCTGAGGGAGTTCGGTTACCGCAACATCAAGCTTCTCAAAGGCGGCTGGCTGAGATGGGAGGAGCTGAACTACCCGGTCGAGAAAAAAAACAAGCCCCGATGAGCGCTCAGCGCGCCGCGCCGGCCTGATCCAGGGCGCGCATCATCCTGGGCAGGAAGACCTCCTTGGGTTCGAAGCCGGTCACCCGCAGCTCGCTCATCTCGCTGCCGTCCGGCCTGAGGAAGACCAGCGTCGGCACCCCGAGGACCTGATACTTCTTCTGCAGTTCCTTGACACCGGGCTCGTCCGCGGAGGTGAGGTCCGCCTTCAACATCACGAAATTCTCCGACGCCCGGATCACCTCCGGGTCGGAAAACGTGCGGCTGTCGAGCTCCTTGCAGGGCAGGCACCAGTCCGCATAGAAGTCGATGAATACCGGCTTTCCGATGCGCGCCGCTTCCTGCAGTCTGGCCTCCGCGTACGGCAGCCAGCGGATGGCGCCCGCCACGCCGCCCGCGGGCAGGCTCTGCATTCTCCGAAGAAGGGTTTCGTCGACGTGGGCCTGAACTCCCGACGCCGTCAGGTAAAGCGCGGCACCGAAGAAAACCAGGCCGACGGCGTTGCGCACGTATGCGAACCCCTTCCCTTTCGCCTGCGTCGGTTCCACCCAGGCCAGATAGATTCCTCCCAGGAGCATCGTGAACGCCAGCGCCAGCGAATACAACAGCGGGCCGGGAAAAAGCGGCTCCAGGAAGTAGATCGCCATGCCGATCAGGACGAAGCCGAAGATCTTGCGCACCCAGACCATCCAGCCGCCCGAGCGCGGCAGCCGACTCAGGCTGCCGGAGAAAAATCCCAGGAAGAGGAAGGGCAGGCCCAGCCCCAGGGCAAGAACGAAAAAGAGAGTAAATCCCAGAAGCGGGTTCCCGGCCTTGCCCACGTAGGTCAGCAGCCCGAGAACAAAAGGGCCGATGCAGGGCGCGGCCACGATACCGACCGTCAGACCCATGAACAGGGTGCCGAACAGACCCTGACGTGAGCTGCCGGCCAGTCGGTTGAGGAATCCCGGCACGCGCAGTTCGTAGACGTCGAACATGCTCAATGCCAGCAGGACCATCACCAGCGCCAGCCCGACGAGCACCGGCGGGTATTGCAGCGCCGCGCCGAAAAGACTGCCCGTCAGGGCCGCTATGCTTCCCAGCACCGAATAGGTGACGGCCAGCCCCAGGACATACACGGTCGCGTGCAGCAGCAGGCTTCCCTTTTTGCCGCGCGCCTGGCCGCCGAAATACGAGATGGTGATCGGGATCATCGGATAGACGCACGGCGTCAGGTTCAGGGCCAGCCCCCCGACGAAGACGAGCAGCAGCATCATCGGAAGCCCCCGCTCGCCGAAAGCCGATCCGGCCGCCGGCGGAGGCGCGCCGCCGGCCGCACCCGCCTGCGCCCCGCGGCCCTCGTCGGGCTGGACGGCCGCGGCCTCACCGCCAGGCGCATCAGGCGCGCGGGCACCGGAGGGCGAGGCCGCGGGCGGCGTCCCGGCCGCCTCCCCGGCAGGAGACACCGGGACGGCCAGGCGGAAGGGTGCGCGGGCGGGAGGCAGGCAGCTCTGGTCGTCGCATGCCTGATAGCCGACATATCCCTCGATGACGATCTCGGTCGCGCGCAGATCCCGCGCCGGCGTCACCTCCGCGGTGAGCGTCACCGCGCCCTCGTAAATCGACATCGGCTCTTGCGAAAACGGCAGCCTCTTGACGACCGCCGGCGGAAAGACGACCCTGCCGAAGGTCACGCCCGGCTGCGCGGTGAAGCGCACGGTGGTCGGGATGAGATAATCTTCCCGCGGCCGGTCGGAATTGATGTGGTAGGGCTCGCGGATCGAGAGTTCGAGCGTCAACAGGCCCGGCTGTCCGGCGCGCAATCCCGCCGCAGGCGCGACGGCACGCACCGTGACGACCGGCTCGGCACCTGCAGCCGCCGCAATTCCCGCGAGCAACGCAGCGATCACACATGACATCCGCTTCATTCCGATTCCTCCATGCCGCCGGCAACCATCGCGCCGCGGGCCGCCCGCGCGGCGCCGCACGCGCCCGCCCGTCGCCCGCAGTATGCCCGGCCCGGGAGACACGCGATTATCTTAGATGAGCGCTCCCGGAGGGTCAAATCGCGCCCGGCGCGCCGCCGCCTCCGGCCGGGAGCGGCGGCGCTCTCCGCCCGAAGAACGTGTTGACACGCCGTCCCTTTTCTCATACCATAGCTGGCATGCATCATTACATGCATTATTGCATGACATAGGGCGACAGAGCCCGCGGGGCTCGAGGAAAGATGGTTCATGGAACGGGCGGCGCGAACCGGTGCTGCGCGGCGCGATCCGTAATGATCGCGCACCGGCCGCCGCGATCCCGCGATAGCGGCAGTCGCGAACCGCGCGGCCGCACACTGAAAGGCGGCAAGATGCAACCCGGGTCGCTGCGGCACGCGAAAGGGATGTCGGTTTGCGCAGCCTTCCCCGGCGTGCCTTTCATCGCGCCGGCACCCACCGAGTGAGGGACAGGGGCATGGAACAAGAATCGCAGAAGCCATCGAAAAACAGGATCACAAGACGCGAATTCGTCGGGACGACGCTTTCGGCGGGTTTAATCCTTGCGGGAATGCCGCTGCGCGCCCAGACGATCACCACCGATTCGGCCGGCCTGACCGCCGGCGACGCGAGCATCCCCGCGGGCGATCGCGAAATTCCCGCATACCGCGCCATGCCCGCATCCGGCGGCCCGTTTGCCGTGGCCCTGGTCGTGCACGAGATCTTCGGCGTCCACGAGCACATCAAGGACATATGCCGGCGCTTCGCCAAGGCCGGGTATCAGGCCGTCGCACCGGATCTGTTCGCCCGCCAGGCGGACGTCTCGAAGATATCGAATTTCAACGAGCTCTTCAAAGTGGCCGGCGCCACGGCCGATTCCCAGGTCATGTCGGACCTGGACGCGACCGTCGCATGGGCCGCGAAGAACGGCGGCGACGACCGCAGGGTGGGGGTCACCGGATTCTGCTGGGGCGGCCGCGTGGTCTGGATGTACGCCGATCACAATCCGAAGATCAAGGCGGGAGTGGCATGGTACGGGCCGGTTGCAGGCCAGCCCTCTCCCTTGCAACCGAAGCATCCCCTGGACATCGCCCGATCCCTCAAAGTGCCGGTCCTGGGGCTGTACGCAGGCAAGGATGCGATGATCCGCCCCGATTCGGTCGAGCGGATGCGCGCCCTCCTCAAAGAAGCCGGCGGCCCGTCGGAAATCATCGTCTACCCGGAGGCGGATCACGGATTCTTCGCCGATTATCGTCCGGGCTATCGCAAGCAGGATGCCGAGGACGGGTGGAAGAGGTTGCTGGAATGGTTCAGGAAACACGGTGCGGCCTGACGGCGGCCCGGCAGCTTGCAGGCCCGGCACCATCCCTTGGTCGTCATGAATACAGCTGAGGGCACCGGCTCGCGGCCCCGAATCCCGATTCGAGAAGCACCGGCCAGCCACGGCCGACTGCGGAATGCCGTGCTGCAATGCCGCAGGCTTGCTCCGGCCATGTTGTTTGTCGCGGCACTCGGCATGAACGCTCATTCGCCGGCGGAGCCGCCGGGCGAGGCCATGCGCCGGATCGAATTCGAAACCGATCAGGTGACCGCGCCGGAAATCGCCGTCGCCCCCGACGGCAGTCATATCGTATTCAGCATGTTGGGGCACCTTTTCCGCCTGCCCGCCGAAGGAGGCGCCGCCGTCCAGCTCACGCACGGGCCTTCGTACAATACGGACCCGTCGTTCTCCCCCGACGGCCGATTGCTGGCATTCGTCTCGGACCGCGACGGCAGCGACGGCAATCTCTTCCTTCTCGATCTTGCCGCGGGCGCGCTGACGCAACTGACCCGGGAATTCCGGGCGGCCTCGCCCACTTGGAGCCCCGACGGCCGAACCATCGCTTATTTCTATTACCCGCGGCGTGAGGAATACGCCCTGGACGCGATTCCCGGCATGGGATTCGGCCCGCCGGAGACCGTGGGCATTCGCACCATTGCAGCACAAGGCGGAACTCCGACGGAAATCCGGCCGCCGGGATCGTTCGGCTCCCTCTTTTTTCTGGCCGACGGCCGCCTGGCCTGGACGGCGGGCGACAGGTCCAAGGGATCCGGAACTGCCGCGGCGAGCCTCCAGACCATGTCGCCGCAAGGCGTGGTAACCCTGGGCACTTTCCCGGGCCCCGCAAGCGCCGCAACCGCCGGGGCGGGCGGCCGGGACCTCTACTATGCTTCGGGCGGCGAACTGTTCTCTTTCTCGTGGCAGCAGAATGCCCGGCAGCGTATCGCAAGCCTGCCGGGCGGCCAGGCGCGGCCGGCGGCGGCGCCGGACGGCAAGGCGCTGTATGCGGGGGGAGGCGGCAGGCTGTGGCGCGTCGCCCTGCCCTCGGGCGATGCCCGACCGCTGCCGTGGCGCGCGCGCGTCGTCATGGAAATTCGCAAGCAAGCCCGATTCCGTTGGCAGCCCCCGACCACGGAGCCGGCGCCGGCGCGCGCCATACTGACCCCCCGGCTGTCGCCCGACGGCAGCAGTCTGGTATTCATGGCCGCGGGGGCTCTGTGGGAGCAGCCGACAGCGGGCGGGCCGGCCTCCCGCCTCCTGGACGATTCGACCTTCCAGTGCGATCCCGCCTTTTCCCCTGACGGGCGGCGGCTGGCCTTCATCTGCGACAACCGGGGCACGCGCGAGGTGCGCGTGCTCGACCTCGGGACACGCCGCTGCCGCACCCTGTACTCGGTGGGCGGTGCTTCCTGGCCGCTTGCGCCCAGCTGGAGCAGCGACGGCCGGCGTCTCGTGGTGCAAAAAACCGACGGTTTCATGGATTCCTGCCGCTTCATCAGCCTGCAGGTCGAGAACGGCAAAGCGGAACAGATCGGCCAGAGCGCCAGAATGTGGAACGCGCGCCCGCATTTCTCCCCGGACGGCAAGGCCCTCTACTTCACCGGGCGCCTCGAAAAATACGCGCAGCTCTACAGCCTTCCGCTGGCACAGGATGCCCGGCCTGAGGCCGTGACGCGCCTGGGGCGCCACGTTCACGACGCCCTGGTATCGCCCGACGGCGCATGGGTCGCCTTCCGCCGCAACAGCGAGATCCTGGTCGGGCGCATGGGGTCGCAGCCGCTGAAGGACGGGGATTTCGTATGCCTGAGCACCGAGGGCGGACGCTCGTTCGCCTTCACCCCCGATTCTTCGGCGATCCTCTACTCTTCGGGAAGTCGCGTCTGGCGCCGGCCGTTGCCCGACGGCGACCCGGTCGAGATTGCCGTCCGCCTGGCATTGCCCCGCCCGGTTGCCGCGCCCCTCTTGATCCGGGGCGCGCGCGTCCTGCAGTTCCAGAGCGGGGGCTTCAGCGCAGCGGCGACGATCATGGTCGAGCGGGGGCGCATCCGGTGGATCGGCGAAGAGAGCGGGCACGAGATTCCGCCGGGCACGCGCGTGCTCGATGCCGCGGGGCGTTACGCCATCCCCGGCCTGCACGACTCCCACGTCCATGCGGTCTGGGCCAACCAGCAGGCGACCGAGGACAGTTTCATCGCGTACGGCGTCACCTCCGTGCGCGACCTCGGAGGGAGGTTGGACCTCGCGCGGGCGCTCCAGGATCGCGGCGACTCGACGGATCTGCCGGTTCCGCGCTACTTCCCGTGCGGCGAAATCTTCGAGGGGCTCATGCCCATGTGGGGCGACGCCTTTCTGGAAATCGCCACCCCCGAGGAGGCGCGTGCCTATGTGCGGCGCTGGCATGCCGGCGGCGCCGAGTGCATCAAAGTCTACCCCTCGCTTCCCTGGTCGCTGAAGCGGATCGCGGCCGATGAGGCCCACCGCGTGGGCCTGCCCCTGGCCGGGCACGGGCTTGCGATCGACGAGATCGTGCGCAGCATCACGCTGGGTTTCCTCACCCTGGAGCACACGGCCGGAGCGATATACGACGACGTCATCCGGCTCATGGCGCTGTCGGAAACGTGCTGGGATCCGACGCTCACGGTCGGGGAAAAGTCCGCGATCCATGTCCAGGAGGATCCGGGACGTTTCGCCGATGCCAAGATCCGCACCTTCGTGCCGGCGGAAGCGCTCGCCGCCACACTGCGCGGCCCGGGAATGTTCTCGGGCCGATCGCTCGAAGCTCTGCATGCCGGATGGCGCGCGAAGCTCGAGCGGATCCGCGCCGCCTATCAGGGCGGCGTCGGGCTGCTCGACGGCACCGATGCCCTGATGACCGGCATCTTCTTCGGCCCTTCGCTCCATTGGGAACTCGAGTACCTGGCCGAAGCCGGCCTGCCCGCCATCGAGGTGCTGCGCCTGGCGACGCTGGGGGCCGCCGGAGCCGTCGGCGCCTCGGCCGATCTCGGCTCGCTGGAAGTCGGCAAGCTGGCGGACCTGGTCCTGCTCGATGCCGATCCGCTCTCGGACATACGCAATACGCAGAAGATCTGGCGCGTCATCAAGGACGGAAGAGTGTTCGATCCCGAGCGGCTCAGAACGCGCGCTCCGGATGCCCGTCCGGCACCGCCCGCATCCGAGGTTTCAGAATTCCACCAAAGGGAGAGAAGGCCATGACAAGACGATTCGGGCGCGCAGCTCCGGGATGGCTGCTGATCGCCATCATGCTGCAAGCGCCGTCGGCATTTCCCCAGGAGCAGAAGATCTCGATCGTCAATCCCCGGGGAGAGCTCCCCGCGATACGCCTGGTGCCCATGGCGCCGCGCCTGGACACCCTGGAGGGCAAGACCGTATACCTGATCGCCGTATCTTTCGCCGTGCCGCTGATGCCGGAGCTGCAGAAGCTCCTGAGCGAGCGCTACCCGCGCACGACGTGGGTGCTCAAGGAAAAGGCGGGCAGCTACTTCGACGACGATCCGAAGCTCTGGGCCGAGGCCAAAGAAAAAAGCAACGCGGTCATCATGGGCGTCGGCCATTGAAGCACCTGCACGCCGGCGGTCGTCGGCCACTGCATTACGCTGGAGAGGATGGGACTGCCCACCGCGCCGATCTCCACCCAGAGATTTCTCGAGGTCGCCAAGACCATCACTTTCAAGAAAGGAATGCCGAGACAGCGGATGACCTACGTCCCGCACCCGGTGTCCGGGCGCCCGCCCGAAGTGGTGCGCAAGTACCTGGAGGGGAACGATCCGGTCAGCGGCAAGCCGATCCTGGAGGAACTGCTGGCGGCCCTGACCCGGCCGCTCGACGACGAGGAGAAGAAGACGGGATTCGTGACGCGGCCCCCGAGGCCGCGGCTGATCGGCCCCCACACGCCCGCCAACCTCGAGCGCATGATGGTCGAAAACGGCTGGACCGACGGGCTGCCGGTCGTGCTCCCCACCGAGGCACGGGTCGCTGCGATGCTCAAAGGAACCCGGCGCGCCCCCGGGGAAATCGTCGGGCTGATGCGCCCATCCCCTCCCCACGAGGGATGGGAGTATACGGTGGAAATGGTGGCCGCCAACGCGGTCATGGCCGGCGCGCGCCCGGAGCATCTGCCGGTCATACTGGCGCTGGCGTCGACGGGCGTGACCTCGCTCTTCAGCTCCACGACCTCGTTCGCCAGAATGGTGCTCGTCAGCGGGCCCATCGCGAGGGAGATCAAGATGAATTCCGGCATCGGCGCGCTGGGCCCGTTCAATGAAGCCAACGCCGTGATCGGCAGGGCCTGGACGCTCATGTCGAAAAACCTCGGCGGCTCGATCGCCGGCGAAACCTACATGGGCAGCCAGGGGAACAACCTCAACTACAACAACGTGTGCTTTGCCGAAAATGAGGCCGCGCTGCCCGCCGGCTGGAAACCCTTCCATGTACAGAAGGGCTTCAAGCCCGAAGAGAGCGTGGTCAGTACCTTCACCGGCTGGAGTCTGATCAATCACGCGGGTGCGGCGGCACGAAACAAGGAGGAGTTCAAGCGCGTCATCGCCGGTCTGTCAGCCAGCGGCATGGGCATGGGCGTGGGCCAGGCGGTGATCCTGCTCGACCCTATCGTCGCGCGCGATCTGGGCGAGAGCTTCGACACCAAGGAAAAATTCGGCGCGTGGCTCATCCAGTCGCTGGCGGCACCGGGCAGGGTGCCGGGCATGGGCGCCGCAATGGAAATCATCGTGGTGGGCGGCGAGGCCAATCCGTGCCTGACGATCGGCGACTTCAGCTATATCTCGAGCGCCAGGGTCGACCCCTGGCGTTGAGCGCGGCGCCGCGCCCGAAGCAAAAGGAGGGCTGATGACGAAGATATCGATCGCAAGCTTTTCGCTGGCCTGGTGTCTGTCGGTCGCGGCCGCCGTGCCCGCCGCCCGCGCCCAGGGCATGTCGCCGTCCGACCCGGCACCGGTCGGCACGACCGTGAGCAGCGAAATCCATTGCGGCAGCAATCCGGTCTCCTTGGAGCCGTACGACGTCAAGGTCACCCTCCTGCAGGTGGTGCGCGGCCGGCAGGCATGGGAGATGCTGCAGGCCGCCGACGCCGCCGCCCGCCCGGCCGACCCGGACTCGGAATACATCCTGGCGCGCATGAGGTTCGAACTCCGGGCCAAGATCGCTCCGGGAAACAAGAGCTTCGAACTGGGATCGCCCATGCAGCTGGTCGCCATGTCCGCCGACGGGCGCGAGTATGCCGCCGCGCCGGTCACCGCGCCGCAGCCGGCGCTGCGCGGTCCCTTGCGCGCCGGCGAGTCCCGGGAAGGCTGGGTGGCTTTCCTGGTCGAAAAGAGAGACCGACATCCGCTGCTGGCTTTCGATCCGGCAAGCGGCGGCGCGACGCTGCGCGGCAAGATTCTCTGGTTTCAGCTGTATTGACAAGGGCCGGCGCGCTGCGGCGGGCCGGCGGCATCGTTGATCGCAGGGTCTTTTGTAGCTTCGCACCATAAAAGGAGGCACCATGAAAACCGCCCCATTGTTCGCAGGCTTGCTTCTGATCGCAGCTCTTGCAGTTGCGGCCGAGGTCGACGGCGTCTGGCAAGGCGTCATCACCGTCACCGGCACCGATGTCCCGGTGCGCTGGACCTTCAAGGCCAACGGCAGCGAACTGACGGGTTCCGTCAGCCAGGCCGGCGGCCCGGAGATCGCCATCAAGAACGGGAAGGTCGACGGCAACAGGATCACGTTCCTGCTTTCGCTCGAATTCCAGGGGAACATGCTCGATATCAACTACAGCGGCGTCGTTTCCGGAGACGAAATGAAGCTGACGGGCGAGGTCATGGGCCAGACCTTCGAATATACCGTCAAGAGGGTCAAGCCCTCGGTCCTTTGATCCCGGGGTCCATCCTTGTCTGCCCCCGCCGTCCGCCGCACGCGTGCGGCCGGACGACGGGCCATAAGGAGACGCACGTATGAAAACGAAACGAACCCTGCCGCTATGCGCCGCCCTCGCCTTCACCGCTGCGTTCGCCGCCTCGACCTCGGGCGTGCGGCGCACGCCGTACACGAAGGAAGAAGCCGCTGCGCTCGGCGCTCCGCCGGGCGCCGCCAAGATGGTCGCGGTCGGCAACCTCGTTTTCCCGTCGGCCGTTTACGGCAGCGCCCAGGACCCGCTGCGGCAGGTGGAAGAAGTCGTGGAGCGCACGCATGCGCTTCTGACCGGGCACGGCCTCGGGATCGGCAACATGCTGCAACACACCATCTTCCTCAAGGACGGCGCGGCTTCGCCGATGGACGTGCTCACGCGCTTTCACGCTACGGCCACGCGCCTGGCGCCGAGCCTGAAGGAACGGCGCAGCGTCGGCACCATCATCCGCGTGCCCGGCTTCCACGACCCCAGGACCGCCGTCATGCTGGAAATCGTGGCGGGCGCGCCCTCGAAAAAAGAGCAGGCCGGAGACGGCTACATCCGCATCCCCTTCACATTCGGACCGCAGGAGATCGTCGAAACCATCGGCGACGACCGGCTCCTGTTCACGGCGGGGCTGGAAGCCATGGATTTCGAGCACGGCACCCTGGCCCCGAAGATCGACGAGCAGGTCGCGGCCATCGCGGGCAAGCTCGACGCCGCGCTGAAAAGAGCCGGCCTTTCGCTGAATCACATGGTGCAGCACAATCTCTATGTCACCCGGGGCACCGACCCGCTCCATGTGATCCGGCGGTTCCACGAGGAGGTGCGCAGGCGCGCTCCGGAAGCGAAGCAATACCCGAGCGCCGGCACCGTCATGGTCGTCGACGGCATGGCCGCGCCCGGCTTCCTGATGGAAATGGATGCCGTGGCCGCGCGCGGCCGGCCCGAAAGCCTCAGGCGCGTGCCCTTCACGGAGACTTCCATGGAGGTGGCCAAGGCGGTCGCCGCGGACGGTTTGGTCTACCTGACGGCCATGCCGGGCGCAGATTTCGCCGCCGCCATGACCGTGCCCGAAAGCGTCGACGAGCAGATCGAGGCTGCGGTCGGGAACGTCCGTGCCGCGCTCGAACAGGCGGGCCTCTCGCTCGCGAACATCGTCAAGCACAGGATCATCGTGAAGAAAGGGGCCGCCGACCCGGCGCGCGTGCGCGCCGGATTCTACGAGGTTGCCCTCCGCCATGCGCCGGCCCTGCGCGACAACCCGAGCGCCGAGACTTTCCTGATCGTGGAGGCGCTCGCCGGCGACCGACGTTCGTTCGAGCTGGCCGTAATCGCGGCCCGCTGACGCCGGGGCGAGCGGGCGCCGCCGCCCGGGTTCCGGAGCCCGGCGTCGATGGGGGGTCGTGTCTTCGCGCCGCCCGCGCCCTCAGCGCGGGATGATGGGCAGGACGACGTGCGACGGGTAGCGTGCCGAATGGTACACCGTCTGCTCCGCCTTCTCCATCCGTGTGCCGGTCGCCGGGTCCTCGCCCGTATTCAGATTGCGGTCGAAACGCGGGAAGTTGCTGCTGGTGATTTCCAGGCGAATCCGGTGGCCCGGCAGGAACACGTTGCTCGTCGCCCACATGTCGATCTCGTACTCGTAGACCTTTCCCGGCTCGAGCAGCGAAGCCGGACGGTTCTTGCCTTCGCGGTAGCGCGCGCGCACGATGCCGTCCTGGAGGTTGTACGCCGTGCCGTCCGGATGGACGTCGAGCAGGCGCGCGACCCAGTCCGTATCGCGCGCCGATGTCGCGGCATACAGTTTCATCGTGATCGGGCCGGTGACCTCGACGGGCTGCGCAAGCGGCGGCGTGCTGTAGACCAGCACGTCCTCGCGCTCCTCGACCGGCCGGTGGTCGCGCATGCCGAGGGGGACCGACGTGCAGCAGACGTTGCCGCCGAGCGTCGGCACCGGTGACGCGGGGTCGTAGACGTAGCGGTCGCTTTCCGCGCCCGCGGGCGGATCGGTGCCCAGGCGGCCGTTCCCGCGGGCGCTGTTGGCCCGGCCGTCGCTGGCGATGTAATACTTGGTATAGCGGGTGCGCGCGAGCGGCCATTCGTTCTCGTAGCGCCACCGGTTTTCGCCCATGATGAACAGCTCGAGCGGCGGCTTGCGGTCCATGCCGTTGTCGATCCCCTTCAGGAAACGGTCGTGCCATGCGAGGTAGAGCTTCAGGCCGTTGAGCACCGCCTCCGGCCCGAAATCGATGCCGCCGCCGGTACGCGTGCCGTGCGTCTTGAAATGCGTCCACGGGCCGATGATCATGCGCTTGTTGTTGCGCGCCAGCTCGCTGGCGCCGTTCTTCCGGATATTCCCATGGTCCTGGAGGGCGCCGCGCAGGAAGATATCGAACCAGCCGGTCGCCACCAGCAGCGGGGCCGCGATCCGGTGGGTCTCCTGCTCGAAGCTGATGCCCTCCCAGTACGGATCGTTTCTCCGGGGGTGCTTCAGCCAGTCGCGATAGTGAGCGTTGGGCTTGCCGATGGTTTCGTCCGCGGTCATCAGGGGCAGGTGCATGTAGTCTGCCTTGCCGTACTGCCCGCGGCTGCCGTACATCGTGCCGGCGCCCCACTCGAGCGCGAAGCCGAGGTGGAAGGCGCCGTCCACGTAGGTCCAGCCGTGGTATATGTCGGCGCTGGTGACATCGGTCGCCATGGAGACCAGATACCGGCTTCCGCGGATCGCCTGGGTCAGCTGGGTATATCCGAGATACGATCCGCCGAGCGTGCCGATCTTGCCGTTGCACCAGGGCTGTTTCGCCACCCACTCGTCGGTGTCGTACCCGTCGTCGGGCTCGTTGCGGTAGGCATAGAACTCCCCGCCCGACAGATAGCGCCCGCGCACGTCCTGGTTGACCACCACGTAGCCCCGCTCGGCAAACCAGCGCGAGTCCCGCTCCTCGCCCATGCCGCGCTTGCTGTAGGGGGTGCGCAGGATCAGGGCCGGGAAGCGCCCCGGCGCATCGGGCCGATAAACGTCGGCCACCAGCTCGACTCCGTCGCGCATCGGTATGCGCACGTTTTCGTCCACGACGACCTGGTAGGCGGGCTGCGACAGCTTCGCTTCGTCCCAGTGACTGAACTGCGGTTCGTCCTGGGCAGGTGTGCGGTTGTTTCCGGAGACGGCCAACGCCACGGCCGACAGCAACGCGATCATTCGCCATATCATGGTAATCCGTCCTCGCATCGATGGTGGTGCCGACCCGCCGCCGCCCGCATGGCGGCGCGGGCGGGATTGCCTTGCGCCCTTACTGCCCCGGCCCGGGGGATGCCTGCGGCGCGGCCGCGCGCATCGCCTGCGGGTCGAACACCTGTCCCCCCTTGATGACCCGCCAGATGCGGATCGTGTTCCGGATATTCTCGAGCGGATCGGCATCCAGCAGTACGATGTCCGCCAGCCTGCCCGCCGCCAGCACGCCGAGGTGCTCCGCGGCGCCGACCGTCTCGGCGGCGTCCGCCGTGCCGAGGTGCAGGGCCTCGAGCGGCGTCAGGCCGGCCATGCGGAAAAACTCGAGCTCCCAATGCAGGGAGAGCCCGAAGAACACCTCGGCCATCAAGGCGTCGGTGCCCGCGCGCACGGGCACTCCCTGGCGAAAGGCCGCGTAGACGCGCGCCAGCGAGTTGTTCATGTTCACCGACCAGAATTCCCTCGGATAATACGACAGGCGCCCGCCCTTGAGCGCGGCCCGGATCTTGTCGGCGGGCACGAAGCGGCGCACCAGTTCCGAAGCCATGTGCACCGGCGGGTCCTCGCGCATGAAGATCTCCGATCCTCCTTCGCAGGTCAGCGTGGCCACCCAGCGCGTGCCTGCAGCCGCCAGCAGCTTGCGGCCGTCGTCATGCATGACGCCGGTGGTGTGCTCGACGCTCGCGTAGCCCTGCAGCGCGTGCCGCACCGCTTCCTCGAAGGAGATGGCGTGACCCGACAGGGGCATGCCCAGCCGCTGGGCCTCCTCGGCCATGATGTTCTGCAGATGCCAGGGCACGGTCAGGTAGACCTTGATCCAGTCGGCGCCCCACCCCTTGAACCGGCGCACGCTGCGGCGCGCTTCCTCTTCCGTCTTGATCTGGAAGAAGGCGTCGCCCCACAGCGGCATTTCCCCTTCGAGAATCTCCCCGCTGTACCAGTAGCGCGGCACGGGCAGGAGCGTCGACTCGCTCCGGTCGCGCAGCGCGTTGAGCATGTCCAGCGAGGCGCCGACATCGCGCACCGAGGTGTTCCCGAAAGCGATGAAGGCGTCCTCGCTGGCCGCCTGGTTCGCCCATGCCGAGTGCACGTGCACATCGATCAAGCCCGGTATGGCATAGCGCCCGCCGCCGTCAAGCACGGTCGTGTCCGGGGGAATCCGCCGCCCGCCTTCCGGCCCGATCCACTCGATCCGGCCGTCGCGGATCATGACCGAAGTCTCCTCGGTGAACCCGCGGCGTGCGAAATCCAGCACGCGCACGCGCCGCAGCAGCAGCGGCGCCGCCACGGCGCGCCGCCAGCGCAGGCGCACGGGAATCTCGACGCGCCCGCCGCCGCCGAGCGGCTGGCGCCAGATACGGCTGCCGTCGGCGTAGATGAGCGCGGAGGAATCGGGCGTGAAGGCGAAGGAACGGCTGCAATCCGCCGTCACCCGGCGCACGTGCTCGTCGCGCAGCGGCAGGTTCGCGGCGGGTGCGACGAATACTTCCGTGTTCCTGCGGAATGCGATCCATTTGCCGTCGGGTGAAAGCAGCGCATCGTTGACATGGCGCGTCAGCGCCGTCAGCGGCTCCGGGGTCGCGCCCGCCTTGAGGGCCAGCCGGTAAAGGGCGGCGTATTTGCCCGTGCGCGCCGTGTAATAAAGGTATTGGCCGTCGGGCGAGAAATGCGGGCGCGCCGTCCATGACCCGCGCACGACGGCGAGTTCCTCGGTCTTGCCGTCGGCCACGGCGATGCCGATAAGCCGGTAAGGATCGCTCAACGTGTCGCTGCGCTGGAAAACGATGCGCGAACCGTCCGCGCTCCAGCTCGGCCAGAGAGCCCACGACGCCCCGCCCACGGTGTACAGCGTTCGCGTCTCGCCGCTCTCGAAGTCGTAGAGGCGCAGCTCGCGCCGGTCGCCGAAACCGGCGGCATAGGCGAGCTTCTTCCCGTCCGGCGAAAACGCAGGATCGCGCTCGAAGGCGGCGCCCTCGAAAAGCCGGCGCGCCCGACCGCCGTCGAGCGGCTGCTCGTAGAGAAAGCCGCCGGCCATGAAGACGATGCGCCGGCCGTCGGGAGAGAGCTGCGGCCCGACGACGGCGCGCGGCCCGAATTCCTCCGCGCTGTCCGGCCGCCATGCCGGCCGCGACTGCTTGCGCGCCGTCAGCCTGGCGGCCGCCGTGAAGCCGATGCTCTGCGGAGCTCCTCCCGGCAGGCGGACGCGCCACAGTTTCCCCCGATCGCCGAAATACAGCGCCGAGCCGTCGCCCGCGACCGCCGGCTGCGATGCGCCGTCGCTCAAGGCGGCCAGCTCGACCGCCTGCGATGCGCCGAAGCGCAGGAACTTGACGGCCTTGTCGGTCGAGTAGTAGATGCCCTCGCCGGCCGGACCGGCGACCGGATTGGCCACCTGGTCGGCGAGCGAGGCCAGCAGGACGACCGTGCCGTCCGGCGCGCGCGCCTCGACCCGCATTTTCCTGGGAGCGCCGGGCATGCCGCCCGCCGATCCCGGCTCCGGAACGATCCAGCCGAGCCGGCCGTCCGGCAGGTAGAACAGTCCGGCGCAGGCACTCGGGCCGGCGATCACGACCGCTTCGCCGCCGCCCGCGGGCACGGCCTTCACCTCGCACAAGGCGGCGGTGCCGAAGCCGACGATTCCCGGGTATTCCTCCCGCAGCAGCCGGCGGCAGTAGGCGACGGTCCTGCCGTCCGGGCTCCAGACCGGGCTGCCGGCTTCCAGTTCGCGCGACAGCTGCACGGTCCGCCGGGTGCGCAGGTCGAGCACGAACACGTTGCCGCCGCTGCCGTCGCGGTCGGAAACGAAGGCGACCCGCCCGCCCTCGGGGGAAACGGCCGGCTGGCTGTCATAGGAGAATCCGAAGGTGAGCTGCTCCGCGGCCCCGCCCTCGGCCGGCAGCCGGAACAGGTGGCCGAGCAGGCTGAAGATGATCGTCCGGCCGTCGGGTGCCGCCGCAATACCCGGCTGGGTTACCTCGGCGGTCTCCAGCTCCAAGGTGCGGAAATAGCGCTCGTCGACCGCAGCGGCGCGCGGCGCGCGCTCCCGCGCCGCGCAGGCACAACAGAACAGCAACAGCACGGCTCCGGGACGAAAACACCGCCGGAGCCGGCGCGCGCCGTACGTCATGGTTCCCTCCCGCGCGTTCCAGGCCGGCGCGCCCGCCGGCGCCGCGCTATTTCACGACCAGGTGGAAGTCATTCAGCTGGCGCAGCATGTCGCGGATCTTGGGATCCTTGCGCTGCTCTTCCGTGTACTGCCGCTCGCGCTGCAGGTGCGCCTCGTAGCTGCCCGGCAGGTAGAACATCAGGAATTCCGCCGGCCGGTTGCCCAGCGTGCGCGAGTTGTGCGGCGAATTGGGCGGAATGAAGACGGCGTCGCCCGCCTTCATCCTGTGTGTTTCGCCGTTGACCGTCCACTCCGCCTCGCCCGCCTTGAGGTAAAAGACCTCGTAATGGGTCTTGTGGTAGTGCATCGGCGTCCGGAACCCGACCTTCCACGTGTCGTTCATGAAGGTGAACAGTCCCTCGGTATCCTCGTCTCCGAAGATCATCTGGGTGATCACCTCGCTGTCCTCGTGCTTCGGAGCCTGGCCCAGGAAAAACTTGTGCCGCTTGCGCTCCTGCGAGGCCACCGGCGCGATCAGGGCCACGCCCGCAGCCAGCAGCATCGCCGCGATCGTGCAACGTAACAAGACTCGGTTGCTGCGCATGGTCTCTCTCCCTCCCCGGAAAAAATTTCGATATCGAATCATTCCGGCGCGCATCATAACAGAAGGCGCCGCGGCGATGCAACCGCATCGTCGATTGCAGTCGCCGGCCGGGCGCGGTATCGTAGGGCGCGCACCACGGCGGGTCCGCCGGCCGTGAGGCCGCCGACGGCCGTCCGCTCGGAGCCGGCGGCGGGGTGCGAGTCGAAGACTGCATGCACGAGGTCGTCATGATACGAGGAGCGATCATCGCCGTATGGGCGGCATGGCTGGCCGCGGGCTTTCCGGCGCCCGCCGGCGGTCAGGCCGTGGTGCATTGGGATGAAGCCGCGCTGTCGCAGCCGCAATACCGGGTGCGGATGGAACATCTGGTGCCCGTGCCCATGCGGGACGGCGTCCGCCTTTCGACCGACATCTACCTGCCCGACGCGCCCGGGCCCTTCCCCGTCCTGCTGTGGCGCACGCCTTACAGCAACAACACGGCCGAGACCGTCGAGCAGTGCCGCTGGTACGCCGCGCGCGGCTATGCCGTGGTGCACCAGGACGTGCGCGGCAAGTACGACTCCGACGGAACCTTCGTCCATTTCCGCCACGAAGCCGACGACGGCTACGACACCGACGAGTGGATCGGCGCCCAGCCGTGGTGCAACGGCAGGATCGGCCTGATGGGCGGCTCCTATCTCGGCTACACCCAGATCGCCCAGGGGATCCGCCGCAGCAAGTACCTGGCGGCCATGGCGGCCTCGGTCACGACCGGCGACGTATTCAACGGCTGGGTCTACAACGACGGCGCGTTTTTCCTGGGCTTTGCCCTGCCCTGGGGAGCCATCGACATGGCCGGCCGCGTGATGCAATACACGCGCGCCTTCGACTGGCCCGCGATCTTCCCCTCGCTTCCCCTGGCCGCCATCGATCGCCGGGCCGGGCACACCAATGACAACTTCCGCGCGTGGCTGCGGCACCCGCGCGGCGACGATCCCTTCTGGCGCGCCGTCAGCTACGAGGAGGAAATCGCCGAAATCTCCGTGCCCTTCCTGGTGGTCGAGGGCTGGTACGACCTCTTCCTGCGCGGTGCTCTGCGCGACGACGCCGTCGTGCGCGCCCGCGGCAGGACGGAAGCCGCGCGCAAGTTCAAGCGCCTGATGATCGGTCCCTGGGCCCACGACACCGGCGTGCGCAACAACAGCCCCGGCAGCCCGGCCGCCGGCCCGGAGCGCGGCATCGACTTCGGCCCGGCCGCCGCCCTGGAGATGCGCAAGGTCTACCTGCGCTGGCACGACTACTGGCTCAAGGGCATTGCGAACGGCGTCGAGCGCGAACCGCCGATCAAGATCTTCGTCATGGGGGAAAACTACTGGCGCTTCGA
>Ga0129301_1000302_pt1 | contig 26802 bp, 27 predicted proteins | sample ConPoolayeHmetaG_FD_94489 | JGI IMG/M metagenome (GOLD analysis project Ga0129301, IMG submission 94489) | Hot spring microbial mat communities from California, USA to study Microbial Dark Matter (Phase II) - Cone Pool mat layer H metaG ...
AGGGGGATGAAAAATGTCAGAAAACGGCGGTTGGCGCTGGGGGGAAGTCGTTATCGGCTCAATGAGGCTTGCTGGAAAGGGAAAGGCACTCCTTTATGACCTTAACGCATTATTTGGGTTAAATGGCGGATTTTCAGGTGTCCCTCCCTGGCCCTTTTTGGGTGTCCCCTAACATTATACCTTAACTTTGAAATTCATGAGGCAATAATGGAGGAGCGTGTGAAACAATCAAGGGGAAGAATCGCTCTCTCTGATGTTGTCATGTCTAATTTCAGGCACTTAACCTTATTAGGTGATGATATTCCCCAAGTCAACACGGATAAGGGGAAACAAGAACTAATTGACATTATCCAGACAAATAAAGATGATGATTTCAAACCTGATGTTCTGATACTTGACAATAGGTGGAAAATGACTCTTGGAGACCCAAACCAAGAGGCTAATATCAAGCCCTTATGTTTGAATCTAGAGGAAATCAGGAAAGAATTCGCTCCTATTGCAATAATTGTTATACACCATCACGGAAAGGGAACTACTGGTGTAGGTGCAGGTAGCAGTTCTTGGGACAGGTGGGTAAATACAGCCTTTGATATGATACCACATCATTGGGAAGGGACTCAAGGCGGACTAAGACCAAGTAAAGAGGTTAAAGTTGAAATTGGTGGCAACTATACGGCAGGTAAAACCCTATACCTTGTCAGGGATAAGTGGAATTTTTGGCTAGGAGGTAGTGAGGTGTGGCAGAAACTATTGACCAAGCAGGAAGAGGCACAGCAGTTCATAATTGAGGAGCTTCAAGATGGAGCAAAAGCCGAAGCTGATGTCAAAGCTAGGGCAATAAGTGCCAGTATCAAAGATGCAACTTTTGAGATTGCCTTACGCAAGCTAAAGACCAAGAAGATGGTATCAGCCAGACAAGACCCTACGAAACAGGGAAGGCATAACATCCTGGAGTTGACCCCGCATAAAAATGATTAGGATATTAAGATTATAAAATCCTATACATATTTTGTGGTGAAGCAAAATCCTAAAATCCTAAACCTTTTTAAGGCAGGTAGGAAAGGTTGACTAACTGATAGGTGGGGGGTAGGGATGGGGGAGGTTCATGTAGGGAGGACTCGAATATAACAAGGCTAGATAATAGCCAATAAGGTTTTAGCTATGACCGACAGAAGTCTAATACTAACCGAGGCTAGAATGATGACCAACAGACAAATAAGTCCAGAGTCCAGCTATGACCAATACTATTATCCCCATCCAGAGTGCTGACCAGTCCAATGAGTGTAACCATGACCAATAATCCACTAACTGAGGAGATGATTAGGCAGTGGTTAAAAGACCACCGAGTAGAGTATAATAGTGCCACCGAGACTATCAAGGCTTGTCTGGTCAACTTCAAACTACACAGACGGCATAGGAAGCTGGTCTGGGCTATCTATACCAGAACTGATTTTAGTCATCCGAAAGGGGGAGTAGAATGAAAAAAATAGCAATTGGCGTTGTTTTAGCTGCTATCATCACCCTTGTTGGCTGTGCTACACCATCCGCTGTCCCTAATCAATCAGGGTTAATAGAAATCCAGTCTAAGCAAACAGAATCAGTAAGTTATGAAGTAGTGAGAACATTTACTGATAGTGTTATTGTTGGCACAAAGCCTGTAGGGATGGGGTCACCACTCACGGGGTCTACTAGCACGGGGTCTGCAGTTGACCTTCGTAATAGAGCCTGTGTTGAAATCAAGAACACGAGTAACATAGCTGGGTTATTCAGTGTCAATTTTTCCTTTGGTGGAGGATACTTTGGTCGGGATTTAATCTATCTGAAACCTGGTGAAACAGGGGTAGCATCATATATTCCATTCCACACATTTGAGGACTTCAGAAGTGGACTTAGTGATAAAGAATTTAATGACAAAACCGCCAAGTGGGAGTATGAGATTACTCCAATAACATTGAACCCATAAATCCCACGCTCCAGATTTTAGCCTTGACTGGATTTTTTCTATGAGCCAATCTTCGGGTTGGGTGGCTAGGGTCAAGCTAACGGATGGGGATATACCCCCCATACCAATTGTGGCTAAGAGTAGATAGGGGAATCTATGGCTATGAATCCGATAGACTCCCCTTGCTTACCAATGATAGCCTTGATGCTTACCACTTTAGCTATGACCAACGGATTGCTAGTCCACTACGGGACTATACAGCTTCAGACTATCCTCAAACTTTACCGACTTCGTATAGCGGTCTACCATAGCCAGGGATTCCCACCTGCCTAATCGCATAATGTGAAGGGAATCTACTCCACGCTTGCTGAGCACTGAAGCGAATGTCCTTCTGAAAGTATGGGCTGAGAACCTAATCCCCGTCTTAGTTGACAATCTGTCTATCATGTCTCTGATTCCCCACCAGTTCAAATCCCATAGCCTATCATCGCTATGGTATTGTGATAGCCATTCCCTGAGTAGCTTTTCAGTTCTCTGACCGAATGGAGCCAGTCCTTCTTTACCACCTTTGCACCATACCTTGATTAACCGATGTTGCCAGTCTATATTGTGGGGATTGATGTTGGCTAACTCCGATAGCCTTAGTCCCGAATCAGCAAAGAGGGATATGATAGCTTTATCCCGAATTGTCTCCGCCTGCATTATAAGGTAGTCTAACTGCTCTGGCGTTAGTGAAGGTAGTATCCTCTTCCCCACTTTTGGAGCATCCACAGCCAAGATGGGGTTGTCTTGGGGATTGAGGTTATAACCAGACTTCTTGGAGTATAACCAGTTGTAAAATGCTCTTATTGCTCGGTAGTAAGCGTGTTTACCACCATCGCTACAGCCAAGGTTATCAAGGAACTGGGTTATATCCTGTCCTGTAACATGGAATCCTACCACAGGGTTAGCAAGCCTCAGATAGCCATCGTAGAACTCTATGGAACGAGGACTTAAACCCTCCCGTCTGGATTTAAGGAAGTTGCTTACCAGTTGCTTACCATTTTCCATAATGTGGTAAGCATTTTGTGTTGGCAGTTGTTGGGATTTTACCCCCAACAATGGTGTTTTTGAATCTGGCGGGAGCGCATGGGAGTCGAACCCACCGAAGACACTCTTAATGCCCCCCGACGGATTTGAAGTCCGCGAAGCCCACCGGGACTCATCCGCTCCCGGAAAATCTAGGTAGCTCAAGTATATATTATTTTAAGGGTTTTTATCAACCTTATTCTCTTAATCCCCCTTTTTCCTTATTTTTTTAACAAGACCGTCCAATTTTTTGACAACTACGCTTCACACTGAAGTATAATTGTGGTAGAAAGAAGAAGGTTATGAGGGTTATTTTTCTTGAGGATGTGCCCAATGTAGCCAGGGCTGGCGAGATAAAAGAGGTGGCTGATGGTTATGGGAGGAATTTTCTTCTCCCCCGAAGACTAGCTTTACTGGCTACCCCTGCGGCGGTAAGTGCTGTGGAGGTAAGGCTTAAGAAGGAAGCCCGAAGTCAAGCTCAAACGGAAGCCGAGCTGCTTGAGGTGGCTAACCGGTTGGATGGGAGGGAGATTTTCTTGCTCGCCCGGAGCGGGAGCAAGAAACGCCTGTACGGGTCAATTACCACGGCTGATATTGCTGCCGAACTGGAGAAGACCTTCGGCGTAGCTGTTGATAAGAGGAAAATTGAGTTAGCCGAGCCCATTCGTGAGCTCGGAAGCTATGAAGTGAATATCAAACTGGCTAAGGATATAGTGCCTAAGATAAAGGTCACGGTGACGGGAGAAAGCGCTTAAAACAGTCTTTTCTATGGTCTCAAAAGGAGGCAGACTCGGGTCGTATGGAAAGATTACCGCCGCACGATATTAATGCCGAGGAATCAGTAATCGGTGCGCTCCTCATAGATGGCGAGGCTATCCACAAAATCACCCCGCTACTTCCGGAGCCAGACTACTTCTACCACGAGCGGACTCAATGGCTGTATGGGGCGTGTCTGGCACTGGCCAAACGTGGCGAGGCAATAAACCAGATTACGGTGGCTCACGAATTGGACCGGCAGGGAAAGCTGGGTAAGTGTGGTGGGGTTGCCTACCTGAGCCATCTGGTATCGATAGTGCCTACCTCGCTCGATATTGAGAGCTATGCCAAAAATGTCTATAGCACGGCGGTTAGCCGCCGTTTGATAGAAGCGGCTCGGCAAATTGAGGCCATTGGCTACGAGGCGGACCCTGACCCTGATAACAGTCTGAATAAGGCGGAAGATGTTCTCTTCAAGCTGCGCCGGGGACAGAGTCCCAGGGACTTCGTCCATATTCGTCAGGTACTCGACAAATACTTTGAGGAGGTTGCTCCTGGTCCAACTCCCAGAGGGGAAGGTCGCAAGGGGGTACTGCCTTATACGCTTTCTGGATTTACCGGACTGGATGAGCTTCTGGGTGGATTTCAGCATTCTGATTTTATTGTGGTTGGCGGGCGGCCGAGTATGGGTAAGACCAGTTTCGTTCTTAATATTGCCCGAAATGCGGCTGTGGAGCAGGGGGCTTGTGTTGCCATATTCAGTCTGGAGATGGCGCGGGATTCACTGGTCTGGAGGCTGCTATCCAGTGAATCCGGGGTTAACCTGAGTCGCATTCGCCTTGGGCTTCACACTGAGGAAGAGGAAAAAAGGATTATGGATGCTACTGGTATCCTTTCCGAAACGGCGATATATATTGATGATACCCCTCAACTCCGCATGATGGAAATGCGAAGCAAGGCAAAGCGGCTTCATTTTGAACATCATATCGACCTCGTTATCCTTGACTACCTGCACCTGATGCAGATAGAGGGCAGGGCAGAAAGCAGGGTTCAGGAGATTAGCGCCATTTCCCGTTCCCTTAAGGGGCTGGCCCGTGAGCTTGATACACCTGTCTTGGCGGTATCGCAACTGAGTCGGCAGCCTGAATTCCGTGCTTCACACCTGCCCCAACTTTCTGACCTCAGGGAAAGCGGGAGCATTGAGCAGGATGCCGATGTTGTCATCTTTATCGACCGTGACGAGTTGCACTATCCGACCAGGGAAGCCTGGGAGCTTGCTCACCCAGGTGAACAGTACCCACCACCAGCCGATGTTATCGTTGCCAAGCACCGTAACGGTCCTATCGGGCAGATAAAACTTCGTTTTGTACCGTCAATGGCTAGGTTCGAAAATATTGGTAGTGCAGAGCCGAGTTTACTATGAAGCAGTTTAGCGGTTTCCCTGCCAGGATGCGATTCACACCCATACCCAATCTATTCTTTAGCAGCCTGCTCCCGCAGATAAGCGATATTGCCGAGTTAAAGACAACCCTCCATATTTTCTGGTTACTTTATGGCAAACGGGGTTATCCTCGTTTTGTCACTCATCATGAGCTACTTACTGACAAGAGCCTGATGGCTAGCTTCAGGGAAGGGGAAAAACCGCCGGAGGAGGTGTTGGGTAGTGCTTTGGACGCAGCGGTCAGGCGGGGAACAATCCTCCATCTAGTACTGGAGAGAGATGGCTCACCCGAAGATGTTTATTTCCTTAATACTGAGTCTGATAGACGGACAGTGGCTAAGATTCAGAATGGTGAGCTTGCCCTGGCTGGATTGAGGGCGGGGAGACCGTCACAGCCTGTCGTTGACACGGAGCCGCCACCAGATATCTTCGCTCTTTATGAAGAGAACATCGGCATGCTGACGCCGATGATTGCTGAGTGGCTTAAAGAAGCAGAAAAGCTCTATCCTGAAGCCTGGATTAAAGATGCCATCAAGGAGGCGGTTAGCTTAAATAAGCGAAGTTGGCGATATATTGACCGGATTTTAGAGCGCTGGTCAGCCGAAGGCAGGGGTGATGGAACATATCAGCGAGATTCTAAGAAGACAGATAAATACAGCAAACAAAAATACGGGCACATGGTCAAGCGCTGAAGAGGAAGGGGTCTTGCCCGCTTCAGCGTGCCCTATCTGTAAAGGGGTAAGATTTGTTCATCCTCTGTTGCCCTCCGGGAAGCCAGACTATAGCCGGGTTGTCCCCTGCCGGTGTACCAAGCGGGAGCCAGATACAGAGCGTAGGGCTCACCTGCAACGCTACAGTAACCTGGGCTGGCTGACTCGCCTCAATTTTGACAATCTGATTCCTCAAGGTAAAAGTGGGAATGCGGCTGATCAGGAGCTGTTTAGCCGTGCTTATCAAGCTGCCAGGGCTTTTGCCGATGAGCCTCAGGGATGGCTGGTCCTGACCGGACCGAGCGGCTCGGGCAAGACCCATCTAGCTGCGGCTATTGCTAACCGTTGTATCGAAAACAATCGTCCCGTTTTCTACATTACCACTCCGGACTTGCTTGACCACCTGCGTTCTAGTTTCGACCCGAGTAGCGAGATAACTTATGATGAGTTCTTTGAGCAGGTGCGCAATACTCCCTTGCTGATTCTCGATGACCTGGGTGCTCAGTCCAGTACTCCCTGGGCCAAGGAGAAGCTGGAGCAGCTACTAAGTTATCGCTACAATAATCAGCTACCTACAGTAATTGTTTCCATCGTTCCCATTGACGAGCTGGAGGAGAGAATACGCACTCGCCTGATGGCCGCTCACCCTTATCAGTTAGGCGCTTTTGAGGAAGGGTCGCCAGGCTTGTCAACCCTTAACTGGTCTCCTCAGTTCGAACTGCAAAAAAGTATGACCTTTGATACCTTTGAGAAGCGGGATAACCTGCCGCTGGAGGAGCGCGAAAATCTGAGGGAAGCCCTCCGTTTGGCTCAAGACTTCGCCAGGTCACCTGAAGGCTGGCTGGTGTTTCAGGGAGATAATGGCTGCGGCAAGACCCATCTGGCGGCAGCCATTGTTAATGAGCGCTATCAGAACAAACAACCAGCTTTGTTCATTGTGGTGTCTGATTTCCTTGACCATTTACGCTCTACCTTCAGTCCGGAGAGCAAGATATCCTATGACCAGCTTTTTGAAAGTGTCAAGACTACCCCATTGCTTGTCCTGGATGACTTTGGTAAGCAGACAACCACACCCTGGGCAAAGGAAAAGCTCTATCAGGTTATCAACTATCGCTACAATGCTCGGTTGCCAACGGTAATTACGACTAACTGCACAACGGATGAGCTAGATGGTTCGATACTATCCAGGTTTATCGACCCTCAGATAAGCACATTTTTTACCATCACGGCTCCAGACTACTGGGCTGGCCGGCATAGTCAAAGGGGAGCGTCTCACAGTAGCCATAGAAGCCGCCGGGGCTAGGGGCAAAAGAAGACTTGCACTGCCTGAAGTTTTCTAGTAAAATGGGCAAGTTCGGTGTGGAAAACTCAGCAATGATAAACCTTCCGGTTCTGGTGCTAAATCAAAGCTATGAGCCACTAAATATTTGTCGAGTCCGGCGAGCTATAGTGCTGATTTATCAAAATAAGGCTGAGATGCTGGAAAACGGCTCCGGCTTTATCCACTGGGTCAACGGCGCTTTGCCGGTACCTTCGGTAATCCGCTTAGCTTCTATGGTCAGGCGTCGTCCACAGTCGGAGAGAAAGCTGACCCGGCTTGAAGTTTTCAAACGTGACCGGTATACCTGCCAGTATTGTGGCAGAGAAAGTCGACAGCTTACCCTGGACCATGTCGTTCCTCGATACCGAGGCGGACAGCATACCTGGGAGAATGTGGTCAGTGCCTGTGTTCCGTGTAATCGGCGTAAGGCGGGTAAGACTCCCCAGGAAGCTGGCATGAAGTTAATCTGTCAGCCTTCCCGCCCCCGTGTTAGCGGTCTTTTTTATTTTTCTGCTTACTACCCCCATAGTCGGAGTGAATGGCAGAAATACCTCCCTGGGTGAGATTTTTATCGGCTCTTGCCCCTCGCTAGTTTGCTTGTTCGCAGTTCTAGGCTGAGGTTTTGCCAGCTACTTAGCCGGAGGGGGCGCATATGGTGGCTCTTTAACCAGACGTTCTAGAATATCGTACCACGTATAGTCCACCAGAGCTACGTCGTTTGTACTTGGAGCTTGCACATAATCGGCTGCGCCATTTGGTGTCCTATCGCCTATCATATTCTTCATGATATGCCCATTCTTCAAGGTCAGTGTAATTTCCATCCGCGGGTTAAGTAAGCCGAATTCAGCAAGTTGCTCGGGGGTGGCATTTTCGGCAATGACCCTGACGGCTCCGGGACCGCTTAAGAGAAGCGGTATGCCTCCTCCCCATCGCTCTTTATCTATTGCCGACCGCTGAGGGTCATCAAAGTACCAGGGGAACTTATCCGGTTCTTCTATTTTAATAAATGCCTGGCTCATGTTCTCACGGGGGAGCCGTATTTCAATATGTTGGATGTCTTCCATTTCTACCTGCCATACGAATATCTGAGGCTCTGGTGTTTCCGGAGGCTTGGGGATGTTGAAGAAGTAGTAACCCCCTCCAATAATGAAGAGAACGACCAGCAGGATAAGGATGTTTTGTAGTTTCAAGAAATTCCCTCCCTGAGATAAGCCTGTCCCACTATCTTCTGCGCCACCATGTGATACCTCCGGCGAGCAAGACTAACAGTGGTAGCAGGCCGATACTGGAGATTCGTATGAAATTGGTTACCTCTGGTCCAACCACTAGCATTCGGAAGGGAAGAACCTTGCGTTCGATTGAAATTAGCTCTTTCCCTGTTGTCAGCAACTCTACGGCATTAAGAAAGAGGTTGCCATTGTCGCCGTTGTAGAAATGCTGGTTGGCCGCGAAGTCGGAATCGCCGATGACTATCAAGCGGGTCTTTTTAGTTTCTTCAGTTGATTGTCCTTCAGTTTGTTCCGGCGGGACCGGGAAAATGAGAAAGCCAATGTTCAGGGGACCCGCTAAATCAGTTCCTTCATTAAACTCCGGTTTTTTTTCAAGGCTAAAATCTTTTTCCAGCCAGCTATTCTGGCTCGTCCTGAGCAGGGAGTATAGTACAATTGAACTCTTTTCACTTGTCCAGTAAATGAGTGAGGGCACCCCTTGCTGTGTTACTACAACCTGGGGTTTATATTCAGCTTTGGGGATAATGGCCGTGGCTCCGGGGAAGTAGGTGGTGGTCAGTTGGAAGAAGTTTCGGCTCCTCGGCACGATAGGGGTGTCTATGTTGGGGCTTAGATAAGACGAAGGGTCAACAATGGTCCCGTCCTCTATATCAACACCCCATAAAGAGACCAATTGCTTAATCTCTTGTGGGCAGTCAGGATTCACCAGGATCATTAACCATCCGTCGTTTTCAAGATAGTTCTCCAGGATTTCGACCTCGCTCTTATCTAGTGACTTTGTTGGTCCGGCGATGATAAGGGCGGCACAGTCCTCGGGTATGCTCTTGGTAAACAGGAGGTCCAGCGTCTCTACCTTGTAGAGGTTATCGAGCAGGCTTTCCTTTGCGTAGTTATAGCCTCCGCTAATAGTGGCCTCGCCGTGCCCGGTGAGGAAATAGACCTTTTTCTGGACAATACCGGTGACCTCCAGAATAGCGCTGGTGAAGGCGTGTTCTGCTTCATAACCAATAATTTGTTGCCCCGTACTATCCGTAACTACAATCTCCCTCGGCGATACCAGGCGCCGTCCGCGCTCAGTTTCAAAGACAACTGACCCGTATTGGGTTATGTTATACTGCCTCGCCTGGTCTGGGTGCTCGTCAGGGTCGATAGATTTTATACTGAGCTTGTCGGTATAGTTCTGGTACTCTTCAAGCAGACTGGTGACATAGGTATTGGTTCCGTAGTAGTCATTGGGAGTAAAGAAGCACACTGCTTGTACTGGCGTTTCCAGCTTGCGGAGGACGTCCTTTGTCTGGGAGGTGAGGGTGAATTCTGCCAGAGCGGTAACATCAAAGCGGTGATAGTTGCCAATGCTAATAGCATTGATTAAGAGGGTGATGCCGACGAAGATTGAGACCATCACGGTAGTGCCGGTGCTAAACCTGCCCCGTCTGCCGGTGATAGCCCGGCTCACCTGTCTGAAGTCAATAATAAAGGCTCCAGCCAAGCATAGCACGCCCAGCGCCAGCAACGCCCAGGCTGCCCATCTGATGTCGGGCAGCAGCACCATGACCACCAGTCCCACCAGCAAGGCTAGCAGACCGAGTCCGGCGATTAACCAGGAGTACCGATAAAAGCTAGAGGTAGCCTGCATTTAACTCCACCTACTGTTTTCGAGCGACCTGATTGCCAGGAATAAAAAAAGGGCCGTAATGCTTAAATAGTAGACTAAGCCTCTGGTATCTATTACTCCCTTAACAAAATCCGGGAAATAATAAGAGAGCGAAAAATAGTGAATGACCTTACCCAGGGCTTCGGGGAGGTAATTGGCGGCGACGCCAATGAACCAGAGGGCAAAGAGGATCCCCCCGGCAACCACGGCTGACACAATCTGATTTGAGGTCAGCGATGAGGCAAAGAGCCCTATGGCCAGACAGGTGCTACCCAGAAGAAAGATGCCAAGGTAACCGCTGCCAATGGCACCCAGGTCAGGGTCACCAAATATAATCAGAAGGAGGGGATAATAGAAGGTGAGCGCCAGCATAACGAGAAGAATCCCCAGGCTACCCACAAACTTGCCCAGTATGATTTCACTATCTCTTACCGGTGCCGTGAGCAATAGTTCTATTGTCCCCAGTTTCTTTTCTTCGGCAATTAAGCGCATGGTGAGCACCGCTGATAGTAGTAGCAGAATGATGCTACCAGATTCTAAAAAGCCTCTGATACTCGTTTCAAGATAGGTAGAGGAACTGATACCAAAGAAGACACCGGTAATCACCAGAAAGATGCCGGTGACTATATAGGCCATAGGGGATGCCAGGTAGGACTTGAACTCCTTTTGAGCAATAGTTAACGTGTTCTTCACTGGTCTGTCTCCTCTTCGGTGGTTAATTTAAGGAAAATATCCTCAAGGCTCATTTCTATGGCTTCTAGGGAGAGTAGAGTCCAACCACTTTGGGCGATGGCTTGAGTTATCTTACTGCGCAGGTCCTGCCCTGCCGGGTATTCAACAGTGTAGTGAGAGCCGTCATATCTGACCCGGAGAACACCTTTAATCTGGCGCAGACGCTCCAGCACTTTCTGGGAAGGGCCTTCTACTTCTAACCGGATGCGCTTTGCCCCAGCTACCATTGCGGAGAGATTCTCAATACGGTCCTCAGCGACAATCTTGCCTTCATGGATGATAATCACCCGTTCACAGGTCATGCTTACTTCGGGCAGGATGTGGGTGGAGAGGAGGATAGTACGCTCCTTACTCAGCTCCTTGATTAGTCTTCTTGTCGCGGCTACCTGGATGGGGTCGATGCCTACGGTTGGTTCGTCCAGAATCAATACCTCTGGCTCATGAATGAGCGCCTGAGCCACGCCAACTCTCTGCCTGAATCCCTTTGATAGTTTACCAATGAGTACATCAATATATTCTTCGAGGTGGCACATTCCCACCACATCTTCTATCCTAGTCTTTATCCTGTTCTTATCCAGCCCCCTGAGTCTGGCTAAAAATTCAAGGTAGGAGCGGACGGTCATGTCAGTATATAGCGGCACTGATTCAGCGAAATAGCCGATATGTTGGCGCACCTCCAGGGAATGGCTCAGCACGCTGTAGCCGGCGACCCATGCCTCACCTTGGGTTGGCGCCAGAAAGCCGGTAAGGATGCGCATCGTAGTCGTCTTTCCCGCAGCATTGGGGCCAAGGAACCCCACGATTTCTCCCTTTTCTACATTGAAGCTAATATTGTCTAGGGCAAGGCGCTTCCCATAGTATTTGGTTAAATTTTTCACCCGTATCATTCTTGTTCTTCCTTAATTGGTAGCCCCAAACAGCGTTTATGTTACTTAGAACTGGTTCCTCTACCAGTTCTTTTTGACAGTTGCCAGTTTATCCAAGCATAGGTCTCAGAGTCAAATCCATTATGGAGTCCGTGATAGGATATTTTATGTAAGCCCATTGCTTCGGAAATCCAGTTATTGAAGGCGTTGTTGGCCAATGTTGGGAGGTACTTCTCGTCCACCTGTCGGGCATCGGCCTTTTCCGAGACCATGAACAGATAGTAAGAATCGTAGGCGGGTGACGTAGGGTCGGTTATGCTTGTATCGTAATACACCAGGGGCTCGCTGATATTGTCAGTGCTGAGGCTAAAGATGATATCATCGTACCTGGATTCGTAGACGACGCCACGAGGTACCCAGCCAAGGTCGCCCCCTTTGTCTCTGGATGTTGCATCCAGTGATAGTTCCCTGGCAAGGTCAGCGAAGCTCTCTCCTTTTTCCCACCTCGCCCTTACCTTCTCCGCATCTTCTTTGGTGTCAACCATAATAACATTAAGATGAACCTGTTCGACTATCGTATTCATTCGCGCGGCTACATACTCATAGAGGTAGGAAGCCATAATGCTGGTAGCAGTAATTTCTCTGTATTCAGAATTTGATAGTTTGGTCTCGTTGAGCCGCTGGCGGTACCACTCCTTAAATTCACTCTCGGTGATATTTCCACTTGCCCCCCCGGCAATCCTCCTCAACTCCCGGTCAATATCCTCCGGGGTGACTTTTATACCATACTTCGGTGCCTCCAGTTTGATTATCACTTCTTTAGTCAGGTTCGTGAGCATATACATAGGGTCGGTGCCGGATGCTCGACATCTCTTTATGAAGTAGTCCATACGTAGAGAGATGTCGTCTACAGTAATCACGGTACGGCCATAAGGTGCGGCGTAGCTTTGATACCAGCCAACCCCGACAATAATTAGTATGATAACAATGACCGCTAGGGCAATAATAACCCCCGTAAATGTCTGTGGCCGGGTGCTAACGGTAGCCGGTAATTGCTCTACTGGCCTTCTGGCAGTTTGCTTCTTTTTAGCTTTAGGCATATACTTCACCTTGGTTTAGCATGGTATATTCTGAGTTATTTACTACGGCAGAAATAAATAGCTCTATCTAACGGAAGAAGTCTCTGATGCTCCTACTGACAACGAGGCTCGCCGCCTTACCCAAGCTTCTAAAGGCTAGACCCGGTGACAGGCAACCCAGTGTTCGCCACCGATATCTCTCCCCACTGGCACCTGTTCCTTGCAGATGTCAAGTGCCATATGACATCTGGGGTGGAAGTTGCAGCCAGGAGGGGGATTGACCGGGCTGGGTACATCACCGCTCAGCAAGATCCGTTTTCGCTGGCGGTCGACCACGGGGTTAGGAATAGGGACTGCTGACAGCAATGCCTGGGTATAAGGGTGAAGTGGGTTATCATAAAGCTCATCGCTATTGGTAATCTCCACAATCTTACCCAGATACATGACTGCCACCCGGTCACTGATATGACGAACCACTGAGAGGTCATGGGCAATGAAGAGATAGGTCAGTCCCATCTCCTCTCGGAGTCTTATCAGCAGGGTGATAATCTGCGTCTGAATGGAAACATCCAGCGCTGAAACAGGTTCGTCACAGATGATAAATTTGGGTCTTGTCGACAGCGCCCGGGCTATCCCGATACGCTGCCGTTGCCCACCGCTGAATTCGTGGGGATAACGGTCAGCCATAGAAGGGTCGAGCTGCACCAGTCTGAGTAGCTCAGCAACCTGCTCCCGGTATGCCTTGCCCTTGGCGAGATTATGGACGAGCATTGGCTCACCGATGATATCCCCGGCAGTCATGCGGGGGTCAAGTGAAGCATAGGGGTCTTGAAATATCAATTGCATATCCTTACGCAGACTTCTTAGCTCACTGGCTTTTATTCGGGTAAGGTCTTTCCCTTCGAAAAATATCTTGCCGCCAGTAACTTTATAAAGCTGCAGGATACAACGCCCGGTAGTGGTCTTGCCACAGCCGCTTTCGCCCACCAGCCCCAGGGTCTCACCTCTCTTGATATAAAAACTTATCCCGTCTACCGCTTTAACCTCACCTACTTTCCGCCGCATAACACCAGCCAGTACCGGGAAGTACATATAAAGGTTCTCTACTTCGACTAAATGGTCGTCTCTTGCCATCAGGCAACCCTCTCAAATATTTCTGTCTCTTCTCTTCTAAAGCAAGCCGACAGATGATTATCTCCTACTTGAGCTAACTCTGGTCTTTCCTCGCTACATCTGGCAATGGCATAGCGGCAGCGAGGCTGGAAAGCGCAGCCCTTGGGTAGATGCGCCAGATGGGGCGGCATGCCGTCAATAACGAATAGCTTGCGCTTTCGGGGTAGGTCCAGCCGAGGGACTGAACCAAGTAGCCCCATGGTATAGGGGTGCCTTGGCTCGCTATATATGACATCGGTCGGTCCCGACTCCACGAGCCGGCCAGCGTACATCACGTTCACCCGCTCAACATAGCGGGCAACTACCCCAAGGTTGTGGGTGATAATAATCACCGCAGTACCAAATTGTGACCTTAAGTTGTTAAGCAGTTCCAGAAGTTGTGCCTGAACGGTAACATCAACCGAGGTAGTGGGCTCGTCAGCTATTATCAGGTCGGGGTTGCAGCTCAGTGCCATAGCCATCATTATCCGCTGCTGCATCCCCCCGCTAAACTGATAAGGATAGTCATTTGCCCGCCTTTCGGCATCCGGAATGCCCACTAACTTTAATAATTTGACCGCTTCCTCGAATCCTGCTGCCCTATCCATGCCCCGATGCAGCTCAAGCGACTCGGATAATTGGAGCCTAACGGAAAGCACCGGGTTCAGGGACGTCGTTGGCTCCTGAAAGACCATTGCTATCTGGGCGCCCCTGATGTGACGCATCTCCTCGTCGGAGAGCTTGAGGAGGTTCCGTCCCTTAAAGATAATCTCGCCACCAACGATGACACCTGGCGGATAGGGAATAAGACGCAAGATGGAAAGAGCACTCACGCTCTTGCCGCAGGCACTCTCTCCAACCAGCCCTACACATTCCCCCTTATTGACATAATAGGAAAGACCATCAACGGCTCTGACTTCTCCTTCGTCGGTGTAGAAGTACGTTTTCAGGTCCTTAATTTCAAGAATTTTCTCTGCGATTATATCACCTCACTTCTTTTTACGGATTCTTGTCTTATTAAAACTGGATAAACTCTGAGCTCAGCTTTGGAGCTTAGCCAGTTCAGCCTTTTTCTTGGCTACCATCTTTTCGAGCTTTTCTTGGGTTATCCCGCCATAGCGGCCGAGACCACCCCTCAGCCTTGGGTCGAATAAGTCTCTCACTGCATCTCCCAGCATGTTGACGGCGAATACCAGGATAGACAGGGCAAGACCGGGCCAGAGAGCCATCCAGGGAGCCTGGAGCATGTAGGTGCGTCCCGGTCCGCTAAGCATGCCTCCCCAGCTGGGCATCGGTGGTGGAATACCAAATCCCAGGAAGCTGAGCGCTGCCTCAGCGAGAACCATGCCGCCCAAGCCCATGGAAAATCCGATAATCATCATAGGTAAGACATTAGGCAGGACATGCCGCAAGAGAATCTTGAAGTTGGAGAGACCAATAGCCCTAGCCGCTTCAAAATACACATTCTCCTTAATGGCGGTAACAAAGCTTCGGGTCATTCTTGACCCACCGCCGAGCCCGCCTGATATCCCCAGGACAAGTACCACCTGAGTCAGCCCCCCTCCCAAAAGGGACATTATAATTAAATAAAGAACCAGCCCCGGGATACTCATCCAGGCATCCACAAACCTCTGCACTACCATGTCAAACTTGCCGCCAATGAATCCCGAACTACAACCCAGGAAAAACCCGACAACCGCGCTAAGAGCAGAACCCGCTATGGCGACAATCATGGAAACTCGAGAACCGTAGATAACGCGGCTGAGCAGGTCTCGCCCCAGGTTATCACACCCCAGCCAGTGTTTGGGTGACGGGGCAGACAGACGGTCAGCCAGGATAATCTCGTTGTAACCGTAGGGGGCTAGGACATCGGCAAAAATCGCGACCAGACATAATATCACAACTATGACCAGACCGACAGTACCCAGTGGCTTCTCCTTGACCAGCCTGGTAAAGAACTCAGCCCAGGCGTTGCGCCTCTTCCGTTCTGCCGTTACCCTTACTTCTCGTACATACTGGACGTCAGCCATTTTTCTGCTCCGCTCCTATCGGTACTGAACCCTCGGGTCCAGCCAAGCGTAGGTAATGTCTACAAGTAGATTACATAATAACACAAGAGTGGCGACAATTAGGTTTAATCCTTGAATAATAGGGTAGTCTCTCTGGTTAAGAGCATCTAGCCCGAGGCGCCCCATCCCGGGCAGGACGAATATCTGCTCGATAATAACTGCGCCGCCAATTAAACCAGGCAGTTGCATTCCAAATACGGTGACGACTGGTATTAGCGCGTTTTTCAGGGCATGACGATAGATGACGGCCCGTTCTGTAAGCCCCTTTGACCAGGCGGTTCTAATGTAATCCTGCCTCATCACCTCCAGCACCAGAGTACGAACCATTCTCATCAGTCCGCCGGTCCCCTGAACGCCCATAAGGAAGCCCGGCAGTAGAAACTGTATTAAATTCCCCCCGGGGTTCTCAACGAAGGGGATGTATTCCAGAGAAGGAGTCCAGCCCCACCAGATTGATGGGTAAACTATGACCATGGTGGCTAGCCAGAAGCCGGGAATAGAGAGCATCATTATGGCGATGACACGACCTAAATAGTCATACCCGGTATCCTGCCGTATCGCTGAATATACCCCTAAGGGCAGGCCTATCATCCACCCGGTTATCATCGCTATCAGCCCTAATTCCAGAGACACCGGCAGCCTTTCAGCTACTAGACTGTTTACGGATTGATTTCTCCATAGGGATGTCCCGAGGTAGCCCTGAATAATTCCCTTGAACTGACCTGTGAACGGGCCTATTCTCTGGGGTACGACTCCCATCCAGATTCCGTACTGGACAAGGAGGGGCTGGTCTAAGCCCATTGCTCGTCTAAGATACTCTGCGGTGAGCTCTGCCCCCAGCCCTGATTGCTCCGACATTTGAGACAGCATCATGTCTATAACGTCGCCGGGGATGAAGCGAACAAGCAGAAAGGTTATGATAGTTATAAACCACAAGGTAGGGATACACAGCAAGAGTCTTCTGATTACATAAGTACGCATACCGCCCCCCTTGTTATTAGTCGGGCTTCAAGCAAACTTTGTGTATCCCCGTGGATACCCTTATCCCTTTCCCCCCGCCCACCTAATCAAACTTTGTTTATAACTTATAGCACGGGAGCTATTTTTTGTCAATATCCAGAATAAGCCTCAGAGATTTTCTTTAAACCCCCTAGCTTAAAATGGTTGAGTCTTTATAGCATAACCTCTTGTTTTTTGTCAAGTAGGTGTCAAAGCTTTTGCCAGGTTATTGGCAAGATATCAGAAATCCTGACCACTTTTTCACCGTGACGGACATACTGATGAATAGCACCACCCAACGCTTCTACGCTGCCATCAGGGAAGACTTTGATAGCTGTTCCAGAAACAATTCCGTATCCCACGGTGTTATCTTTTTCAAGTTTAAGGGCTACCCGTAATTCCTCCCATTCGTCTTGTTCACAGTGAGTATCGCAGATAACCGGGGCGATGCCCAGGCAGGGGAACAGCTCGGCGGTGGAATCATCATTCGGGTCTTGCCAGCGCACCCATTCTTTGGCGAGCATGATGCTCCCCGCTGATATACCGAAGAAGACCTTCCCCTCCCGATAAAGTTCGCGCAGAAATTCGTCCATCTTCTTTTCCCGCAGTATCTGCATCCCGACCTCAACATCCCCGCCGCCGGCAAAAATAATATCCGATGACTTTAGAATATCCTTCGCCTTTTTCAGGTCAGCTTTTGGAGAAGCAATTAGGGCGTGGTTTATCTGAAAAGCCCCACTTTCTTTAAGCTCACGGGCGATAAATTCCAAGAAACGTCTGTCATCACTGCTTGCTGTACCAATGTAGCCTATGGTGGGCGATGCCTTCCCGGTCTGGCGAAAGACTGCCTGGAACAAAAGAGACTGCTTTGTGCGATTCGGTGGCCTTCCGCCAGCTAACAAATAGACCGGTTGCATATGACCTGTCATCTAATTCCTCACCAGCCTATTCCGTTGAGTGTTTCCCATCCAGGTATTTTTCTATCTCTATAGGAAAGAGAGCCTTCGAGACGCAGTATTTCCCCGAGTCTTCCGGGGAAATAGCATCTTCATAGATAATTTGTATTTGGGCTTTTGTCCCATAAAGTTCTTTTAATACTTCAGAGGCTTCCTGGCTGAGTCTGCGCCGGTCAAGCCGTTGGCTTACCAGGTGTAAATCATAAGAATCTGCGGAGACTTGCTCCAGCCGGTATTCATCAATGCCATCCAGCACACTCAAAGCGTCATCCAGTTTACGAACAGTCACCAGCCTACCTTCGCAGGTTAAAGTCAGGTTTGTTACCCGCCCCTCAACCGCGGAGAGGATAAGACCTGAGTCTCTGCCACACAAACACTTTCCCTTTTCGTCAATAGAGACTAAATCTCCAACGTCAAAACGAACTATATAATACCAGGGGTTGTTAAAGGTAGTAACCAGAATCCTGCCCAGAAGCGGGCCACCGTATTCTGGCTTCAATGGTTGAAAGTCCACTCGACAAAATTGGCTATTTTGATGGAATTTCCCCTCCTCGCATTGCATAAAAACATAACCGGTTTCAGTTGTCCCATAGGAACTGGCTATTGGCGCATCAAAAACCTGGCGGATTTGTCGATAGTGAAATCTGGTCGGGTAATCATAAGTCAGAACAATAAGCCCAGGCTGAAAAACTGCTCTTTTGCGTTCTGAAGCATAACGGCATAGCCTTGCCAGCAGTGAAGGGTTAGCCTCAAGGACTGCCGGTTTGAAGATTTCCAGTTCGCTAAGCATCCGGTCCATAAGTTCAGGCGACCACTTTGTTGGGTCTGTTTTTTCATTAAGATAGAGGAATCGCGATAGGCGCCGTTTTCCCATTGGAAGGTCAACATCATCCGAAATAAAACCCACATTTAGCGGATTAACCAGAATTGCCTCAGGATGATTTCCTGTGGCAATCCTAGAAGCATGAAGATTCAATTTCCAGGAAGCCCTCTCCGAAGCATCCCACCAATCTTGATTCCAGATATTAGTGACGCTGATATCGCTTGAGCCGCTGGTTTGGACAAACCTGATCTCTCCACTATCTAAACCCTGCTGGAGACTGCGACCTCTCGGCAAAAAACCTTGGGGGAAATTCTCGCGGATATCTCTCTTGGTAAGGGATGGCATTGCGGCATAACGAGTATCAATAGGATATTCTCGGCCGGGGTCAAAAGCCTGCCACGACTTGTAAGCAGAAAGTTGACTGAGTGCTGTCTCCAGAATATCCAGCGATTGGCGATAATAAGATGGAGAGAATTTCCAACTATGGCGCATTTAATGTCTTTCTACTGACGAAAGGTATCGGTATCTCTAATGGGACACCAGTACTTCCTTACAAAATTTAGCAGAAAAACTGTGGAATGACAAGGTGTTAGGCGGAATAGAGGGCTAAGGCAGTTACGTTGTGTATGCCCGGGGACAGCTTGACGCTACTTCTTGCCGTATAATATTATAGAAGTGAGAAATGACGTCTATTCTTCCGGGGTTGCCGATTTTGCCACATTGACTGCCATTCTTCCGTCTTAGCTCCATTGTAGAAGAAGACAATGCTTTCTAGCGATGTCTACAGGGTGGGAATCAGCATTCGTGGGGTAGTGCAAGGGGTTGGTTTTCGTCCTTTCATCTATCAATTGGCCACTAGGCACAACCTGAAGGGCTGGGTTTGTAATACCTCGGGGGATGTCAAAATTGATGTTGAGGGTGAGCAAGGGGACCTGGAGCAATTCTTGGCTGAGCTTGAGGCTCTGGCTCCCCCCTTAGCCCGTATCCAGGGCATTACCAGCCGCCGCGGGCCGGCTATCGGCTACAAGCATTTTGAAATCCGAGATAGCATCTCTGAAGAAGGTAAATACCAGCTCATATCTCCGGACATTGCTACCTGCCAAGCCTGCCTGAGTGAGGTTCTGGATGCCAAGGACAGGCGCTATCGCTATCCCTTCACCAACTGCACTAACTGTGGTCCACGCTTCACCATTATTGAGGACATCCCCTACGACCGACCCAAAACCACCATGCGGAACTTCAAGATGTGTTCCCGATGCCAGCAGGAGTATGACGACCCTCTGGACCGACGCTTTCATGCTCAGCCCAATGCCTGCCCTGTCTGTGGTCCCAGCCTGCAACTGGTGGACAGCAGCGGTAAGCCCATTTCAGAAGGTGATGCCCTGGGGACAGCTAGCAGGCTGCTCCGGGAAGGCAGGGTTCTAGCCATAAAGGGCTTGGGCGGCTTTCTTTTGGCGTGTGATGCCACGAATGAACAAGCAATACAGCTCCTTAGGGAGAGGAAAAAACGGCCCGCTAAGCCCCTGGCTATAATGCTGGCTACCATGAATGACATCAGGGAGCACTGCTATGTTTCCAGCACTGAAGAGGAACTTCTTTCCTCCCCTCGCTGCCCCATCGTGCTCTTGAGGTGGAAAGCAGGTTCCTCAATCTCGCCGGCCGTAGCGCCCCAGCTCAATTACCTCGGGGTAATGCTGCCCTATACCCCGTTGCACCATCTGTTGCTCAGGGAGACCGGACTGCCCTTGGTGATGACCAGTGGTAATCTGAGTGAAGAGCCTATCGCCAAGGACAATGAGGAGGCACTGAGGAGGCTCGGTGGGATTGCCGACTACTTCTTGCTCCATAACCGGGACATCTATGCGCGCTACGACGATAGCGTGGCGATGGTGGAGAGGGGCAGGCCTCAGCTCATCCGACGAGCCCGGGGCTACGCCCCTTACCCCATTCACCTTCCCTTCAGGGCAAAGCAGGTGCTGGCTTGTGGGGCTGAGGTTAAGAACACTTTTTGTCTCACCAGGGACGACTACGCTTTTTTGAGCCAGCACATCGGTGATATGGAAAACTTGGAGACTCTGGAGCACTTTGAAAACACTATTGAGCTTTATAAGAAACTCTTCCGCATCCAGCCCAGGATTATAGCCTACGATATGCACCCTGAGTACCTGTCCACCAAGTACGCTAAGACAATAGCCGAGGGGTCCCCGGGTATGAAGTCTGTCCCGATTCAACACCATCATGCTCATATTGTTAGTTGTCTGGTGGACAATGGCGTTCAGCATTCGGTCATCGGCGTTGCCTTCGATGGCACGGGATTTGGTAGCGATGGCCACATCTGGGGCGGGGAATTTCTGTTTGCGGACTACAGGGGTTTTAAGCGTTTGGGGCACTTTCAGTATGTACCTCTGCCCGGCGGCACGGCGGCGATAAAGAGACCCTATCGTATGGCTATCAGCTATCTAGCCAGTCTACTTGGGGAAGACGCTCTAAATCAGAGTCTTCCTTTCTTGAGTCAGGTGGATAGCCTGGAAATTGAGTTGGTCAGGAAACAGGTAAGGGGAAGAATTAACTCTCCCCTGACCTCCAGCTGTGGGCGGCTTTTCGATGCGGTGTCAGCCTTAATCGGAATACGAGGCAGAATAGACTATGAGGCTCAGGCAGCCACTGAGCTGGAGATGCTCGCCAATGAAAGTGAGACTGGCTGTTATCCTTTCTCTATCGTTGAGCAGGAGAGTATAAATATAGTACACTTTGCTGAGCTTTTCTCAGCTATTATCGCTGATATCCATAAAGGAGTTTCTCCAGCTAATATATCAATGAAGTTCCACCGTACTATAGCCCAGCTGGTAGTGCAGATGTGTAGGCATCTGAGCAATGGCACTGGTATTAACAAGGTGGCTTTAAGTGGTGGGGTATTCCAGAACCGATTGCTCTTACGGTTGACTGTAGCCGCTCTGGAAGAGGCCGGGCTGGAGGTATTAACCCACAGTGAGGTGCCGGTAAATGACGGAGGGATTTCTGTGGGGCAGGCGGTTATCGCCAATTTTGCTCAGGGAGGGGACTGAGTATGTGTCTGGCAATCCCTGCCTTGGTTAAATCAATAGACGGTCAACAGGCTGAGGTTGAGGTGGGAGGGGTAGGGCGTAAGGTCAGTATCTTTCTCACCCCGGAGGTCAAGGTAGGCGACTATGTGCTACTGCACACCGGTTATGCCATCAATATCATTGACGAAGCTGAAGCCAAGGAAACACTCAAGCTGTTAGAAGAGATTGCAGGAGCATCTGGGGAATGAGGTTCATAGACGAATATCGTGATTCCGGGCTGGGTAAGCGGCTTATCGATAGGATTAAGCGCCGCTCAACCAAGCCGGTGAGGTTTATGGAGTTCTGTGGTGGACATACGGTAGCCATCTTCAAGCACGGTATCCGCCAGCTTTTACCTCCTACCATTGAGATGCTCTCAGGTCCCGGTTGCCCGGTCTGTGTTAGCGCTAATGCTGACCTGGATAAGGCGGTCGCCCTGGCTCGTCTTCCCGATGTTATCATCGCCACCTTTGGTGACATGGTTAGAGTTCCCGGAAGTTACTCCAGTCTGGCGCAGGTTAAGGCTGAGGGCGCTGATGTCAGAATCGTTTATTCCACTCAGGACGCCCTCAATATTGCCAGAAGTAACCCGTTAAAGTCCGTCGTTTTCCTCGGTATCGGCTTCGAGACCACTGCTCCGACGGTTGCTGCCTCTATCCTCGAAGCAGCGCAGGAAGGGATTAATAATTACTACATCCTTTCTCTCCATAAGCTGTGTCCCCCGGTGATAAAGGCTATTTTAGATGCCGGTGAGGTGAGGCTCGATGGCATTATTTGCCCCGGTCATGTCAGTGCCATCATCGGTTCCTATCCCTACGGCTTCGTACCTCGCGATTATGGCATTGCTTGTGTCATCTCTGGCTTCGAACCTCTGGATATTCTCCTCTGTATTGATATGCTGGTGGCACAGATAGAGAGTGGCAGGCCTAGGGTTGAGATAGCCTACCGCCGCGGGGTCAGACCCGAGGGCAACCAGCGTGCTCTGGAGGTTATGAATCAGGTCTTCGAGCCGTGTGACGCGAGCTGGAGAGGGATAGGGGTGGTGCCGCAAAGCGGGCTGATGTTGCGGAAGGAATTCCGACGCTTCGATGCCGAGCATGCTTTTAAGATTGAATTAGAGCCTCCCCGTGAGGCTGAAGGGTGCCTGTGTGGTGACATCCTGCGTGGGGTTAAAACTCCCCCCGATTGCAAACTCTTCCGTCGGGTCTGTAGTCCGGAACATCCTGTAGGGCCATGCATGGTCTCCTCGGAGGGCTCTTGTTCGACCTACTACCTTTATGGAGGGGGCTATGGAGGATAGGATTCTGCTCGCCCACGGTAGCGGTGGCAAGCTCAGCCACGACCTGGTGGAGAAAAACTTCGTTCCTTTGTTCAAGAATTCATTACTGGATAAACTGGATGATTCGGCTGTTTTCGAGCTAAGCGGGCAGCTAGCTTTTACTACCGATAGTTATGTGGTCACTCCCATATTCTTCCCGGGCGGAGATATTGGCAGGCTGGCGGTATGCGGTACGGTGAACGACCTGGCGATGAGCGGCGCCAAGCCTCTTTACCTGAGTATATCCCTTGTTATTGAAGAGGGGTTTCCCCTGGCTGACCTGCGAAAGATAATGACCTCCGTTCAAGAAGCGGCGGATGAAGCTGAGGTGAAGGTGGTCACCGGTGATACCAAGGTAGTAAATCGGGGCAGCGCTGATAAGCTTTTCATCAATACCGCTGGCATAGGGGTTATTCCTCCAGGTGTGGATATTTCCGGTGCTAATGCTCAACCCGGCGACAAGGTGATTCTCAGTGGTTCTATCGGTGAGCACGGCATCGCTGTGCTGAGTCAGCGCGAAGGGTTTAAATTCTCGCTACCGATTGAAAGTGATTGTGCTCCTCTGGGCAAGCTGGTGGCGGAAATGCTGGAGGCTTCTAAGAAGATTCATTGCCTCCGTGACCCTACCAGAGGGGGCTTAGCCAGCACCCTCAATGAATTTGCCCAGCAGTCGCGAGTGGGCATCAGGATAGAGGAGGAGAAAATACCGGTGCAGGATGCGGTGCGCGCGGCTTGTGAACTCCTGGGCTTTGACCCTCTCTATGTGGCTTGTGAGGGGAGACTGGTGGCAGTAGTCCCACCGTCAGAGGCTGAGGAAGTATGTACAAGGATGCGCCGTAACCAATATGGCACTCATTCAGCTATTATCGGGGAGGTTGTCGCCGAACATGCCGGCCGGGTGGTGATGAAGACCAGTCTCGGCGCATCCCGGGTCATAGATATGCTTGTTGGCGAGTTATTACCCAGAATCTGCTAGCTTTGCCTTAAGTGGCAGCGGGTGGATTTGAACCCCGGAGGGGGCTCAGCAAACCTGGAATACACCTTCATAGGAAGGAAAACATTATTTGATACCCCAGACCTGGTGGGTTAGTATCGTAGACAAAGGAGGCGGGTGATGGCGGAACGTGTACTATCCAGGGATGAAGCCAAAAAGATAGCATTAGATTATGTCAGACAAAAAGAGGGACTCGGGGACGTGATGATTGAAACCGAGAGATTATCAACACTTGGAGACCTCCTTCTTTACGAGTTCGAGGGCAAGGCAAGAAGGCATATAGCCATTGAAGGGTGCTTCGATGCTGTGACAGCAGAGCGCCCTTTCCGGCTCCAGATTGTGGTGAAAGACCGGGCGATATTTTATTCTCCAGGTGCTTGGGTAGAATATCCTACCCCACCTTAGCCGCAGTCCTTAGGTTGACAACCGAGCGAGATAATTGAACCGAGATTCAATAGGGTGCGGACACTTCCGCACCCTATTGGTTCCCATCGTAATGCTTGTCTGGCTTATCGCCAGACATCGATACTGTAGACGGGGTCGGAACCCGGGCGGCGAGCTCCAATCCACTGGGGATATTCTTCGCCGCCGCCGGTAACGATGATACAGTTTTCCCACGGGTCTCTGACAAAGGGGACCATATAGTCATCAGGTAGCTCCTTATACGGTTTACCCGATTTTGGTTCGATACCAAGCCAGGAGTTGGTATTTACATCAGGCCAGGAATGCGTCCTGTAATTCTTCATCGTGGTGAAGCTCTTCTGATAGATCCATTCATAGACTTCGTCCTTGGACTTGAATCCGGCTTCACGCAGTGCCCATGCCATCTGCGGTAGCATGAATATAGTTATTCCCCCTTCCCTGTCGTGCCAGATGCCGGGGATGAAGTACTCGAGCCAGTTCTTTGGTCCGGGGATTCCTTTGACGCCGAGTCTCCTGGCCACACCGCCGTGTCCGCTCTTGATGAAGGCGCGGTAACCGCCGGGCGAAAACTCGGTGCGATGGATATTGGTGGTGCCACCGCGACCGAAATTGAATGTATACAGAATATTATCAGTCCTCTTGTAATCGTATTCTTCGCCCAGGCTCTTCCAGCCTTCGGGGAGCGAATCGATGTCCTCCGGGATCACGTTGAAGAGAGGAGCGCCCATGACGCCGCAATTGGTCACATTTGGTACATTGCCGCCGAAGTTTCGCCACATCAGCTCGGCAGCGCGCGCAAGACTCCTGTTCGCCGGGTTACCGGGTCCAAACAGTCCAACACCGAAGTTCATACCGATTTCCTTGGCGATAGGACCGCTAACGCAGAAGCCGACACTGCCTCTGCCGTCACCGCCACCTCCACCGCCGGCTTCAGCAATGGCAAGAACGACCGGGAACATCTCCGGAGTACAGCCTGCCATGACGGCGTTGACCGCAACCTGTTCAACTGTGGCCATACGGTCAACCGGACGGAAAAGAACGGGGTCTCCCTTGCGCCTCTTTTTGCCTTCCCTCTGGAAGGCGAAGCCGGTATGGTCAGCCTGGTATCGTATAATTTCGTCAGGTTTGTGGCTCGTGCCTTTCAACATTTCGGCGACTCTTTCCTCGGTCGGTACAATGATTGGCAGACCGTCAGTATACCGGGCAATGGGTGCGTTGCCGAGTGCCGGGTATCGGTCTGTCTTCATGTAGAACCTCTCGGCTTCCTCAAGAGTGCCTTCAAACAGGATTCTGTCCTGGTTGATAGTATAACGACCGGCTTTTTTCTCTTCTTCAGTGAGGGGTCTGGTCAACTGGTGGAATACTTCGGGCAGGAACCGTTCAACGTCTTCAGGCCCCTGCATTGTCCTGGACACGCCAACCCATCTCAAATACGGTGAACCTTCGAGGAGCGCCGCCTGTCTGAAGCACTCAGCCTGGTCAGGATATATAAGCGAAACAGTCGGGATTCCTGACTGTTCGATATCGGCTACCTGGAACAACTGTTCCCAGATGGCGCCATGTCACCATATGACGCCGGCGATCATAGCATCGGCTTCTTTCTTTTCTTCTTCGGTCAGTTCGGCACTGAACCCGAACTGTCTTTTTACTTTCCAGTTAGTCTCAGGGTATTCCGCCGGTAGCTTCCTCAGTAGAGGGATGGTGATATCCTGGTCACCGCCGGCATTGATGCATAGATATATTGTCTTGCCTTTGATTGTGTCCAGCGGAGGCGCCAGCGGTTTTATATCTACCGGTTTCTGAATTCCCACTGGGTTCAAGCACCTGTACGTTTTGGCCATTTCTATCTCCTTCCGTATTTTTGATTTCAAAATCAGACTGCCATGAATTATATAGCCACCAGCAACAAAAGTAAACTTCTAATAGCATTATCAGATGACGGCTGGGTATCTTGAAGTGTGAATCTTCAGCGGTTGCCCCTAGCCTTATCCTGGACTTACCGTGGCAGCGACTGGATTTGAACCAGTGACCAAGGGCTTATGAGGAAGTTGGCAAAAAAGCAACCAGTCGCTTGCTAGACCAACCGCTTGCCTCCTTTCTTGATGTGGATTATAATCTTGTTTGAAACCTGCTGTCAAGCCAGACTCAGAATCGAGGGAGTTAGCCGTGTCGCGAAAACCTTTTCGC
>Ga0129301_1000306_pt1 | contig 26638 bp, 25 predicted proteins | sample ConPoolayeHmetaG_FD_94489 | JGI IMG/M metagenome (GOLD analysis project Ga0129301, IMG submission 94489) | Hot spring microbial mat communities from California, USA to study Microbial Dark Matter (Phase II) - Cone Pool mat layer H metaG ...
GAGTTTGGGGAACACTACGCAAGTCAAATAGTGAAAAACGCCAAAGCCCTAGCCCAAGCACTTTACGAAAGAGGATTCAATGTATTGGCTGAACATAAGGGATTTACACAATCCCATGTAATCCTGATAGATATAACAAAATACGGTGACGGAGGAACAATTGAAGAGACATTGGAAAAAGCAAACGTTATAATAAACAGAAACTTGCTACCATGGGACATTAAGGAAGGAAGGCATTTCATGCATCCAGGTGGCATAAGGCTGGGGGTATCAGAAGTTACAAGACTGGGAATGAAAGAATCTGAAATGGCTGAAATAGCGGAGTTCATAAAACGGGTAATAATAGACAGGGAGCCATTAGAAAAAGTGAAAGCAGACGTGGCTGAATTTAGAAGGAACTATCAAAAAGTGCATTACTGTTTTGAGAATGCAACAGATGCTTACAAATATATAAAAATTCGCTGAAAACGAAGAGGTATGAAAGCGTTAGTCATAGTTTACAGTGCGAGAAAAAGAAGCAACTGTCTAAGTTGAGTAGAACATGCATTAGGAAAACGAAGAGCAAGCGATAAAATTGCAGATTATGATGTGGACTATTGGGCATAGCAACCGTTCAAGAGACGGGTTCTTGAAATTGTTGGAAGAGCATAAAATTCAAGTTGTTATCGATGTGCGTAGTTTCCCAACATCAAAAGTTGAGCATTTTAAAAGGGAGCATATGGAAAAATGGCTACCTGAATATGGATTAGAATACATTTGGCTTGGTAAAGAACTTGGAGGCTATCGCCGCAGTGGATACGAGAAACATATGCGAACCAAACTTTTCAGAGCTGGAATAACTCAACTTTTGGAAATTGCCAAAATCAGAAGAACATGTATAATGTGTATGGAAACAAATCCCAAATATTGCCATCGTAGATTCGTTTCCGCATATCTTGAAAGAAAAGGTGTTAAAATGGTTCATATAATTGCAAAAGGACAGAAAACGCTGTTTTAAGCTTTAAACAGGGACAGAGCATATTCATTATATGTTAAAGGTGGGCTATGAATGCATATACGTGAATTCCAGAGTTTGATGCGGCATTTATATTTTCATAGAGACTCTAAACGGGGTGTAGACGGAACTTACATTTGGCTTATGGACGAAATGAAAGAACTAGGAGATGCATTGAAAATGAACGATAAGAAAGCGCTGGAAGACGAATTTGCTGATGTTATCGCTTGGTTAGCTTCCCTTGCAAACATTACTAATGTAGATCTTGAGAATGCCTCCCTTAAAAAGTATGATAATGCATGCCCCAAGTGCAAACACTCGCCTTGCCAATGCACTCTTTAGCCCGAATTCAATAAACGCTTTTGTCCTAAACCAGTAAGTGCCCATATATGCGGTTTAGTATGCTTCCTTTCAACTATCCCTTCTGCCTCTAACAGCCTCAGATGATGCAAAACAACTCCATAATGCATCCCTGCTTCTTTAGAAATGGTTTTAGCGTCAACAGAATTTTTATCCAAAATGCTGAGCAACTTTGTTCTAGCTTTAAGACCAAGCTTGATGTTTTTGATGTTTGTCAAATAAGCGTTAGGATGATAAGCTTCTTTAACCATTTTCACCAAAAACAATTATGCTATCGCCTTTAGAAAAGTTTTCTTACGCAAAGTCTGTCAGAGTGATCTGGTTTGATTTCTTTCCCTCAAAAAGTGTCTTAATCTCTTCTTTAACAAGTAAGATTCTCTGTGAATAATATCTTGGTAACTCATATTTTCCAATCAAGTGTTGTGCAGCAGCCAAGTATTTTTCGATCCCGCCGCGATAAACAGTTAAGGTCAATTGTCCACCGCAAAAGATGCATTTGCCCATCAGAGGTAAACGACGAAAACGTCTATTGCATGCCTTACATCTGAAACCTTGCGTAGAGAATGCCCGCAGGTTTCCAGCAATATCTCGCATAAAATGTTTAGTTAAAACTTTTAATGCAACTTTTCTAGCATCTACAGCCTCAATTTTTTCGGCTAACTCCAGTTGGCTTTCCAGCTTCTCTGCCATGGTTTTAAGTCGTTTGTACAAGCTTTCAGCATTTCCAACATTAATATCCGAAACGGGTGTAGTGAAATGAAAACCTTCAAACTGCGATTCAGTGCCAAGTCGATACTTAATAAGATCAATGAGACTGCTGGCTTGTTTTGCATCAATACCTTCCCATGTTTTCTCATAAAACTCGAGAGGATAGACTTCGGCAACATCAAAATCGTGTGCTTGTCTCTGCACTTCTTGCGTGTTAACAATTGGGATCAGCAACAGAGGAGCATCCATTATCCCACCTATCTGTGCTGGTAAGTATTCGCAGGAAAAATTAACAAAAGTATCTAACGCTAATATTAAAGCGTCTTCGTCTCCGTCACAATCTCTTCGCTTGGCTGAATGCCAGATTGGATGTGCATAGCAAACATTTAGGTTTGTAAAACCAACAATACGACCCAGAATGCCAACGGAAGTATGAGGGGCTAACCCGACAATCAAATGCCCTAGAAGGTCATCAATTCGCTTTGCATTATAGTATGGCGAAAGCCTATATACTTTCACTAAAAGCTCATCCAAGAAATTCGCTACGTGTGTAAAATATTCCGCACACTTAATAGGAATCACTACATCTTGAAGCTTCAATTCACATGTTTGATTGGAATCCGTTAACGGTACGCCGTAAATATCCTGAGAATATCCAAGCTGCCTAAGCTTTTCAACCGAAACTCTAACTTCAGAAGGTTTAAAATGTGTCAGAGGAGCGTTTGTGGCGTCGAATCTTATTGTGCCATCCTTATAAACTGACAGGTCATATTTTGCACGCAAAATTCCTTTTTCAATAGTTTCTGGAGTTTTCGTTTCGTTCGTTAAACCTTTAACACCCTTTAAAATTTTAGGAACAGAAACTATTAAACGGCTGCATACACTTTCTACTAGTTCTTTAAAATTAACAGATTGCTTCTGATATTTTTTAGCAGGCAACATGCAAACTGGACATTCATCATCCTTCAAGCTTTTTCCGCAACGAGAACAAGACTTTTCATAAAATGTCTCTGAACCACAAGTTGGACATTTAACCCTAAAGGTGGACTTTTGGCAAACGGGACATTTACGTTTAACAATTTCGACGATAACATGTTCTTTTCTAGCTGCCTCCAAAATATCTCGTTGAGCCCCACCAGCCAAGCCTACAGGAAAAAGAACGTGCACCATAGGTTTCATTTCGCGTCTTTTGGCCTTTTCGGGTCTTCCCATCCGTGCACCTACAAGTGTAGGAAGTTTTTCCTTAATTAGCACACCAGACAGTAGACTAATTGCTTCTAAAACAGATTTGGCAGAAACAAGGTTTTTCTCCTTTGTTGGATTATAACCGAGGCTGAAGGCAAAGGCGTGCGCATCTTCACCTTCAATAATAATTTTACCATCTGCAACTTTATGAGGCAAGCATATCACTTCTAAAGCTCGTTTTACATTCACTTCCATTTCGCCAACAATTTCACAAATAACATCATTGTCATAATGTAGTTTAGAGTCATAAAGCCAATTTTGCAACATTTCAATTTCATTTACTGAAGATAGGTTAGACCAGAAATATGTGAAGGATGGGTGAAGAGGAATTTGTAATGCTAACGATAAAGATATTGCCTCTTTAATATCGGGTTTTTTGATAAGAGGATTTCCTAAAAAAGCCTTCAGTTTTTCAACAGAAATGTTAACGGAGTTTGTAGCTCTTTCAAAATCTCCATTAAACGTTTTCATAAGAGCCTTTTGTAGATCCTCAGCCCACCATTCTTCAACATATCCAGAAGGTGCAACACCCCTATTATTATACAAAAAATCTCCAAAGCTAATCAAAATGTCACCCAAAAAAAGAATCTTCTCAATTTTATCTTTTATCTCCTTGAAATTTTCAAGAGACACTCGAATGACAGAGCCATCCTTCAAAAGAACAATTGGCTGATCTATAGTGTCGACTGGAACGGCGATGCCGCCTTTTCCCGGAAGCTCCAAACGTAGTTGTGTACCAGCAGCTAAGAAACCTTGAAGCACAAGCATAGTAGCAGGATGAACCCCCACGGCAGCTAAGCCCGTGTTTCGGGCTCTACCATATCTTAAGCGGAACCCGCCGCGCCTAGATGGAAATGAGAATATTGGGCGCCCAGCGATAACGTCATCCATAAATCCAGCTGATTTTCTTTCAGATTTTTTATGGAATTCTTTAAGCCACTCCCACCCTTGAATCCCAAGGCTCTCAATTATAGTTAATACTTTCAAAGCACGCCCAACAACACCGTCATTTACAACCCTAAGTGCTCCGCCTCTCACACGGTTGGTTTCTATCCGAGGAAGATTACGGAAAGAAGAAACCTCAATAGGATCGGATTCGGTACCTGTTACTTCTATAGGAAGCCACTGAAGCGCTCTTCGTAACTCTTCGTCTGAAATGTGATACTGAAAGCGACCTACGGAACGCTCATACAGCCTTATCTCTTCAATGAAACGCGCTATTTCTTCATCTGTAGGTTTGTAACGGTCAAGCCCCAATAGTCGTCTTATAAAGTCTCCAACAACTAAAGTCAAAGCTTGATCGGTTCCACCAGCTGAACGTATTGGGCCGGCAAAATAAATGGCAAGATATCGCGTTCTGTCACGGTTTACCTTGATTTTAACTTTCGCTACTCCTTGTAAGGGCGCAGCTGTAAGTCCTTCTGTGAGGATAGCGAGAGCTGTACGTATGGCTTGTTCAGCAGAAGCTTCAGCTTCCATATGTCCAAATTTGCCATAGACAATCTCTTCAGCAATCTTGAACGCTAACTCTTCTCTGGGAAGTTTTGTACTCAATTCTCTTATGCTTTCAGCAACACCTTTTGGTCCTACTAGCCCTTCTACAAGGTCAGCTAAGTCTCTTGCAATTTTGCATTCTACATTTAAACTTGGATCTAAACCTTTTTTACGAGCTTCTTCACTTATCATGAGAAGGTTTGCCAGTTTACCTTCTAATTCTCTGACATATTGTCGGTATGCTTCGCTCATCGGTTCATTCAAGCTGTGTCTCCACAAACTCTTGTTCTTATTAGTTTATTTGGCTTTCTTTAAACCAAAAAATCAAAAAACGCACTTGCTAAGAGGATTACTCCGTGTGAATTCTACATAAAAATAGTGTATCCCATTTTTCCTTTGAATGCCCAGTAACTCTCTGATAAGCTTCCATAGCAATCTTGCTCCGCCTATCAACGCACTCTTTACAGCGCATATGTCTTAAGTTAGAGGGCCCGTCACACGCTCCACAATTAAGTAGCAAAACTTCACCTAAGCTTCTAAGCGTTGCCCAAGCATATTCTTGCTCATCATAGTGCGGTTCAAAGTCTGGCCAAGCATCATAGATAGTTTCGTCTCCCAGAATCTTCTTTAAAGCGCTAAAATAGTTTTCAAAAGCCGTCAAATGTTTTTCACATCCTACAACGTTTTATACCTTCTACAATCTCGGCAACTTTATTTTTGACGCTAGCATCCTCAATAACATTGCCTGTAACTATAATGTCAGCACCTGCAGAAGCTGAGGCTAATGCTTGACTTCTGGAACGTATACCTCCTCCAACAATCAAGGGAACATCTATGTAACTCTTCACAACACTAATCATCTCTGGAGGAACCGGCTTCTTTGCACCAGACCCAGCCTCCAAATATATGAAGTGCATACCCAAATATTGTCCCGCTAGAGCATGTGCTGCAGCAAGTTCGGATTTATCATATGGGATTGGAACAGCCCTGCCTACGACGCCTGCTGTGCCGCCATCACCAACAATTATATATCCCATGGAAATCGGTTCTAAACGCGCTTTCTTGATAAGTGGAGCCCCCAATATTTGGGCACCAATTAGAAAGTAGGGGTCTACAGAGTTTAGAAGCGACATAAACCATATAGCATCAGCGTAACGACTTATACCAGTCACATTATTTGGAAAGAGAATTACTGGCATTTTGACAGTGCGCTTAACTGCTTTAACAACATCATCTAAATGCGATACAGAAAAAGATGTTGAACCACCAATCATGAAGGCTGATGTTCCGCTTAATTTCGCTTTTCCAGCAATTTTCGAAGCTTGAGAAGGCGTAACTTTTTCAGGGTCTATAAGAGTTACATGAATAGTGCCTTCAGACGCTATTTTCTCAAGCAGATATTTCTCAACACCCCCCACCATAAAGTTTCACCTCATTGAGAGTCCTTAACCTCGAGAGGCTGTGTCTTCTTAGAACCTCTGTAAATTGAATCAGTAAACATGCAATAGATATCAATCTCGGCTTGTGCAGGTTTAATTTGGAAATCTTGCTTTAAGCCGCAACTACTGCAACCCACAATGGCACGATTTTCTTCGCGAAAGATTTCAACCCTGACTGTTTCCTTTCCACATTTAGGGCAAGAGAAAAACTTAGGCAAATGCTTCTTGGGAATTCGGACAACTTTTCTCCTTCTTCGCCCCATTTCAAAGGCCTTCTACGCTTTATAGGTTACCTCCTTTCAATATTTATGTTTGCTCTTAAATACTTGCTTACAACATAAACAATAAGGATGAGACCCATGGAATTGACTTCTTCAATTCTTAACATGGACTGGTTGGATGTAGAGACAAAAATAAAGCGGTTCATAAAAGATTACTTTGAAAAAGCACAAGCAAAAGGCATTGTTGTATCATTATCTGGAGGTATTGATAGTTGCACGGTGGCTGCACTTTCTGCGTTAGCTATAGGTGGAGACAAAGTTTTGGGTTTGATGTTGCCTGAAAAAGAAACATATAACCCCAAAGATGTTAAACACGCAAAACTCGTTGCAAGGAAATTTGGATTTAAAACAGAAATGATAGACATAACCCCCACTTTAAAAGCTCTCTACAAATCAATACCCATATTCGATCCCTCTGACAATATATGTAAAGGCAACATAAAGGCGCGAACGCGAATAATTTATGTTTATTATTACGCAAACAGACTCAATATGCTCGTTTGTGGAAGCACAGACAAGTCTGAAGCCATGATGGGATACTTTACAAAATGGGGTGACGTTGCAGCGGATATATCGCCAATAATGGACCTGTATAAGACACAAATCCGAAAACTTGCACAGCACATAGGCATACAGAAAGAGATCATTGCAAAATCGCCAACACCAGCATTATGGCCAGGTCAAAATGCAGAAAAAGAACTTGGCATAGAATATGACCAGCTAGATCTCATCCTTTACGGGCTTGAGCATTTTATGAAGGTAGATGATATAGCAAGGCAATTAGGTGTTAAAAAGGAGCAGGTGAATAGAATAAAATGCAGGTGGCTTTCAGCAGAACACAAAAGGCGAATGTTATTAACAACAAAACTTGAATATCGAACAATTGGGACAGATTTCAGACTTCCACGAAATCCCCATCAAAACTTTTGAAGAGAGGATAAAAATGAAAGAGAAAATAAGAATAGCACTTGCACAAATAAGCTGTACGCAAGGAGATAAAGCAGAAAACATAGCAAAAATGGAGAAGGTTGCGGCTAAAGCAAAAAAGAAAGCGGTAGACCTCATAATTTTTCCAGAGCTTTCATTAACTGGCTACGTGGTTCGAGACCAAATCTACGAGTTGGCGGAAACAATACCAGGGCAATCAAGCAAAACAATAGAAGACATAGCTAAAAGGACAAAAACTTATATTATTTTTGGCATGCCAGAATTAAGCGAAAAAACGCAAGCAACAATCTACAACACTGCAGTTTTCGTTGGTCCTGAAGGTTTCATTGGGAAATATAGAAAAATGTATCTCCCTACACACAGTGTTTTCGAGGAGAAAAGATATTTCCGCCAAGGATATCAAACCGAGGCATTTAGCACAGTACTTGGAAAAATAGGATTGATTATATGCTATGACCTCTTCTTTCCAGAAGTAAGTCGACTAATACGTTTGAAAGGAGCACAATTAATAGTTTGCATTTCTGCGTCTCCAGCAACCCGCAAAACATTCTTTGAAGCCTTAACTGTTGCAAGAGCCATAGAAAACGCAGCTTTTCTAGCATATGTAAACCTAGTCGGTTTAGAGGATGGACTACAATTTTGGGGAGGAAGCAGACTCGTAGGACCTAATGGAAAAATTCTTACACAAGCAAAATATGATGAAGAAGACCTTGTGATATGTGATGTTAATTATACGGATATAAAACCCATAGAGACTTTTGTCCCAACATTAAAGGATTTGAGACCAGAACTTTTTAGTGAACTAAAAAACTATGCGGAAAAACTTTGAATTTTGATGTCTTTTAGAATCTCTCAGGTTTTTTTATTGCCTTTTCCATACGATTAAGCGCTTCCTCTAGCTGTTCATAAGCGGCAGCATAGGAAATTCTTATGTAGCCATTACCATGCTTACCAAAAGCTGATCCGGGAACCGTGGTAACATGGGCTTCTCTTGCTAAGAACTCTGAAAATTCTTCAGAAGACATACCAAATTTCTTTATGTTAGGAAAGACGTAGAATGCGCCTTTTGGTAAAGTGTATTTAAACCCTTCAATCTCATTAAGCCTCTTACAGATCAAATGGCGCCTTCTACTAAATTCTTGCACCATTTTCCTTACAAAATCTTGCGGTCCTTTTAATGCCGCAAGGGCAACGTATTGGGCTAGGATGTTTACACATGCAACTGTGTATTGATGAACAAGCCATAGGGGAGAAATAAGTTCTTTCGGTCCGTAAACAAATCCAACTCGTAAACCAGTCATTGCATATGTTTTAGAGAATGAATTAACAACAAGAGTACGTTCGCGCATCCCCGGAAAAGTAGCAACACAATAGTGAGTAGCATTATCGTAAACTATTTTTTCATAAACCTCATCAGAAATCACAATCATATCGTTTTCAATCGCTATCTTTGATAAAGCAGCCATTTCACCAAAGGATAGAACAGCGCCAGTCGGATTGTTGGGATAGTTCAAAATAATCACACGTGACTTATCTGTGATAAGTGATGTCACATCATCTACAGACGGCTTAAACCCGTTCTTTTCTAACAAAGGAACAGAAACAGGAGTCCCCCCTGCTAAATTCACGCAAGGTTGGTAACACACAAACCCTGGATCAGGTATTAAAACCTCATCTCCAGGATTTATCAAGCCAATTAGCGCTAAGAAGATTGCCTCCGTGCCCCCGACTGTTATTAAAATCTCACAGTTCGGATCATAATGAAGACCGTAGTCACGATATGCCTTTTGTGCTAAGCCTTCTAAAAGCTCAGGAATCCCGTTGGTTGGTGCATAATGAGTTTTACCCTCTTTGGCTGCTTGCCATCCAGCATTTAGTATATCTCTTGGTGGATTAAAATCGGGTTCTCCTACGCTTAAATTAATGATGTCTGGCATATTTTTGGTTAAAGTGAAAAAACGGCGAATTCCAGAGGGCGCTATGTGTTTAAGGCGTTTTGCTGGTTTAATGCTTAAAGGCAAAGTGTTTTCCTCACTAAGCATTGTCAACATAAGAATAAAATGTTTACGTTGTGGTTTGCGCGTATCTAATATGTTAGATAGCCTTAAAAGGACAGCTTGTATACAAAATTGTATTCGTGAGAGCATATCGTGGAGTGAACTGTTTGAAACTGAAAGAAAGCATTCAAACGTTGTTAATAAGTTCATTAAATGACCCTATTACACAAATACTTTCTAAAAATAGCCATTTAACAAAAACACAGCTCGAAACATTACTTATTGATATTTTAGCCGAAAATGTTACGGGAAAAACAATAAAATATGACGAAAAAGCCAGATTGCGGCTAACAAAGGCGAAATTAAGCCGAGGTTCCTTTAATCGGACATTAAAACAGGCAAAAGAAAATGTCATAAAATCCATATACACAGTGCTACTTTTAGGATATTTAGGTATATTTGAAAGTACAACTCTCGATCCTTATCTCGAAATAGCAAACAAACTACAAGAGTACATAGAGGCGTATAAAAATGTACCTAACCAAAGTGGAGAGCTAAAAGAACATTTAAAAGTCATAGAAATAATAAGAGAGGAACTTGAAACAAGCCTAAAACAGTTTTCAAATCCATGAAAAAGCATTGTGTGATGTCACATATCACGTCAAAAACGAGTTGTGCGTACAACCAAAAAGGTACATTTGCTAATTCGGCAGAATTAGGCTAAAAAGCTAAAAACAGCCCAAAAAATAGGTATTTTTAGACATAACGAGTATTCGAGTATCAAATGTCCACTTTTCATAAAGTGTGACGTGTGACGTCATAGAACTTAAATTACAAAAAAAGACCATAATCTTTAAATCTTTATGATGAAAAATGTGATGTGTGATGCAACATGAGGAAATCACATATAATCACATACGAATCACAGGGCGAGAAAGTTGACTGAGATTGTGATTATTGTTGTGGGAATTTTTCTTGCTATAACTACTGGTGCTGCAATAGAATATTATAAATTACTCCGGAAAGCCAAAGAAGAATACACGAAGGCTAAGACAGCCATTGAAGACATAGTTCTTAGCTTTAATAGGCAACTTAAGCGAGAAACTGAAAAACTGGATTTAGTCGCATATAAAGTAGAGGCTATTTATTCAAAAAGTGATAAAGCTATGAAAAAAATTGAGGAAGCAGACAAGAAGACACTGAATTTAGAAAATAGAATCAATTTTGCTTTGGAAGATAGGGAAAAGATGCTCTTAAGACTCGATGAAATTGATAAGAAGACGCGCGACGTCATTACATCACAGGAAGCTATAGCCGCTAAAATCACTGCAATAGAAGAGCAAACTCGACAATTACCGATGATTCCAGACTCAAAAATTGAAGCAGTGATCCCTATAAGAAGAGAGAAGGCTCTAGCCCCCCTCACAGAGACTGAGTTATCTGTATTAGAAATGTTATCTGTAGAAGGTTTTAAAACAGCACCGGAAATTAAAGATAAAATCAAGCTTAGCAGGGAGCATACGGCAAGATTAATGAAAAAACTTTATGAAGGTGGCTATTTGGAAAGAGACACTAGTAAAATTCCTTTCAAGTATAGCGTAAAGAAAGAGATGGAAAAGCTTTTGAAGAAAAGTGTAAGTGAAACAGCGGCGTCAACTTGAGTCTGCATTAACAGAGAGGTTATTAAAGGTGAAACATTTGTTAAGATATTTTCTGCTTAATCACGGTTTGGGAAACATTTTGGGCAATCTTATACTTTAAGCGATTAGGAGTGCCAGCCTTAACAAGTAAGCCCTTAAGTGCCATCCGAGTAAAATAGGTCGCCACTGTGCTTAGACTTATTGGCTCCTTAAACTCCTGTTCATACGCTACTTGAACCTCCTTGGAGGAAAACCAAACAAGAGGAAAGCTCTTTTGAATTAACATCCAGATTTTTTCATACTTAGAAAGCTCATTGTTTGCTCGTGCGAGATTAATTTCAGACGTTAAATTGTTGCTAACTCCTCCACCTAACAACTCTACAAGATCCAGAAGGCGCACTGCTTTCTCTCTGGTTATTTGTCCTTCAAAGGATACAGTATATTTATTACCTTCACTATCGAACAGTTCAACGCGCATTTTTCTCGCAGGCATTATCACTATACACCGTTGTAAATTGTTCACAGTTTACAGTTCACAAGTTATAGATATTTCGGTGAAATGAGAGATCGAAAAAACGGCTTTATAAATTAAAAAATAGAAAAAAAGACGAAATTGTAGCGTATTTCACATATCAAAGATTACATCTTTTCTAAAAAAACAAAATGGGAAAGCAGTGATGGAGAGATTATAATTCCAGTAGAAATTGTGGGGTGGCTTTTTCACTAAAAAGAGACAAAAATAAGTCAATAATAAACGAAAGAAACATAAAAAGAAACAAAATAAAAATAATTTCACATGATCTTCACAAAAATGTGAAGAGAACGTAAGAAAGGCAGAGATGATGTTACTCTATGCTAAAACATGAATAGATTTTTGTGGAAGTAAAATAAAAATAAAGAAAAAATCTTGTTAATTTTGTATTGCAAAAATGCTAGTGAGCCACCCCTCAATTTCCTCTGGAAGAGGAGAAATTAAAGCTTTAAGTTAAATACTTTTTTTTAAAAAAAATGTTGTTATTGTCTAAAATGTTTTATGGTAACTTTTTTTATCTCTCTCATACTCTTTACCTTTTAGAGTATATTTTCTTAATGAAAGAAATCAAGATTTTTTTATTTTTTTTAAAGAGTTCCAATAGAAATTAAGGGGCGGCGCAAATGATTAATAATGCAGTGAAAATGAGATTTTGTTTATACTGTAGGATTGTTGAAGTGTTTCTTTAATTTTTTGTATGGTACATTTTATTTTTAAAAAGCTAAAGCAAATCATTACCTTAAATAAGCGAAGGAATCAAAAGATGAAAAATGAAAAAATACTTGATGAAATTTTCGAAAAATTTTTCAATAACGTGAAAATTTTTAAGGATAGAGATGTTTTACGGCATGATTATTTACCCGATAAGTTGCCGCATAGAGATGACCAGATCAAGCAACTAGGTGAGACGGTTGCCCCTGTTTTGAAAGGTGCAAGATGTTCAAATGTTTTTATTTATGGAAAGACTGGAACAGGTAAGACTGCTGTGGCGAGACACGTTTTAAGTCATCTTGAAGTTAAAGCAAAGGAATTTAATGCACCAGTACGGTTCAGTTACGTAAATTGCCGCATGATAGGTTCTGAATATCGTATCTTCGCAAGTTTATGTCAAAGTATAGGTGTGCATGTTCCCTTTACAGGTCTTTCTACTGGAGAAATCTTTGATAGATTTAAAACTGGCTTGGATTGTTCAAGAATCAACTTCATTATTGTATTGGATGAAATTGATGCGCTGATAAAGGCGAATGGTGATAATCTTCTATATGAGTTAACAAGAATAAATGGGACATTGACTAATAGCAAAGTTTCTATTCTTGGTGTATCAAACGATCTTCGACTCAAAGAATTTCTTGATCCACGAGTTTTTAGTTCGCTAAGCGAAGAAGAAATAGTTTTTAGTCCATACAATGCCAGCGAGCTGCATAACATTCTCCTTGAACGTGCTAAAATAGCTTTTCATGATGGCGCTTTATCAGATGGGGCTCTAAATATCTGTGCAGCTTTGGCCGCCGCCGAGCATGGTGATGCTAGACGAGCTTTGGATTTGCTTCGGGTAGCAGGAGAGATTGCTGAGCGGAAAGGTGCAAACTATGTTTTGGAAGAACATGTTAGGGAGGCTGAAAAACGTATTGAACATAATCGCGTTTTTGAGACTCTTCGGGGTTTGACTTTGCATTCTAAAATTGTTGTTTTAAGCATCTATCATTTGAGAGAAGCAACAGCGCACCGTGCCATTACCGGCGAGATTTATGAAGTTTACAGCGAACTCTGCGCGGAATTGGGTGTTACTCCTTTAACGCAGCGTCGAGTAAGTACGTTAGTGAATGAACTTGATTCTATGGGTTTGCTTAATGCAAAAGTGGTTAGCATGGGACGATATGGACGTACAAAAAAGATTAGATTAGAAATAACGCGTACTCTTATTAGAGATGTTTTCACAAAAGATGATAGGCTTGGGCCTCTGATTGATTATGAACCGAAATGCCTTTCAAAGCATGCCCGTGGTAGGAGTTGAAGATGGAAGTTTCCTAAAAGGAATAACACGAAGAGCTCTCCTTGTAGCAGTATTGTTCAAAGATTTGCAGATTAAAGATGTGAAATTCAAAAAGATACTTGTTGATGGTTTTGATGCAACCCAAAAACTTGCAGAAATACTAGGCAAGTGGAAATTCGAGGTGGTTTTTCTAGCAGGTGTTTCTTTCGCTGGGTTCAATTTGATTGATCCAATAGTAATTCATGAAAAATTTGGTAAACCAGTAGTCGTTGTAACAAAGACAAAACCTAATACCAAAGCCATAAAAAGGGCTCTTCAAAAACATTTTAAGGACTGGAAAATGCGTCTGGAAGTTTTTGAAAAATTGGATACGTTCCACAAGCATATCATTTTGATTGGTAAGTCACAAGTTTATGTTAAAATTATAGGCATAGATGCCAAGCGAGCTTATAATCTCATTCAGGCATTATCTTTTTTGGGCAAAATTCCTGAACCCGTTCGCGTTGCGCGATTAATTGCTCGAGGGCTTTCTTAACTAAATGAGATTACTGTAACTTCTAATGTTTGCAGATTTACCACTGGGACCTTTCCTGGTGTGGGCATTAGTCCAAGCCTTCGCATATAATCTGTTTGCTCCTGCCATCCACCTGAATTTACAATCAAAACGCCACGATAATTACAGTGCCCTATAACGTGCACATGTCCAGCGTGAAAAATGTCTGGGACTCGTTCTATAACTAAAAAGTCTCGGTTTTCTGGTGACAACGGCGTTTTACCACCATACACAGGTGCAAGATGGCGACTTTGCAATAGTAATTTCATCGCTTTTTCTGGGTGATAAGCATCCATGTTTGGAACTGTGGAGACTATGTCATCTAAACTCCGACCATGATACATTAAAATATCGACGCCGTGAAGACTTATGGTGCATGGATTTCCCAGAGAATAGAAGTTTCTTGTCTCCCGTAATGTTTCTAAGAAAGCATTTGTTATTGGTGGCTGAGGTAACGCCTTTCTTGGAGCATCATGATTTCCTGGTATAATTACTACTTCAATGTAGTCTGGAATCTGTTCGATGTACTTTGCAGCCAACTTATACTGCCCATAGACGTCTTTGATTGCTAGTTCTTTTGTCTGATTGGGGTAGACTCCTATTCCATCGATAATATCTCCCGCTATTAGAACATATTTGACATGGCTAGCTATTTCTTGCATCTTTTCGTCTCCATATCTGCCGTTTAACCATAAAACGAATCGGTTGAAAGCTTCTCTCTGAAATTTTGTGCTTCCTACGTGCATATCTGAAGTAAGTACAGCATAAACTGGAACTGAAGCTTTATGTTGAGTCCTTTGAGCAACATCAGGAAATATAATATCTTCAGCGATTAGAAGGCTGCTTCTTGTTTTAATGACAATAAAGCAGGCAACTTGATCAAGTAGCAGATGCCCTGCTTTTTCCAGAAGTTCAGTTGAGGAGCTCTGGGAAATAAGCACCGTAGCGCTTGCATGTAAATCTTCAACAGATAACAGTATTTTTTGTTTTAATTCTCTTTTTTCCGTTATCATACCAATTATTTTAAGCTTTGTGTTTGGCGGTGCCTTTAATGCGTCAATGATAGAAGCTGCACTCTTGACGTCAATTCTTTGTCTCAGCAACTTTTCTATTTGCTTGAACCGATCTCGGAAATATCCTAAATAATCTTCCATTGTTCCGCTTGCACCTAGTTTACTAGCTGAATCTTCGATTATTTTGATGTTTGATTCAACTTGTTTTGCATACGGCTGGAACTGTTTTTTCCCGTTTCTCATGTGCTCTTCTGGTGGCACTTGAAATGGCTCTTTTAACAATTGGGCTAAATTTTCCTCTTGTGATTCTAATGGCTTAACAAGCTTTTCCAAGAAATTTTTATCAATGAACAATGGTTTTTCTTTCAAGGCTTCGATTTCATGGATTGCCATTTTCATTATTTCTGTTGGATCCTGAGTTATGGCTAGGGTTGTTAGAAATTCAAAGGCTTCTTTGTTTATCTGGTATCCTGCTGCAATTGTCAATTCAACAGCTTTCTGCAGTTTTTCAGTTTCAATCATGTCTTTAGGGTTCTCCATTCCTGTTTTTTGGGGACTATTATATAGCCTTCTTTTTCATCACCTAAAGCTTCTGTTAGGTTTTTAATATGAAGGTATGCTGTTAAAGCCGCCAGTATGGCATCGATTTCATGAGATGTCATTAGTTGTGCCTCGAGGGCTCCTTCTATTCCTATTTGTTTCAGAACCGTTTGAATTTTTCCCCAATCTTTTGATGGTATGCTGAGGGCTTTGCAAGTAGATGTGGGATGGGTTTCTATTGTTTTGTATCCTTTTTCCATTATTATTCTATTAATTTTCATTGCGCGTCTTGTAAGTTTTTTCATTGCAGGGAGGCTTGGAGGAAAGACGCGATAGCCACATTGTATCATTTCTTTGTCTGCTTTTCTAAATATTCCACTTTTAGGTAGGCTGAATGGGGCGTCAATTGCTGTAATTTCTGGCTTGTTTTGAGTTATTGTCTCTAGTATTTGGCTATCTGTATAGAGAAGTGTCGTCTTCACTCTTTTGTTTTTCCAGATAGCCACCCCTGTTGGATTTTCTGATTTCCCCGCTAAGTCTATACCCATTATAACTTTAATTTTCAATACAAACACTTCCATGTTAGCTTTATATATTGGAATTTTGTTTAAATCCGTTATACCTTAGGGGAATCTCGTTATTGGCACGGTGATATGAATGAGTGAACTACGCAAAGTTCAGTCTACACCTGGAGGGACGTTTTTTGTTTGCTTGCCTAAATCTTGGGCTGAACAGCAAGGTCTGAAACGGGGGGCAGTGGTTGCTATCACTGAAACTATGGACGGTAGGCTTTTAATTGATACTAAATATGGTGTCGAACCCTCTCCACGAACTATCACTTTAAAGCCTAGTCTATATTTAGGTCGCGAGATTATAGGGAAGTATCTGCTTGGCTTTGACATTATTCGTATAGAGGCAAAGGAACGTATTAGCTTTGAGGTAAGAGATACTGTTAAGAAAGCAGTTAGTCGCTTAATAGGGTTGGAAATTGTTGAGGAAGACTATTCACGTATTGTTTTACAGTGTTTACTTGAGCCATCAAGTTTTCCGCCAGAAAAAATTCTTCGCCGAGGATATACTATAGCCGCGGGTATGCATCGGGATGTTGCCAACTCTTTCTTAGATGGTGATGTGCAATTAGCCAAAAACGTTATAGCTCGTGATGATGAAGGCAACAGGCTCTACTTTCTGTTGGTGCGCATTTTGCGAACAATAATTCAGAATCCAAGCTTAAGTGAGAAACTGGGCACCAGTCCCATCGAATGCCTTGATTACCGTTTAGCGGCAAGCCTAGTTGAAGCCATAGGTGATGAATGTGTAAGAGTGGCAATGAAAACTATTGAATTAAAAGGCGCCAAATTGAAAGAAAATCTAAAGAAAATATTTGTTGACTTTCACATGTCTTGTTTTGAGGCGCATGAAAATGCGTTGAAAGCTTTCTTTGCAGGTGATATAGCGCTGGCAGAGGCTATTAGAGGGATGCGTGAAAAAATAGAAAATGCATTTGCTAACATTGAGAAGATTGCCAAGGCTCAGTCACTTGATATTGTGCCGCAAATCCTGGCAGTGGCTTCATTTTTAAGACAAATCTATGAGCATAGCGTAGATATAGCCGATTTAGTAGCGCCAAAAAATCATAAAACTTTCATTCAATAGGGAATTGTGTCCACTTTTTGAGGAGGCTTAACCATTGATACATTATTTCCTATTCTTAATTCTTTAGTGTACTGAATCCCCCCGCTTATGTGGCAATCAGATTCTATTGTTATGCTTTCACCGTAGATATTTTCTGCGTGTGCTCCATGTTTTAGAAGAATTTGTTCTCCAAAAACATCTTCCACATGAGCTTCTTTGCCAACATGGATTTGTTTCGCCTTTATAGGTCCTCGCACTTCGCCTCCTCTACCTATCTCAACAAATCGCCCTATTGTCCCTTCTACAGTGTTTATTGAACCACCAACTTCAACACTGTTTTTAGCGAGAACCTTTCTTGCACGTAGCTCCCCGCCAATTTCCACATTTTCTGCTTCAACCTCTTCGCCAATTTCCACTTTGCCCCCGACCTCTAGTTTTCCAGACAGCTTTAAAAAACCACCAACTTCCACTTTGCCGCCCACATTGATTTCTCCACCTTCACCTGATCCTTTTATCTCCACCTTGCCGCCTACGTCTATACTTTCAAAGTTTAAGTCTCCTTCTACTCTTAATACACCGCCAACATCTATCCAGTGACCCTTGCTTTTGTCAGCCAAGCGAACACTCCCACCTACGTCTATGCTTTTAAATTCTAACGGGCTAGTTGATTCAAAGCTTCCTCCTATGTCTATTTTATCTATTTTGCCTCCTCCTACTTTAGCTGTGCCTCCAACATCAAGCGTTTTGGCATATACTTTTGACTCGATCAAAGCACTTCCTCCTGCATCAATTGTGTTTACATTTACTTCACCCTTTGCCATGAAGCTTCCTCCCACATCTATGCCATCAGCCTTAACGGCGCCACCTACTTTTAGGCTGCCGCCCACATCGATTTCCTCTGAAACTAGATCTTTGTTAACATACAGAGCGTTATCTATATCAATGCGACTTGCTGTGATTTTTCCGTAAACTTCGAGGCGACCATTTTCCACCTCGATTTTATTTTCTATCGCTATATCACCGTGAATAGTTACATTGGCATCTGCCTCCAAGTTTTCAGCTGACAAGTCACATTCTAAGACGTTTCCGCCTTCACAATGAACAGTGCCTAAAACTTTCAATTTAGGTGGTGCTCCCATTCCCTTTACAATAGCGTTCCTACCTATAATTAAATCTCCATTTACAACATCCAATGTTACTGTGCTTCTGGATGGGACAGATATTTTTTCGCTCATTTTTAACTTCCTCCAAGATATATCTTGTCTTGCTTTAAAAGAGGAACTCACGCCTTGTTACTACCTTACACTATTAGATAATTAGTGTTCCTCTAACCAAGAACGCTTCTACTTTGGCTTTTTCCTGTTCACTTCCTATCTTGTAACCCTTCACTAATTCTATTGGTAAGTGAGCAAGATCAACCTTACTTTTCTTGCTGTGAGCATTTCTAATAGCATCAAATAGTTTTGTTCTTTGGTTCCAATCTAATACATTTCTTATTTGATTCAACATTTTTGTTCACCTCACATTTTTAACTAAAAGGAATGTAACTTTTCATACCTTAAAAGGCGACGCACATTATGAAAACACTTTTTGTAGTTGCAACTTGTTACTACGCCTCATTTTTCTAATGCCGCAAAGAATTTTCGCATCCTTCTATATGTTTCCAGGTATTCTAAACCCCATTTTGTTACACTATACTTCTTTGAGTCATTTACTTTTATTTCTCTGATAAAACCATGTGAAACCAAAAAGTTCAAAACTTTTTTTGTTCGGTCTACGGGCATGTTAGCTCCATAAGAGACTCTCGTCAGCGAACAAACTCTTTTTCTAGCAACTATCCCAACAATATCTGCATAAATGTCATATTTTGTTCTTCTTCGTTCGTCTGACAGAGCCAACTCTCTCCGATTCCACTATTATTAAATGTTGCATGCTTAATCTTAATTGTGGTGAACAACTATGCATCCATCCGCCTTCAAAAGGAAACAGTACCATATAGCATGTGCAAAAGGCGATTTAGCCAAATATCTTCTTATACCTGGCGACCCAGACCGAGTTCCAAAGATTGCCCACTTTTGGGATTCAGCCAAAAAAGTGTCTTGCCATCGTGAATTTTGCAGTTTTACTGGTAAATACAAGAATGTTCCAGTATCTGCTCTTTCAAGCGGTATTGGTCCGGCTTGTATGGCTATAGTTGTTAATGAGGCTTCTTGTATAGGTGTTGATACGTTTATTCGTGTTGGTAGCACTGGCGCCATACAGACGGATATTAGTTGTGGTGATTTGATAATTTCTTCTGCAGCAGTACGCCTTGACTGCTCAAGCAATTGTTACGTTATACCTGAATATCCCGCAGTAGCTCACTATGAAGTTTTGTTAGCTTTGATTGAGGCAGCAGAGCACCTAAACATAAATAATTATCATGTTGGCATAACAGCGACAACGGCAGATTTTTATGCAGGACAAGGTCGCTGGACAAGAGCTTATGCACCTGAAACCATAGATGTGCTGCCCATGTTGCAAAAGGCAAAGGTTCTAAATTTTGAAATGGAGACAGCAACCCTCTTCACTCTTGCAAGCTTTTATGGACTAAGAGCGGGGGCGATATGTGCTGTTTATGCCAACAGATGCAGAAACAAGTTTAGAGAAGGGGCAGGCGAAGAAAACGCCATAAAAGTTGCCAATGAAGCAATAAAAATACTTGACAGTTGGGATAAACAAAAGAAGAAGAAAAATAAACACTGGTTTTTCCCATCATTAACTCACACCTATAAGGTATAGCCCTTGTGTTTGGACGAGGTAAAGCTAAAAGTCACAAACCTAACTTTCGTTAGTGCCGGGGTGGCGGAGTGGTTAACGCGCTGGCCTCGAGATCAATCGTCAAAAAAAGAGGGCTTAGAAGAAAAAAATGGACAAGTAAGCCAGTGGGCCTTTGGGCTCGCAAGGGTTCAAATCCCTTCCCCGGCGTTTTTTAACCAGTCAAGGCTGATTTCTAGACTTTTTGAGACAAAGAACCTTGATTTATGCATTAAATGTTGAGGCTGTTGCGGAACAATATCGTGAATATAGAAACGTTTAAGTGTTTTGTAAACAGTATTGTTTACGGTGATATGCTTGACTCAAGTTCAGCTTAGGTTACCTGAAAAGATGCTTGAGGAGATAGACAAGTGGGTAGCAGAGGGCAGGTTCAAGAGCCGAAGCGACGCAATAAAAACGATACTGGCATTCTATGAGGAACGCGAAAAGACACGTGAATTCTTCAAGATGCTGACAAAACGCAGTGAAGAAGCAAAGAAACATCCCAAATCCCTTATTCCGCTTGAGGAGTTCTAGTGGGTTTCACTGTACTTTTACATCCGAAAGCAGCTAAAGAATTGGAAAAAATCGAGAATGCGATAAGAACAAGAATACTAGAAAGGTTAAGGGATTTGAAAGATAATCCCGAAAGAGTTGGAAAAATTCTGAAGCATTCAAACTTCTGGAGTCTTAGAGTGGGAGATTATCGTGCAATCTACGAAATTGACAGAACCAGAAAACAAGTCATAGTCCTTTTTGTTGGGCATAAGAAGAAGGTCTATGACGATTTTTCGAAACTGTTCTAGATTGTGATCTAGTAGAAGAAAAAAGAATAGACGCGGAGAGGTCTTCTTTTGACCATTGGTGTAAACCTAATCTCCAAAGCCAATATTGCCCCGAGAGTTTGGGCGTCATCCTGACTAGGGTTCATGGTAGCCCGGGATAGCTTCAAACTCTCGCTTCAAAAATTTTCCGCGCACTATCAATTTGCGAGCAAAAACTAGCCTAATTGCGATTGAAAAGACTAGATTTTACTCGCGTTTTCACTATGGAGGCGAGGGTTCGAGAATTTTAGCCTGCATGTTATACCACAAATATGACGTCTAAAAGAGTTGAGCACAAGTTCCCTAGTTCCATGTACCGAAGGGTTTGAGTCTTTTTCTGCTGCATTCATTCAAATCCTTCAAAATGCAAATCTTATGGGTTCAAATCCCTACCAAGTCTTTCGATGAGCGTTTAGATTCTCGTTTCTTAATTGTGTCTTAGTTAAAGGCAATTGTGAAAAATCATTCACACGAGAAAGCGTGGAAACAATTTTAAGATTGTGTGAGTTTGTAACGGTATAATAGCTCAGCTCGAAAGTGATAGAAGCGAGATAGACGGTGAGATAATGAAGAGTCAAAACGTGGAGAAGTTGAGTACAAGCGAGGTTTCGAGCTGGGCTCTGCCAAGCACCGAAGAACTTCTAAGTTTACCGACTGACGAGCTTCTTGCCTGTTTAAACACTTCCATGTCTGGGCTATCTTCTGAAGAAGCGGAAGAACGCCTAGGAATATATGGTTACAATGAACTTGCTAAGAGAAAGAAAAGAACAGCTATTGTCGATTTTCTTTCTCACTTCCGTAGCCCTTTGATAATTATATTGTTGATTGCAGGTTTGATCGCGGGTTTCCTTGGAGAAATCATAAATGTCGCCATAATTTTTTCCATCGTATTCGTAAGTGTGATACTTGACTATTACCAAGAATCAAAAGCAGAAGAAGCTGCGGAAGCGCTGAAGGAAAAAGTAACTACAACCGCAACGGTTCTCAGAGGCGGTGCTAAACAAGAAGTGAAACTTTCCGAAATTGTCCCCGGCGACATTATATATCTTTCAGCTGGAGACATTGTGCCTGCGGACGCAAGGGTCATCGCTGCAAAAGACTTATTCCTGAACCAATCAGCGTTAACGGGAGAATCGTTTCCAGTAGAAAAGACCTCTATGCCAGTGAAAGCAAAGGGAACAGCACCTACTGAATGGAATAACTGCCTTTTTATGGGAACTTCAGTTGTTAGCGGAACGGCAACAGCTGTTGTGCTGAAAACTGGAAGCCTCTCAGAGTATGGGAAAATCGCTAAAAAACTTGTCCAAAAAGAGCCAGAAACAGAATTTGAAAGGGGAATTAAAGGTTTCGGCTTTCTAATCATGCAAGTTACCTTCCTTCTGGTGATGTTCGTTTTTTTCATAAACACACTTTACAAACGCGATGTCTTAGAGTCTCTTCTTTTTGCTGTAGCTCTAGCTGTTGGTTTGACGCCTGAACTTCTGCCGATGATTATCACTGTAAACCTTTCCAGAGGAGCACTTGCAATGTCTAAAAAGGGCGTTATCGTAAAACGCCTAGCATCTATCGAGAATTTGGGAAGCATGAACGTTTTATGTACCGATAAGACAGGTACGCTTACGGAGAACAAAATAAAACTTGTACTGCATGTGGATATGGAAGGAAAAGATGATGAAAAAGTACTGTTGTATTCATTTCTGAACAGCTATTACCAGACAGGATTGAAAAGTCCACTCGATGAGGCTATACTTGGGTATAAGGACATCAATGTGAAAGATTACCAGAAAATAGATGAAGTCCCATTCGATTTCGTAAGAAGGCGAGTTTCTGTCGTTGTTGAGTGTGAAGGGCAACGCTTTTTTATTGCCAAAGGAGCCCCCGAGGAGATAGTCAAAGTATGTTCCTACTGTGAACATGGAGACAGAGTTTTCGATTTAACAGACGAATTTCGCAGAAAAATTGAACAGAAATACTATGATTTGAGTTCGGAAGGGTTCAGAGTCTTAGCAGTTTCCTACAAGAAACTCAGAGAAGAGAAACCCGTATACTCTGTGAATGATGAGAGCGAAATGGTGTTTCTGGGTTTTGTAGCGTTTCTCGACCCACCTAAAGAAACGGCTCGAGAATCCCTGCAACTATTAAGCAAGGCTGGAGTGGAATTAAAAATCCTTACTGGCGACAACGAATTAGTTACGAGAAAGACATGCGAACATTTAGGTTTTGAAATCAAAGGCATTGTGCTGGGAAGCGAGCTTGCTCAAATGCATGATGAAGCCCTCCAAAGAATGGTCGAGGAAGCAAACGTTTTTGCGAGAGTGACACCAGCCCAAAAAGACAGAATAATTACCGCGCTGAAAAGCAACGGACATGTAGTTGGCTTTTTGGGAGACGGAATCAACGACGCACCTTCTATGAAGACAGCAGATGTGGGCATATCAGTAGACAATGCCGTGGACGTAGCCAAGGAATCCGCTGATATAATATTACTGCAAAAGAGCTTGAGAGTGCTGGATGAAGGTGTCTTAGAAGGACGAAAAACATTCGGCAACACTATGAAATATGTCATGATGGGTGTAAGCTCAAACTTCGGCAACATGTTCAGCGTCGCCGGAGCATCCCTGTTTCTGCCATTCTTGCCTATGACTGCAACACAGATACTCTTAAACAATCTACTCTACGATTTCTCCCAGTCCACTATAACAACCGACAATGTAGATTCAGAATACGTTGAAAAACCCAAACGATGGGACATTTCCTTCGTAAGGAGATTCATGATACTCTTAGGACCGGTAAGCTCTATCTTTGACTTCCTAACATTCTTCATAATGCTGCTAGTCTTCAGCGCAACGGAGCCACTGTTTCAAACAGCGTGGTTTCTCGAGTCTTTATGTACACAAACCTTTGTCATATTTGTCATAAGAACAAGGAGAACGCCTTTCTACAAGAGCAAACCAAGCAAACTTTTACTTTTAAGCAGCTTAAGCATCGTTGGCTTTGCATTAATACTACCATTCACTCCATTAGGCGAACTGTTCCATTTTGTGCAACCACCAGTCACATTTTTCCTAATCTTTGCGGCGTTGATTGGCGCTTACTTAGTGTTAACTGAAACCGTCAAAAAGTGGTTCTACAAACGATATGCCTACCGCTTGGAACAAGTTTTGATTCCAACAAAACGCGGGGGACTTTATCTTAGCAAGACCGCAAGACTTATTCAAGATATGGTGGCCATAATCTGTCTGCGCCCAGAAGATGAGATTTCCATCGATTCCTTATTAGCTGATCTAACAAGAAGTGAAAGCTACCCTCTTGACCAAGATCAAGTCGGCCATAACATTCAACATCTAAGACATGCAGGGCTAGTCAGCGTTAATTGGCGCCAAAGGACAATAAAACGAGAAAAGCCTATGAAAGACTATGTAACAAAGCAAGTAATGACCAGCCAGTTTTGGCCAAAAATAGCTGAAGATTGGCGAAAAATCAGTGACATCATTCAAGAGAAATACAAGAAAGTGAATACAGAATACCAGAATCTTTTAACTTCATAAAAGTCAGAGAGGTTCCTAACACAATTTTAGGAAAGAAAGAAGAATGTCGAAGTAGCTTCTATGCAAGTTTCGCACGGGCAAATTCCGAAAATTTAAACCGAGAGTTTGAACGTCGTCCCATCGAGTTCTTTGGTAACGCTTGATAGGGCTGTGGATTCTGTCAAATTGATATCGTTTTGCGATAGAAAAGAGATTAAAATATAGCGATTTTGGTAGCCCGGGATAGGTTCAAACTCCCGTTTTTTCTTCGTTAGACCCGCATTTTGCCCCTATCAAACGCTACAATAGGTGTTTGGTAAAGGAAAAGTGATGTACCTTAGTTACTCTCTAAGCAAAAAATTCGCCGAGAATTTAAACCGAGATGTAAACCTATTTCCCAGCGCTCTTTTACTATTTAAAGCTATTTTCTAGGATATTTTTGGTAAAAGAGTCTAATTTGATGTAAATTATCTTAGTGTAGTCTTTTCACCTGTCGCGAGGTAAATCACTGACTCGCAGATATATGTTGCATGATCAGCTATTCGTTCAAGATACCTTACTACGAGTACGCTGGAGATTGTGCACTTGCTTGTTGCTGGCGCTGTTTCGATTAATCTGTCAAGATATTCAAAATACATTTTGTCTACTTCTTCTTCTGTTTTGGCGATGCTTTTGGCAAGTTTTGTATTGTGGCTCCTGAGTGCGTCAATGCTCGTTCGAACCATATTCAAGACTTTTTCGCTCATCTTTCCAATATACTTGGTTATCCATTCTTCGCATTCCTTCAGCCCGCCAAACTGTTCATTAATGTAGGATATGTCAAGGGCATATCTGCTGTACCGAGCAAAATCGTAGGCTATTTTCATGTAGGATTTTATTGTTCTCAGGTCAGATGCAACTGGTTGAAACCTTGCAATTAGTTCAAAGGTTTTGTCCTCAGCCTGGTCTGACATGGAGACAAGCGCATCCGACATTTTATGAACTTGGGCGTATACCCTTGTGCCGTTGAGGCAGCCTTTTATCGATAAGGAAACAGTTTCGTACGTGAGTTCTCCCATTCTGCAAAGCATTACTGAAAGTTCCTCCAAACCAACGTCTATTATTCTGCTCATCGTTTTTCTCACCTAGCCGAATTCTCCTGTTATATATTTCTCCGTCAATTCACTCTTCGGGTTCTCAAAAATATCCTTGGTTGATCCATATTCTACAAGCTTTCCTAGATAAAGAAAGGCAGTAAAATCTGAAACCCTTGCGGCTTGCTGCATGTTATGAGTGACGATGACCACTGTATAGTCCTCAGCCAAGATTCGTATAAGTTGCTCTATTTTCGCTGCAGCTGTAGGGTCTAGAGCCGACGTTGGCTCGTCCATTAAAATCACTTCTGGCTCAATTGCTAACGCTCTAGCGATGCACAGCCTTTGTTGTTGTCCTCCAGAAAGACTTGCACCTGATTTTCCTAATTCCAATTTAACTTCATCCCACAAGTGAGCAGATCTTAGACTCTTCTCAACTATCTCATCTAACCTTTTTTTGTCATTAACACCATTAAGCTTTAACCCAGCTGCAGCATTATCATAGATTGACATCATTGGAAATGGATTTGGCTTCTGGAAAACCATGCCTATTCTCCTTCTAACAGTCACCGGGTCAATGTTTTCGCCGTAGATGTCTTCTCCATCTAGCAAAACTTTTCCAGTGACCTTCGTTTTTGGCGTCAGCTCATGCATTCTGTTAAGGCATCTTATAAGTGTAGTTTTGCCACACCCGGAAGGACCTATTATGGCGGTTACTACGTTTTCCTTTATTTTCATTGTGATTTCTTGCAATACCTGTTTGCTTCCGAACCACGCACTTAGGTTTTGAATTTCAATTTTGTAGCTCATGCATAAGCCTATCCGTATTTTTCTCTGGTGGCGTATCTTACAATTATGTTGATAGCGAGTACAATGAAAATAAGGATCAGAGATGCACCCCATGCTCGAGGTAAATCGACAGTTCTGAAGGGTGACTGGGAAAAATTGAATATCGCCAAGGGCAGTGCCGCGGTGGGTTGGGTAAACCCGCTGAACCAGAATCTGCTGCCAAGTATTGTTAGGAGTAAAGGAGCGGTCTCGCCTGA
>Ga0129301_1000309_pt1 | contig 26499 bp, 24 predicted proteins | sample ConPoolayeHmetaG_FD_94489 | JGI IMG/M metagenome (GOLD analysis project Ga0129301, IMG submission 94489) | Hot spring microbial mat communities from California, USA to study Microbial Dark Matter (Phase II) - Cone Pool mat layer H metaG ...
ATACTGGAGCGAGGAAGAAAGATTGGCGATAAGGTTTTATAACACCCTCGGACGAAGAAAGCAAATATTCAAGCCGATAAAGGACCAGGAGGTTAAGATGTACTGCGGTGGGCTGAGGGTCTAGGATTACCCTCACATAGGAAACCTGAGGACCTACATTGACGAGGACATTATTAGACGTGTACTAGAAGTCAACGGCTACAAAGTAACTCATGTAATGAACATCACAGATGTAGGTCATCTGACAAGCCAAGCTGATTCTGGCGAAGACAAAGTCGAGATGATGGCTAGAGAGCTGAAGAAGAACGCTTGGGAGCTCGCCGAATACTTTACAGCCGTCTTCTTCAAAGATCTTGAGACATTGAATATCTTGAAGCCACATATCATAGTTAAGGCAACAGAAAATATAAAGGAAATGATAGAGCTGATCAAGAAGCTGGAAGACAAAGGATACACGTACACAATCGAAGGCGACGGCATATACTTTGACACATCCAAGTTTAAAGAATATGGCAAACTTACAGGAATGAACTTCAAACAGCTGAACAGGTACCTGAAGGCAGGTGCAAGAGTGGAAGTTATCCCAGGTAAGAGAAACATCACAGACTTCGCACTGTGGAAGTTTTCTCCGAAAGATGTCAAAAGGCAGATGGAGTGGCCTTCCCCATGGGGAACAGGCTTCCCCGGCTGGCATATCGAATGCAGCGCCATGAGCATGAAGTATCTTGGAGAAACCTTTGACATCCACTGTGGAGGAATCGACCACATATACATACACCACTGCAATGAGATAGCTCAAAGCGAAGCTGCGACAGGAAAGACGTTTGTGCACTATTGGATCCACTGCCAATTCCTTCTAGTCGAAGGAAAGAAGATGTCAAAGTCCCTGAAGAACTACTACACCCTTAAAGATGTCATGGACAAGGGATACAGCTGGAGGGAAATAAGATACCTTCTTATGTCCTCTCACTACCGACATCAACTCGACTTCACCTTCAGAGGCCTAGATGCCGCAAGAGCGTCCATAAGCAGAATCGCCGAATTCCTCAAGAAGCTCAATAGCGTACAGGAAGGAAGACATTCAAGAAGGCTCCGTCCCCTAATTGGTAGAGCGAGAGCCGGTTTCCTTAGAGCATTAAATGATGACATAAACATGCCTAAGGCCTTAGCCGTATTCTTCGATTTCATCTCCGACGTCAACAAAATGCTAGCAAAAAACATGATCACAAAGAAGGATTCAGAGAAGATAGTAGAACTAATGTTATGGTTTGACAGAGTCCTCGGACTCAAGCTGAACGAATTCATAGAAGGCGAAAAAGAACTTCCAGAGGAAGCCAAGAGCCTCATAGCGGCAAGAAGAAGAGCGAGACAGGAAAAAAACTTCGAACTAGCTGACAAGATCAGAGAAGAACTTAAAGTCAGATTCGGAATACTTATTGAAGACATCAAAGAAGGTGAACGCTGGAGAAGGCTCTGAATCGTTTCTCTAAATGTGTATTTTCACATAAATAGATTCGGAGTCCGGACAGCATTCTTGGCCCAATCTGCTCTCCCACGATCAGGCCTGATGGGAGTATGCTTTTATTCACCCCTCATATGCTGCCAAGTGCATCACATTTACAGCTACTTTTTCTTGGAGCTTGCCGAAACCAAAGAGATGACATCCCTGTCTCTAAGCTTATATGAGGCAGGCAACCTTATTCCGTCACGACAGTCTATGCCATAAAGTAGCCCCTTCGCCAAAGCAGTATGAACCTCTCTTGCGAGGTCGGCTATAGTCGAACCTGAAGGCATCAAGTGAACATCGGGGAGGACATTTCCATCCTTATCCGTCAACGTCTTAGGATCATAGACCGGATAAACAGTACTCATCTTCAAAAGCTTGAAGACGGCAACATTCAGCGCAAACTGCACTCCCGTGTGAAGGTACTGACGCAATATTGTCTTGCGTATGAAGTTCAAAGCCCACTTTTGGTTGTCCGTCAGATGGCCTGAGTCAAGTATCATAAACCTTTCTTCGCCTGGAACATATTTTATGTAACCCTTCTGCTCAGCTCTCCTCAAAGTCAATTCTGCTTCAGCGCTTGCTGGAACCACTATCACGTCTGAGTACTCTTCGCGGATTCTCTCAAAGTTTTCTTGGGCATGTGGAAGGTCCATCTTGTTCGCGACTATTATGGTAGGCTTCGAGACATCTCTAAGCGTCCACGTGAAATCCTTCAATTCCGTCTCACTCCAGTTAAGGTAGTCCTTTTGCGCCAAACCAGCCTTTTCAATGGCCTGCTCGACATGCGCCTTCGTAATCCCGATTCCCTGCATGAAGCCCTGAATCGAAGTCGGCAAGTCTATCTCCTTCTTAAGATCTCTTTCTATTCGGTCCTGGTTTGCCAGAATCAGCTTAAGATACCACATGACAAGCTCTTCTTCGATGTCAGCGATGTCGGCGACCGGATCTCCGGTGCCAGGTTCCGCTATCCTCCCCTCAGAATCTATCGAACCTGAAGCATCCACAATGTGGACCAAGGCGTCAGACTGGGCTGCCACAGACAAGAACTGGTTGCCCAGTCCCTTTCCCATCCATGCACCTTTGATCAGGCCTGGGAGGTCGACAAGCTCGATCGGGATGAACCTCCATCCGTCTTCACATCTGGAATTCCTAGGGTTGTCCTTCACCCTAAACTCCCTGTGAACACAGAGAGTTACGACATTGGCGACCCCCATATTGGGCGTCTTGGTTGTGAAAGGGTAGGTTGAGACTTCTGCCGTCTGAAGGGTGGCCGAGTTGAAGAATGTGGTCTTGCCCGTATTTGTCTTTCCAATCAAGCCTATTTTTACTGGCATTTTGCATCCTAGGATTTGATATGCTACTATTTTATCCTTTAAGAAGGCCACAATACATTATGTACAATAAACCTCAAGTCATGTAGACAGTCGATCTAATTTCAAGATGCTCGCGAAGGAACAGGGCATCAGCAAACGAGATGGAAAAGGGTTCGACGGCTGAAGACGTGGAATTCTGGTGGGAAACTGATCCCGTTAGAACTACATATGCTTTAACGAAGGTTAATTACATACCATGTGTCAGCCTTGATGTCCTACGATGGTGGCTGAAGATTGCCGAAAAGGACCGTGATCAGAGCCAACGAGGGAATCGTCGTTGAGTATGGGGATAGAACTTTTGCTCTTGACCCTCTTTCGCCATCCAATGCAGACTACGTATTCGTATCCCACGCTCACATAGACCACGTCTGCAACTGGACGGAGAACAACCTCATATCTTCAAGCGAGACCGTGGCCATCGCCCGTGAAAGAGGCTTCAGCCTACCAGACCCAAAAAGTGTGGACGAGGTTGAACTATTTGATTCAGGCCACATAGTCGGCTCAAGGTCCATTCTGATCGGCGGCGAAATCTTCTACACAGGCGACATTGCACTGAGGCCAAGAGCTTTCTTGAAAGCGCCCAAGATACCGAAGGCTAGGACCCTTATAGTCGAGACAACATATGGAAACAAGAGGTACATTTTTCCTTCTCCAGCTGCTGTCGTCGACGACGCCAACAGACTGATTTCTGAAAGTTACTCGAGGGGAACGCCTGTAATATTATGTGGATATGCTCTTGGCAAGGCACAGGTCCTCTCTTACCTTTTCTCTTCTTGGTCTCCAATCTATGTCCATGAATCGGTCAAGAAGATGAATCAAGTCTGCTCTAGCCTAGGAGTGCCATTGAACTCATTCAAGAGCTACTTTGAAGCCAGAAAGGAAGGACTACTTGACAGGAGACCTTGGATATTGATCGCGCCATCATATTCGCCCAATAACAGTATGATCTCCTATCTGAAGGAAAGATATAATGCCAGCACACTGTCTTTTTCTGGGTGGGCCGTTGACATGCACACAAGAAACTCGAGTGGAGACCATTATCTTCCTCTAAGCGACCACTGCGACTTCGACGACTTACTGAAGGTTGTCAAGAAGGTTGACCCAGAAGAAGTCTACACCGTTCACGGGTTTCCAAGAGAATTCGCCCACGAACTAAGACGAAAGGGGTATTATGCCAAAGCCCTCGGAGGAAGTCAATCTAGCATCACAGATTTCGGAGCCCACACCGACTGAAACTGCTTCCCTACTCTACAAGAATAGCCCTTGCAGCTCCGCCATCTCACAAACGTGTGTCGATTAAGTCTAGCCTTGTACCCCTGTTTTCTGAAACCGCCCTCTGATATATCAAGCTTCCAACCGCGACATCCAATATCGCCAGGCCTGTCGAATCAAAGATGGTAATTTCTGAGTCTGAAGTCCTCCCCATCTTCTTTCCTACCACAATTTCTCCCAGCTCAGCATAGACGTCTTCTTTTCTTATCATGCCCCTTGAGATTGGAACATTTATTTCGCCAGAATGCAGCGTCTGCTCCATATCATCAACGACGATCTTGCCCTCCTTGAGAATTCTAGGATCTAGCTCCTGCTTTCCAGGAGCGTCTGCGCCGATCGCGTTAATATGCACCCCCTCCTTAAGCCATCCCGAGAACACGATCGGCGATCTCGAAGGAGTAACCGTCGAGACGATATCAGCACTTCCGACTGCATCCTGCACCCTAGACTCCACATAGACTTTGGAGGCAAAACCCTTTTCCTTTACATATCTGCTCAGTTTCATGGACGCATGCTCGTCTGTGTCGTAAATGTGAATCTCTTCCAGCGAAGCTACCTTGGATATGGCCTCGATCTGTGTCCGTGACTGAGTTCCAGCACCGATTACACCGAGGACCTTCGAGTTCTTTCGTGCCAAATATTTTGTAGCAACTGCGCTGGCAGCACCCGTCCTATATGACGTCGTCTTGGTTCCATCCAAGATGGCTAAAGGCCTACCATTCCTTGGATCCACAAGTTCTATCATCGCCATTACACTCGGCAGCCCGATGCTTCTGTTTTCGAGGTGGAAGTTGACGATCTTGACTCCTGCTACGTCGGCTGTTTCGAGGTATGCAGGCATCGCCCTGAGGTCACCACCATATCGTCCAAAGTCAAGATATATCTTGGGTGGCATCTGAACCTTTCCAGCTCCCTTCTCACGAAAGGCTGCTTCAACACTTTGGATAACCTCCTTCATATCCAAAAGCTCGTCGATTTCTCTCCAAGTTAAGACCAAGATCCCCTTCTGGTCAGCCATGCCTCAATCTTCGATTTTGCACTAAATAAGCCTTTTTTAAGCAGTATTTTCAATAAGCAATGCTCTTTTCGTTCCCCAAAATCACCCTATATATTTGGGAGACGTCTATCAGGTTAACGATAATGGGTCTCCAGACGACCGTATCAGACAACACCCCCTCCAACAAACATGAGAAGGCTTAGGGGACAACGTTTTCCCTGGATAGGCGAGAAAACGTTTTTATCCTTGAAAAGTCGAGATTAGATCATGTCCAGCCTTGAAGACTATATTCAAGAGCTTTGGATCTACGACACTCACGAACATGTGGCGGCTGAAGACGAAAGGATAGCGCAGAGAGTAGACCCTCTTCAAGTACTTCTCTCACACTATGCTTCATCCGACCTAGTTTCTGCGGGCTTGAGCTTAGAGGACCTCGCTAAAGCCGTGAACATCAACATACCAGTCTTGGAAAGGTGGAGAATTGTGGAGCCTTTCTGGAGCAGAGCCAAGAACACATCATACTTTCAGGCAATAAAGATTGCAGTCAACGACATCTATGGCATAGAAGAAGTCAACGAGAAGTCAATAGAAGAACTCTCCAACAGAATGAACATCGAAAACAAGAAGGGCCTCTATAGGAGGATATTGAAGGAAAAGGCTAGGATTGAACGGTCAATCTACGATGGCATCTCTGATATCGTCGACGTAGACAGAGAATTCTTCGCGCCAGTCGTCAGACTCGAAGACTACATCATGATCCGAAGTAGAGAAGATGTGAGGAAGTTGAGCCGCATGCAAGGGCTACCGATACATTCGCTTAGGGAACTAGAGAGAGCGCTTGAGTTAAGGGTGGCAGGCATACTGGACAAGATTGTGGGATTCAAGATAGCCCTTGCCTATGAGAGAAGCATATACTTCGAAAAAGCCACATTCAATGAGGCGGAAAGGGTGTTCAATAGGATAATGAGTTCAAAAGACACATTCATAAGATACACGAGAAACGATGGAGTCAGAGTCACGGTCCCAGATCAGATCTCAATAGAAGAAGGTAGAAGCCTCCAAGACTACATGGTACACAAGATTCTTCAGCTCGCAGCCCAGCATGAATGTCCAGTGCAAGTCCACACCGGCCTTCAAGAGGGGAACCTGAACCTGGTCAGCAACTCTCACCCCCTCCTTCTGTCGAACCTGTTCATGGAATATCATGACGTCAAGTTCGATGTATTCCATGGCTCATATCCATACACAAAGGAGCTGGCCAATATCGCAAAGAACCTGCCGAACGTTTATGCAGACCTAAGCTGGTTACATGTTGTCTCTCCAACTTCGGCATGTGATGCCTTGAGAGACTGGCTAGACACAATACCTTCAAACAAGATACTTGGTTTCGGCGGAGACTATAGGTTCGTCGAAGGAATATACGCGCATTCGAAGATGGCGAGAACCCATATCGCCCAGGTCCTTAGAGAGAAGGTTGACAGGGGAAGGTTTACCGAAGAGGAAGCCAAGAATTTCGCCAGGAGAATCCTCAGAGACAACGTCATAGAAGTCTTCAAGAAGGCCAAAGCCTAAAGTGATCTCCCTCCACCAATGTATAATTCTTGGTGACAAATCAAAAGATATTAGTCTCCCCAATCATAGAAGGTAGTGAACCTAATTTGAAGGAAGCTGAACTCTACACAAGAATGGACAATTCGAGGGTCAAGTGCTTAGCTTGCCCAAGATACTGTAGACTGTCTATTGGGCAGACAGGATTCTGTGGGGTCAGAAAGAACATAGACGGCAGGCTCTTCCTACTCGTCTACGGAAGAGCAGTAGCCGTCCACATGGATCCGATAGAAAAGAAGCCCTTCTCCCACTTTATGCCTGGATCAAGGGTTCTCAGCATCGGCACAGTCGGCTGCGATTGGGCATGTCAATATTGCCAAAACTCCGACATAAGCCAGAGAAGGACCGTGGAAGGAATGGAGATTGGACCACAGGAGCTTACAGAACTGGCTGTGAGACAAGCTGCCGACGGGTTAGCGTACACCTACAACGAGCCAATAGTCTTCGTCGAGTACGCACACGACACAGGAGCCCTCGCGAAAAAAATGGGATTATTCAATGTCTTCGTAAGCAACGGTTATGCGACACCTGACACAGTGAAGATGATGCTCAAGTTCCTGGATGCGATAACCGTTGACTTCAAAGGAAATGGCGAAAAAAGGTTCTTGCAGAAGTATGCCTTCGTCGCCGACCCAGATCCAATATATCAAACACTCTTGGAGTTGAAGAGAGGAGGCGTGCACGTCGAAATCACAGACCTTGTGGTACCTGATGTAGGAGACGATCTCGAAGAAGCCAGAAGGCTCAGCAGATGGATCCTGGACAATCTAGGCGACCGCACACCCATACATTTCCTGAGATTCCATCCTGACTACAACATGTTGGATCTGCCGCCCACCCCTATCTCAACACTTGAGAAACACTGCGAGGTCGCCAAGGATATAGGACTGAAGTATGTTTATGTCGGCAACGTTCCAGGACACGCCTACGAGAACACCTACTGTCCCTCATGCCATAAAGTAGTCGTGGAAAGATATGGATTTGATATAGTAGGATGGCATCTTAACAAAGAAAACAGATGCCTACACTGTGGCAGCAAGCTCGATATCGTCGGCTCCCTTAACCGGAAGAGCCTATCAAGTGACAGGTTCCATCCAGTCTTCGTCCCATAGAAGCAGTAAATCTAATCTATAAGGCTATGACAAGCAAGCCGAGAAAGACCAAGATCCCTGCCAGAACAGTCTTAACAGTCAATTTCTCACTGAGAACGAGAAATGATAGGATTATGACGAAAAGTAGGCTGGACCTGTCCACAGCAGCCACTTTTGAGGCGTCGCCAATCTTCAATGAAGCAAAGTACAATATCCAAGACAAGGCTCCCGCGACACCACTCAGTACTATGAACAATCCTTCCCTTTGAGTCAACGTCCACACCTGGCTTCCTTTCCCAGTGAACAAGACCACAGACAGCATGAAGACCATCATCACAAGCGTTCTGGCAGCAGTTGCTAAGGTCGAGTCGACATTCTGCAGGCCCATCTTCGCAAAGATGGCGGCGAGCGCGGCAAAGAACGCATCCAGCAAAGCAAGGATCAGCCAACTTGAATCCAATTTCATATCAGCCCAACCACTTGCGGCGCGTTTGAGCCTTAAAACCTTTTATAAGAGTTGACTACGAACTTCATGGAAACGGATGGCATACAACCAAGTGACTGTCGAAAGAAGGATACCTTTTCGGAAGTATTCCATCGGCCTATTGGCGATAATGTTATGCACCTACTCCCAGTACGTTTTTGGAATAAGAGGACTGGTCTACGGCACCCTGGTAGTCTATGTCATACCCGCCATCATCGTCTACCTGTTGGATGGGAAGGCGATACTTTCAAAGGCCAAGAATAACCTCCGGAGCGCCTTAAGATATGGCTTCGGATATTTTGGGGTATTCTCAGCAGCCGGAATAGCGTTAGCCCTTCTTCTTCTGGCTATACTCTTTGCCTTCGACCCAAAGATCGGCGAACTCTTGAATAACCCGAACCCATTGTTTGAGATATCGCCTGACCTAGCCTGGTTCATGCTACTCTTCTCTTTTATCATCGTAGGCCCATTTGAGGAGTTCATGTTCAGAGGCTTCATATTTGGTGAACTGCAGGAAATCATGGGAGGCAGGCACTGGCTTATGCCAGCCCTCGCCTCATCATTCTTGTTCTCGATAATCCACCTATACTACCTTCTTCTGTTCGGAACGGCGTCCGTTATCCAATTCGCTCAGATCATCATGTTCGGTCTTGGAATGTGCGGCGCCTACTACAAGTCCGCGGGAAACCTTATCGTGCCAGCCTTCATTCATGGAGCCTTTGATGCAACCAGCTTCCTTGTCGTAGCCATACCACAGAATCCTTTCTTGGGACTTCAGTTGAAGATAGTACTCATTTTGATAGGTATATTTGTGGGTATCTCTAAAGTCGTAGGTAGATAATGGCACTTGATCTGCGATCTGTATTGGAGCCCTAATCGACTATCTCGCCCGTATTCGAGGTTGGCTTGTATCCCTTGAAATTCGATTCAAGAAGATCGTGAAACTCCTTCGACTTCAAGACTTCGATGAATTCCCGTACTGCAGGCTTGTTCAAGCGTTCACTTAATACTACAAAATCGTATTCTTCTTCGGTTAGAGGGATGAAGCCTAAGCCGTATTTCTCCGAATAGAACTCTAAGCCTATTCCCGCGTCAGCTCTTCCCTGGGCAACAGAGAGGGCTACAGCAGAATGCGTCTTCGCCTCATACGTGTACCCTTCAATCTGCTCCGTCATCTTGACAAAGTCTTCTCCCCTTTCTTTAGCGATCTTCCTCAGGCTGTAGTCGAGGAAAGTTCTTGTCCCAGACCCCTTGTTTCTGTTTATGAATCGAACCCCTCTTTCCAGCAGGCTTTCAATGCCTTGAATATTCATTGGATTCTCCTTCAAAGTGATTATCCCCTGCCTACGTCTGTACCCTTTGACTACGACAGCGATCCCCTTCAGATGATGCTTTCTCAAGAATGGGACATTATAGGTCAAAGTTTCTTCGTCGAGCAGGTGTGTTCCGGCAACATCCGCCTCCTTCCTGGCTATCGCCCGCCATCCGGCAAGTGAACCCAAGTTCACAACCTTCGAATCATATCTTGTTTCAAGACAGTCTAGGATAAGTTCGACAGCTGGACAGTGGCTGCCGATTATGTTGAGGTCCGCGATCTTCAGCTGGTCTGAGAACAGCCTTATCTCCACCTTTTCGTCTTCTTCCAAGAACTCTATACGCTCAGGTATGTCTATGAACCCGTCGCTGTAGTTTAGAGAGGACACCGAACCCGATCCCCCCAACATAGGGTAGGCTACATTTTCTATTCCATCGTTTACGACACTTACGGGAAGAAGGGTTCTCCTCCCTTTCCCGACGGTGACCTTGAATGGAATTCTGGCTGTGACACTTTTATCAGTCACATTACGGTATCCGGCCATCCTGTTCAGAATCGGTTTGACGAGCACAGAGAAGACCATCATCGCAGAAACTGGGAATCCAGGCAGCCCAAACAGAAGCTTGCCTTCGGCAACCGCAGCGATGGTCGGTTTGCCTGGCTTGATCTTCAGACCATGCACCACGATCCCAGGCCTTCCGATGCTGTCGAAGACCCGGTACATCATGTCACCTAAACCCGCTGATGTGCTGCCAGAGGTTATCACCATGTCATAGCTCTGTAGCGCATTTGCGATGGCGTCATACATTTCCTCGTATATGTCAGGCAGTATCCCCAAGTAGGAAGGTTTACCACCACATTCCATTATCATCGAATATAGTGCTGGCCCATTTGCGTCGTAGACCTTCCCTGGCATAAGGCGTCCACCCGGCGAAACTATCTCGTTGCCTGACGAAAACAGGCCAACGGTTGGTCTGGCGTAGACTCGTACCTTCTCTAAGCCCACGGCTGCAAGAGAAGCCACCTCCCTTGATGAGATCCTGGAGCCTTTTCTCAGAAAAAGGTCTCCTAAAACATAGTCTGAGCCAGCCTCGGCTATGTTTTCGCCGTGAACGACCGGCCTGTATACATAAACAGATCCACCTAACTCCCTCGTGTACTCTATCATCACCACCGAATCCGCTCCTCGAGGCAATGGGGCGCCCGTCGCTATTCGCATGCACTCTCCACGACCTATTCCACGCTCTGGCCTCTTACCTACCTCAGAAAATCCTACAACTTTCAAGGCTGCCGGCCTATCTTCTTCAGCTCCTGACACATCTGCCGCAGAAACCGCGTAACCGTCAACTTCTGATCTGTCGAAGGGAGGACAGTCTATTGGCGAAAAGACCTCTTCTGAAAGCACACGCCCCAGACTTTGTGAGAGGTCTACATCTTCAACGCCAACAGGTTCAATGCTAACAGACGACTCTATCAGCTTCAAGGCCTCTTCCACAGAGACAAGATTATGGAAGATCTTCGGCATAACCTTTCACCTAGAGTGGATGAAAAAGGCGCACTTCCACCTCTTCGCCTTCATCGTAGCCTTCCAACCCTTCCTCTATCACCAATAATCCGTTCCCCTTTGTCAAAGTCGAAAGAAGACCTGAACCAGTAAGCCTTAATGGATCAACAACATATCGGCCATCTGCCCCCTGCACCACATTCACCCTCACATAGGCTTTGACACCAACAGGCTTCGCCAAACGCCTCAAAAGGCGACCTCGAACGGTCGGAGGACAAAGGGACCTTGAACCTCTAAGGAAGTCTATCGCAGGCTTAACAAAGACTTCGAAGCCCGTGAAAGCGGCGACAGGATAGCCTGAAAGCATGAACACAGGCCTGTGACCGATAAGTGCGAGACCTGTCGGTCTGCCAGGCCTCATCCTAACACCATGAAAGAGCAAAGTTGAGCCCTCTATCGACTTAACTGCTTCAACAACCAAGTCGGTGACGCCGACGCTTGTTCCACCCGTGGTCAAGATCACATCAACCTTTGGGAGAGCCCCTAGAATGCTACATTTGATTGCGTCGACATCGTCAGGAAAAGTGCCAAGGTCAACCGGCTCACAGAACTCCTCGAGAAGAAGAGATATGAGCAGCGGCTTCGTAGTGTTCACGATCGCCTTCTCCGACGATGACTTTGGCTCCTTCAACTCGCTTCCCGTAGAGAGGACTCCCACACGTAGACTTCTGAAGACCTTGAGCCTATCGATGCCGGCCGAGAGAAGGGCTGCCAAATGCCATGGCCTAATCAAGACATTCTTCTCGACGATTACGTCACCCTCTTTGAAGTCTTCGCCTCTGCGAGATATATTCTGTCCGAGAAAGGCAGGGCGATATATGAGAACCGAGGAACCTTCTCTCTTTGCGTCCTCGGCCATCACTACCGCATCACAGCCTTGTGGTATAGGCGCTCCCGTGTATACGACCGCAGCCTCCCCCTCTGACAGAGGTTTAACCTCTGACGGGAGACTGCTTGCAAAGACCTCTTGAACAATCTTCAGCTCAGAAGGATTCGTAATGGAACTGCTTATGACATCCCTTAGGATTACAGCATAGCCGTCGACAGCGCTTCTGTCAAATGGGGGACAGTCTTGTCTTGAGATACTGTCTTCAGCGGCGAAACTGTGCAAGGACTCTATCGTGTCAACTTCGAGCATGCTCAAGGCTGCTCTTGGAAGCATCCGGAACATTACGTCAAGCGATTCTTCAACGCCAGAAAGCACCTTGAAAATCCTTATCCTAGATTGCATGTCTTCTGTACTGCTGCTCAAGCTTTTCTATACACCACATCTGTTATGTTTTCAATCCACTTATGTTTATACCCCACATTTTATCTCTGATACCACCCTTCGGATGACTTCCAACGCTTCATACACATCATCCTTTCCAATTCCTCGATGTGTCACCATCCGAATATCACTTTCACTGAATGGGAGAGAGAGAACCCCCCACTTGCCAAGCAGCTCCACAAACTCTCCAGCGGTAACACCTAACCCGCTCACGTCAAATTTAACCATGTTAGTTTGCACATTCTCCAAGCTGATCTTTATCCCCTCCACCTCAGACAATCCTTCAGCAAGCAATCTGGCGTTTCTATGATCTTCCTCCAGCCTATCGATCATCTTCTCAAGGGCTACTATGCCTGGGGCAGCTATGATGCCTGCCTGGCGCATCCCTCCCCCCAACATCTTCCTTATCCGTCTAGCCTTCTCTATGAAGTCATGATCTCCGACAACCAACGAGCCCACCGGACAGCTCAGTCCTTTAGAAAGGCAGAACATCAGATTATCGACAGGCCTCGTCAAGTTCTTGACGTCTGTCCTCAAGGCCACCGCGGCGTTAAATATTCTTGCACCATCCATGTAGAGCTTTAGGCCATGTGACTTGGCTACATCGCCTATTGCTCTAATCTGTTCAGGCTTGACTACGGTGCCGCCTGCTCGGTTGTGGGTGTTTTCGATAGCGATAAGAGTGGTTTCAGGCAAGTGAATGTCCTTCGGCCTTATCGCTGCCTCGACATCCCTCGGATCCATAACACCCATGTTTCCTCTCACCGTCACTGGCACCAGGCCGCCTATGGCCGAAAGCCCTCCGACTTCATAGTAGAAGACATGGGATTCTGCCTCCAATATTACAGCATCCCCCCTCTTGGTGTTACTCATCAAAGAGACAAGGTTGGCTTGAGTCCCGCTTGTAACCAGCAGCGCCGCCTCTTTCCCCATCTTATCAGCAGCCATCTTCTCCAACCTGTTGACGGTTGGATCTTCACCGAACACGTCATCTCCCAGCTCAGCATGCCTGATCGCCTCAAGCATTTCGTCCGTTGGAATGGTTACAGTGTCACTTCTCAAGTCTATCATATTCTTTCCCATCGACATCTCTAAAGTATGTGCCACATATAGCCTAATTATTAATGTTACCGCTATTCGGATAGCAAAATTTTACAGCCATCTGTTCCACTTCACTCTTGGAGGCTTCATTTTGCTTGCTTGTTCTTATATTATTGGAAAGGTTGTTCAGTCCCGGACTGCTTATTGTTCAGTCCGGGACTGCTTATTATGTCATCATACTTCGACAAGCTTTTCTAATTATAGTGTCATCATACTTAGGTCAGATAAGGTGCCATCTCATCCTCGACAAGCTTTTCTAATTTGCTTCTATTAATCTTTTCCCTAGAAGAGTCAAAGAATAGATCCATTGTGAAGATGAAGTCGATTTTGTTATGCGCATTTTAACTTTTCTTCTCAAAAGCAAAAGCCCAAACGCTGCTGCGAAACCTACAAGAGCCATACCTCTTGCATTAAATTCCTGCAATAAAGATAAGAAAATAAGAAAGGAGAGTGCACCGCTGGCAACAGCCAAACGATTAAGATCCGAAATAGGGTTATTCCAGTCAAATCTTCTAAGAAACTTAAACAAGCCAAAAACCAGCACTATACCTAAAATCATTAGGACAACTGGATAGCTAACAATGTGTGGTCCAGCCCAAAAAAGTAAGAAAAAGCATGTACTACCAATCAAACCTACACTAAATAGCAATCTAGGATCACCATTTCTCTTATGTGTCTTATCCTTTTCAGCTGGAAGTTCATAGGCCAAATATATAAAAAGGCTCATTACTAAAAAGGCTGTTACATTACTAAAAAGGCTGTTAAATAGTATGTTAAAGGAGGAATATAGTTTGTCAGGAAGGATCCTATGATAGTGTCGAAAGCTAAGATAGCTGCCAAAAGCTTTAAAGTCTTCTTTCAGGATAAGCAAGTTCGACTAGAATTATGGGAATGCTTATGCTAAAAATTGAATGATAAATTGTAAGCATTTCAGCCCAAACCCAATTTACACCTAACCACCTACCATAAACGCCTAATATTCCCAAATCAACCCAGTTAGGGTCAAAAAAGCTCTTAACAACTAAACCTTCCTCTAGAATTCCGTAGGCAGCACCCAACAATACAACAGCTCTAAAATCTTTCCTCCAAGAAACTTTCAACTCATGAACCACGATCGCGCCACCACCGTATAATGAAGAGAGGAACAATAAGGAGAAGGGATTAAAAAATTCCAGAGGAGGAGAAGATCCAGAAAGTAGCTCGCCTACAGCAGGAGCAAGAAAAAATAAAACCAAGGCTGGCGAAATATTAACTCTTTTCAAACTATGCTCCATTAACCCATTGTTCTTATTAAATTTTTAGTACCTTAAAGTATTTTATAAGTGTATGCTTTTAATTTTAAGCCCTATTTTTAATACGCTGGGATATGCTACAGCCCAGCACAAGAACATCACCCTGATTAATGGCGACCAGCACCCTAAAGACCTACCCGGCGTGGAAACAATTTGACATCACGCTGAGTTATAATATTCGTGAGTGTTGACTCCAAGATCGAGCAGGATGCCCATAATCAAGCCTCGTAAGAACCTAGGCATTTGACAATTCATGATGGCGATGAGCCTAGTGCCCATGATTGGCAAGAAGCTCCTTCTTAACCATTCTCACTGTGTGTATAATGTTATGGGCAACTCCTTGCAGGCGTCGATCATCATCTTGCAGGCAGAAAGCATCCATAGCACTTCGTCCCTCGAAACCGGCTGATCCAAGATAGAGCGAAGCCGGATAGAGTTCATATGTTGAGCTGGCTCGACAAAGGAGACCTTAACACCCTTACTGAGGATGATAAAGGACATGTCGACAACATTGACATCTTGGGGAAGAGAAACATGTAGGTAGTTCAAGATTTTCGCCAGAAGATCCTTTACGGCTAAATGGCAGTTTGCTATCGCACCCTTGTAGTCCATGTTATCGAAGCTGCTCTTCGCCTGATTATATGACAGGATTGAGTCGCTGACGTCGATTGTGATAAAATACTCCTTCAGAGGAGAAGCGGGCTCTTGCCTTGGAGGCTGGTAGAGGACCATCTTCTTCGCAACGTTGTAGGTTACTGCTACCGCTACCATCACCCCGAACGAGACCATAGCCCAAATGAGTATCGCTATAAAGTCTATTTCGAACACTTTTCTGGTCAACAGATAGACGGATGCGATGCTAAAAAACTTTTATATTATAATGTGTGGAAAAGCATACGGCGTCGATGAAGAATCAGAGTTATTGAAGACAGTAATGATCGTAAGGCATTTGTCCGAGACGCCAGCCGTCAGATTCTTCCGAGAACTATATCCCATAAGATCTCGATGTCCTTTAGGCACGCCTCTTCCGAATCCATGGGAGTCTCCATTATTATAGGCAGATCTCTGACCTCCTTCCTTGAAAGGAAGGATCTGAAACCCTCCAAGCCGATCTTTCCGAATCCGATATGCTCGTGCCTGTCGAGATGGCAGTTCAGATCCCCCTTTGAATCGTTTGCATGAATCATCTTCAGACAGCTGAGACCGATTATCTCGTCGAAGGCTTCCATGAACGAGTCCACGCTATCTTTTGAACGTATGTCGTAGCCTGCTGCGAATCCATGACATGTGTCATAGCATATGCCCACCCTTTTCTTTTCCTTCACCATCTCAATGCACTGTTTCAGCTGTTCGAGGGAGTGGCCTACACTGTTCTTCTGTCCGGCGGTGTTTTCAAGGAGTAATACCACATTTTCACCGGAGGCTTCGAGGGCAATATTACATGCCTTGGCCACCCTCTTTATGCCCTCATCCTCCGACGTCCCCATGTGGCTGCCGAGGTGCGTCACAAGATAGGGGATTCTGAGCCTGCTGCATTTCAACATTTCTTCCGTGAGAACCTCTACGGATCTACGGTAGCCTTCGGCATCGGGTGATGCTATATTTGGAAGATATGGCATGTGGGCTATCGGAAGAAGCTTTGTCGAGTCCAGCTTCTCCAAGAAGCTAACGTAGTCGTCGTCTTCAAGCTTCTTCGTCTTCCAGCCACGTGGATTTCTCGTGAAGATCTGGAAGGCGGTGCATCCCATCGACTTCGCCCTATCAAATGATAGACTGATGCTGCCGGAGATAGATACGTGAGCACCTATAAGGGGCATTATGTCTCTTGTGGGCCTCAGAGAATATTTAAGTCTTAAAGCGCAATCCTAGAAGAACTCGCCTGCAAGCTTCATTGCCTCAACCACCCTTCCTACGCTCAAGATCAACGCCGCCGTCCTCAGATCTACGTCCTTAGACTTCGAGATATCATATACTTCAAGGAAAGCTTCACGCATCTTCTTTTCAAGCCTCTTGTTGACTTCTTCCTCTGTCCAATATAGACGTGATAGGTTCTGTACCCACTCAAAATAGCTCACGAGCACACCCCCACCATTGGCCAATATATCTGGCACCACCATAACGCCTCGATCGAAAAGGATTCTGTCAGCTTCAGGCGTAGTTGGACCATTCGCTCCTTCAACAATTATCTTAGCCTGTATCTTTCCTGCGTTTTCACTTCGGATCTGGCCTTCAAGCGCCGAAGGAATAAGAATATCACATGGCACTTCAAGCAGCTCCTCGTTTGATATCTCCTTTGTTCCCGGAAAGCCTACGACAGAGCCTGTCCTCTCTTTATGCTTGAGCACATCCAGCGGATTAAGTCCCCTCTCATTGTATATTCCACCCTTTGAGTCGCTTACGGCAACGATCTTTGCACCATATTCTCTGCCTATGATCGCCGCATTAGCTCCAACATTGCCATACCCTTGAACGGCTATGCCACGTCCAGCCAAACCCCTCCTAAACGTCTTCGCAGCCTCCTTCGCGGCGACTATGACTCCACGGGATGTGGAAGTGGCACGCCCACGTGAACCACCCAAAGATATTGGCTTACCGGTTACAACAGCTGGAACCTGGTAGCCGACCATCTTGCTGTAGGTGTCCATTATCCAGGCCATTGTCTGAGGGTCTGTGTATACATCTGGAGCTGGAATGTCCGTGTATGGCCCAATGATCGGAAATATCATGGCCGTATATTTCCTTGTCAGCCTTTCCAGCTCGGGCTTCGACATCTCCTTAGGATTACATGTGACCCCACCCTTTGCGCCACCATATGGAATGTTCAGAACTGCAGTCTTCCAGGTCATCCACATGGCCAGAGCGCGAACTTCGTTTATTTCAACAGCAGGATGATATCTTATCCCCCCTTTATAGGGCCCACGTGCGTCATTATGTTGAACTCGATAGCCTGTGAACACCCTCTGCTGGCCGTTGTCCATCTTGATTGAAAAGCTCACCTGAAGCTCCCTCTTCGGTCTACTCAGCACATCTAAGGTTGCCATATCGAGATTCAAGTGTTCTGCGGCCACTTTCAGCTGCTGTGACGCTGTCTCATATGCGCTCAACGTTTTCACTCTGCCTCGAAAATTGCTCAATCACAGGTTATAAGCCTTTCTGGCTTAACATCACATTCAAGTCAACGACTCGTCTCCAGCAGCTCCAGCAAGTTTGGGAGGTCGCTGAGGCTTTGGATCAAGTAGTCAGGCTTCTGCTCCAGCACCTTTCTAAACGGGCCATAGCCACCAGCCACGATGATGGACTTTAATCCTACTGTTCTCGAAGGTATGATATCTATCGCCCCATCGCCTACCGTAACACATTCATCAGGCTTTAGGCCGAAGAGATTCAACAGAAGACAGATTCCCTCCGGAGATGGCTTCATAGAACTCAGCTCATCGCGTGTTAACACCTTATCGAAGTACTTTCCGATATCGAACCGCTCAAGTATGAGGCCAACGGCACGTCTACCACTATTTGTGAGAAGCGCGATCTTCTTCCCTGAAATCCTGAGATACTTTAGAACGTCTAAAGCGCCCTCTCTTAAACTTGTTTCTTTTGCAGCCTCCATCTCATATCTGTCGAGGATGGCGTATGCCGATGCTTGAATCCTCTCATATGTCTTGGAATCGACAGATTTTCGGACCTTATCCAACATAGAATAGTAGCTGCAGGTCTCATTCAATCCTTCGACACCAGGAGCCACAGATCTGATCAGGCTCAAGACCTCCGCCTTTGACCTCCTGACATCCAACTTGAATTCTACCAATGTTCCATCGAGGTCGAAGAAGACCGCCTTTATCATCGACCGACATATGGAAGCATACATTAAAAGAATTTTGCGGAAAAGAAGAATAGGAGCAGACATCAGGTTTTGAATTGATTGGTCAATCTCCCGACTTAAGTCATAAAGAAGACGTCAACTTAAATGAGTCCTTAAGGCAAGCTCATGTCGGATCCGGAGAAGAAAAGGCAACCCTAAGCGAGCCTTCCACAATTCTGCCATCAGTATTTCGTAGGAAGGCATTCAGACTCTGACATAGACGTCCCCATCTTCTAAACTCACCTTGACGAACTCTTCCATTCGCCCTTCCACTTCGCCAACAAACGACTTTAGAGCGCCACAGGCTACAACAGGGACTCCTTCATAGCATTTGACATATGATGGCAATAGTGTGACAACGACCGGAATCAGGATTAGGTCCCTTGGCAGACTGCTGTCATATGCCAGCAATGATTTAGCGCGATCGATCTGCTTTCTCACGATATGTTCCAGGTTCGAGGGGCTAAGTATCTTGTGCCACTGCTTACAGTCTATGAGTAGACCGACACGCCCCCTTCTTGCGAATACATCTACTTCGATCCGTGGCTTCTTAAGCCTGTAGTTTTTGAAGGTTTTGTACCCATATGCGGCAAGTACGATGTCTACGAAGGATTCGAAATCCTGCCATCCGACAGCCTTCAACACTTCTTCGAATGATGCGCCTGCCTTTATTGCCTCGATCGCCAAGGAGACCGTTGCACCCTTAAGGCACCTGAAGCATCCTCCTTCTTCTGTGGTGCAGCCTTCTTCTTTTAGGAACTCCAAGATCTCTCGAATGGTCTGATATGGGACGCCAGTTTCAATGGAGATAGTTGGCAAGTCGACGAAGTCTCCTCTCAGATAAGGCAACACCTTGAGAAGCGTCTTAGAGTTGAAGCTCAAAATCGCCACTGCAGCTCTTTGATTCAATTAGCCTAATAATCTTTCGAGCATTCAATAAGGTAGCCACCGACAGAATATTATATGTCGGCTAGTGGAACAAGAGAATTGAAACCAGAACGAGAACCAATATGATTGCGACGATCATCGGAAACAGCACTTTGATGAAGGCGATCGTCAGAGCTAGGAAGTCCTTGTAGTCGGCTTTCACTTTCGAAGCCAACATCTCACCAAATGCTCCCTACCAAGGTCGATGTCAGGAGGCATCTTTTCCCTACATATGTCCATGACATACGGGCACCTGTCTTGGAAGGGGCATGCTTTAACTTGGTCAATTGGATTAGGCGGCTCACCCTTCAAGATTATCCTATCCCTCTTAAGTGAGGGATCAGGGACGGGAACCGCGGACATCAAAGCAATCGTGTACGGATGCTGTGGGCTATTAAAAAGATCGATCGTCGGAGAAGACTCAACCCAGACACCACGATACATCACAGTTGTGTGATGGCTGATGTACTTTATGATCGCCAAGTTGTGGGTTATCAGTAGATAAGAGTGCCCATATTTCTGTTGAAGTTCTTTGAGGAGATCGATGACCTGAGCCTGAACTGACACGTCAAGGGAGGCGGTTGGCTCGTCGAGGACGATAAATTTTGGGTCAACGCTAAGTGCTCTGGCGATCACCACCCTCTGTCTTTGGCCGCCTGAAAGCTCATGCGGGTATCTGTAAAGATGCTCTTCGCTCATGCCAACCCTTTCCATCAGTTTAACGGCCTGCTCATACTCTGAGCCCCTGTTGATCGAATGGGTTCTCATGACCTCCAGCAGCATGCTCTTCACTGTCATTCTGGGATTCATCGAAGCATAGGGGTCTTGAAATACCATCTGAACCTTCCTTCTGTAGTCCTTTAGTGCGGCTCCCTTGACTGTGGTCACATCTGATCCGTCAAAGAATATCTTACCCGAGGTAGGCTCTAGGAGCTTGACGATTATCCTACCAACTGTCGTCTTCCCACTTCCCGATTCTCCGACAAGCCCGTAGGTTTCCCCCTTCTCGACGGTGAAGGAGACATCATTTACCGCGTAGACGTAGCCTACGGTCTTTTGGAGTATGCCGCCGAGTATTGGAAAGTGTTTGACGAGACCGTCTACCTTCATTATTTCCATGATCATCACCTAACGTAAAGGTAGCATGAGACATTGACTCCATCTTCTGAGAAGTAAGGAGGCACCTTCGTCTTACACACCTCCATTGCGTGTGGGCATCTCAGGTTAAAGGGGCATCCTGTGGGGGGGTTAACGAGATCCGGTACGGTGCCTGGAATTCCAATAGGCTTGACCTCCTTGTCTGTCCTCGGCAGAGCTCTAATAAGGCCTTGAGTGTATGGATGCTTGGGTGAAATCAGAACTTTCGTCACAGGCCCGAATTCGACCACACGCCCCGCGTACATTATCGCGACCTTCTGACAGTTTTCCGCTATTATGCCTAGATCGTGGGTTATCAGGAGTACAGAGACATTTCTTTCCCTCTGGAGGTCCTTCATTATTTCTAGTACTTGAGCTTGAATCGTGACATCCAATGCCGTCGTCGCTTCATCTGCTATTATGAGCTTTGGATGGAGCGAGTATGCCATGGCCAGCAGCACTCTCTGTTTCATTCCACCACTTAGTTCATGTGGAAACATCTGCATGATTCTTTCAGGCGCGGGCATCTTAACCTTCTTCAGCATTTCAACAGCCTTCTCGAAAGCGATCTTCTCCCTCTCCGTCTTGCTCTTTCCCGCGACTTCTGGGTCATGTTGGGCAAGAATATCTATAAACTGCCTCTCGATCTTGAAGACTGGATTAAGATATGTGTGTGGATCTTGGAATATCGTGGCCATCTTCTTTCCCCTGATCAGCCTCATTTCTTCTTCTGTTAAGTCGAGAAGGTTGACTCCGTCAAAGACGACCTTGCCTGAAACGATTCTGGCATTTGATGGGAGAAGCCTTTGGATTGAGAAGGCTGTCACAGACTTTCCACTTCCAGTTTCACCAGCCAAACCCAAGACTTCGCCGTAGTCGAGATCGAAGGTGACCCCATTCAGAGCATGCACGGTGCCTCTGTAGGTGTAGAATTCGACGACAAGATCTTGGACTCTGAGGAGCATGATGTCACCTCCTTAGCCTCGGATCTAGAACGTCTCTGAGGCCGTCTCCGACGAGGTTGAAGCCTAGGCTTGCAAAAAGTATGGCCAAGCCTGGGAAGAAGATGATCCATGGCGCCTGCAGAAGATAGGTTGCACCTCTAGATGCCAGCGACCCCCATTCGGGCTCGAAGGGTGAAGGGCCTAGCCCTATGAAGCTGAGGCCTGCCGCTGTCAATATTACGCCACCCATGTCCATTGTCATGATCACCAACATCGGATAGATCGCGTTTGGCAGAATATGCTTAAACATGATCCTCCAGCTTGGGATATTAAGTATCTTTGCTGCTGAAACATATGGTTTCTCACGTTCAGAAACATATTGGCCTCTCATTATCCTTGCATACCCTGACCACCAGACAACTATTAATGCGAGCATTAGGTTCGTGAACGACCTGCCTAAGACTGTCGCTATAGCCATCGCGAGCACCAGACCTGGAAAGGCCAGAAATATGTCTGTTATTCTCATGATAGCTTCATCTATCAATCCGCCGAAGTAGCCGGACACCGAGCCGACGACTATTCCTATCACGATAGAAACGCTTATGACAGAGAATGCAACCGCCAAGTCGTATTTGGCGGCAAGCACGACCATTGTGACTATGTCTCTTCCGTTATCGTCTGTGCCGAATGGATGCTGCCAAGAGGGAGGCTTATTTGCGTTGGGATAGTCGACGACCTTCGCTACACCAGGATCCACGATGAAGTCTCCGAAGATTGCCAGAAACAGGAAGAAGCCAACAAGCACAAATCCTGCGACAACGAGCTTGTTTCTTCTGATCAAGGAAAGTGCGTATCTGACATCCATCCAGAACATGCTCGTCTGCTTCTTGTTCATGGCATCGCCTCAGTATCTGATCCTTGGGTCAAGCTTTGCGTAAAGGAGGTCGACAACCAAGTTTATGATCACATAGATGAATGAAGCCAATACGGTAAAGGCGAGAATTGTGTAGGAATCGTTTGAAGATATGGCAAAGACGGTCAGCTGCCCCATCCCCGGAAACGCGAATATCGTCTCAGTGATCAGCGCCCCACCGAGCAGGCCTCCGAACATTAGACCGCTCACCGTCGTTACTGGGATCAACGCATTCTTAAGTGCGTACTTATATATGACGACTCTTTCTGACAGGCCATACGCTCGCGCCGTCGATATGTAGTCTTGTCTCATGACTTCAAGCATACTGGACCTAGCCACCCTTGTGATCTGTCCCACGCTTAGGAAGGCCAAGGTTATGGAAGGCAGTATCAGATGTATGAAGGTATCGGCAGCCATAACCAGGTTTCCCTGTATCAGGCAGTCAAAGATCACAAAGCCTGTGTACCTTGTAAACGGATAAGACTGTGCGAGGATCGGGTCGAATCTGCCACTTGATGGAAGACTTGGTAGACCATTGACTTTAGGCAGATAAGACAGCGAATACTGGAGGGTGAGAGCCAGCCAAAAGACCGGTATCGATATTCCGGTTAGAGCAATTATCCTTATAATGTGGTCGATGGCCTTATTATTCTTTAGCGCGCTCAGGATCCCCAGAGGCACACCTAATGCTATCGTGATAAGGAAGGCTGCGATGGCCAATTCGGCTGTTGCAGGAAACCTGTACCATAGGGCTTCTATTACAGGCATGTGAGCCACCCTAGACCAGCCCCAATTCAATGTTACGAGGTCTTCTAGGTATATGGTGTATTGTACAAAGAAAGGTTTATCGAGCCCAAGCCTTTTCTCGATTATCGGGATGGCTTCAGGCCGAGTTCTCTCTGTAACGTAAGCTCCAAGCGGGTTCAAGACCACTCTAGACAAATAGAAAGTGAAAACGGTCACACCTAACAATACAAATATCAATAGGAATAATCGTCTTATCGAATATTCATAAAGCCTCAAGACGATTCACCTAAAAAAGAAGAGGAGAGGGCGTATCACCCTTTAGACAAGTAGGCGAAGAGGTAGGTAGTACTGCTGTATGCTGGATTATAGAACCAGCCCTGCACCCAGGTTCTCATACAAGGGGCGGCTAATGGTTGGTCAAGCCAGACGTAGGCACAGTCGTCATTTATCTTTGTGACAATCTGGTCCAACATCACCTGTCTCTTGGCTGGGTCAGCTTCTTTGGCCTGCGCCTCAATCAGTGCATCCACTTCAGCGTTCTTGTAGCTCATGATTATAGGAAATGTTCCCTTTTCTGAGTGCCCGAAAGGTATGATATAGTCGTCAGGGTCCACGTAGTCAGGCGCCCAACCTACAACAAAGAATGGAAGCGCTCGAGCTCTCTGCTTTGCAAGGAAGGCTGGCCAGTCAAGAGGCACGACCTGTATCGTCAGACCTACATTAAGTCCGTTGATTGCACTGGCAATAAGCAGCGAAGCCTTTTCTCTTGCGAGGTTGCCTGTGTTATAGTATAGGGTAAGAGACTTGGGGTTTTCTGGGCTGAAGCCTAGGTCTTTGCCCGCTTCCAGAAGTAAGGCTTTCGCCTTCGTCAAGTTGTATTCCTGTCTAGGTATATTTGGATTGTAGCCGAACATTCCCTCAGGAATTGGACCATTGGGCTTGGTTGCGAAGTTCTTTAGGACATCTCTCAGATAAGTTTGTGTGTCGAATGCCAAAGCAAATGCCCTCCTGACCCTGACATCTGCAAAGGGCTGGAATGCAACAGGCTGTTTAGTTATTTCATCTTTGATCTTCTGGTTGAACATTATGGCGTCGATGGTCAAGGTTGGATATGGACCTGGAATCTTTATCTTGTCAGCAAGCTCAGGCTTCACGACTATCTTCCTTTCGTTCAACCATACAGACATGTCCATGACCTGGTCTCTGATCACAATCGGTATGTATGCTACGTCCGCATCTCCCTTCAGAAGGTCGAGAAGTCTCGTGTTCGCATCCGCTACCCCTCTGATAATTATGGTCTTAAGCTTCGGCTTAAGGTCTCCCTTCGGCCCACCCCAGTAGTTGTCGTTCCTGACAAGCGTTATCACGTTCGGCTCCCATGACTGAAGCATGTAGGGGCCTGTGCCCGCGTTCGCGTGCCTATCCATCCATTCATTGTGTTCTCCTATCTTTATTCCGCCGTGTGCTTCAACATACGATGGAGAGACTATCGACGATACAGAGTATGCTAGGACCGAAAGCCAGGGAGCGTATGGGTAGTCTAGGTTGAACCTCACCGTGTAGTCGTCGAGGACTTCTATCGGCTTGCTCTTGAGCCATCCCGCGACATCAGCCTGAGTTGCGTTCTCTTGTATAGCGTACATCAGCTCTTCAGCGCCTCTCAATGGCCCCAGCATCCATGCAGGCCCATTTGGATCAGCTATCAGTATCGCTCTCACAATGGAGTAGTTGACGGCTTTTGCGTTGAAGACTGTCCCATCATGGAACTTTATTCCTGTCCTAAGTTTGAAGGTGTAGCTCAGGCCATCCGGTGATATTGTATAGCTTTCAGCAAGCCAAGGCACCACCTTCGAGGCGTCTGTTCCCTCATACCACATCAGGGTTTCGTAGCAGTTCTGTATCACTTCTCCACCAGCTGACTCATAGTCAACCGCTGGGTCGAGGTAATCGGGTTCGCCTATGGTTTCTTCGACAAATGTGTCCGGGTTCTGAGGCTTAATCGTGGTCGTAGTAGTAGTGGCGGATGTTGTAGTTATGATCGTCGTCGTAGCCGACGTCGTAGTCGTAGCAGTTGTCGTAGCAGTGGTAGTGGCAGTAGTCGTTGCAGTAGTAGTTGAACCGGTCGTCGTCGTTACAGTCACAGTCGGAGCAGGCGGCTGCATCAGTACAGCCACCGCCCCAACTATAACCACGAGAACGACTATCGCTATTGCTGTGATTGTTCTTGATATTCCTCTCATGTTTTATACTCCTTATCTTTGGTATTCGACGACTCACCGTATATAAACATTCTGGCAGAGCCGCAGATTTCCGTCCTAGCCAGAGCATCGGACGCCCCAATACGTACCAGTCCCGCATTTTTTTGAAAGAAAATCGATGGCCTTCCCTTTGCATATTGTGGATGCAAGTCGGAGCTTCTCTCAAATAAGATGTGGCTAGACCTGGAGTAGATACTGATGGACACACATCAGAAATACGAGAGAAACCCATTTCTCATGTCGATATCGCGGAAGTCTTGAAAGACTTCGGCCCAAACCAGACTGGAGAGACAGAATCCAACTACCTTGATCTGAAACAACGTTTATTAGATCGAATTATGGGGGAACAAAGCATGCCCTCATCTCCTGCAAAACTTTCATGCAGTCTTCGACGCTTTGAGAAGAAAGCTGCCAGCGGATTCCTTTCGACAGTGAACGCGGAAAGGAGAAAATATTTTAGTTCAAGCGCTTTGAAAATGGGATGGTAACCTTGGACGTGAAAGGCTTCTGGAGATGGGGAACAAAGAAGCTAATTGTTCTAATGATAATTAGCGTCGTCCTATTAGCTTGCACGTTGTTGCCCTTTCTCCCATGGGCAGTGGAGGAGGTGTCGTCTAGGACCATAAAGGAGCAGCTTATACCAATCTTTGCAAACAGCGGATTCGAGGACGTTCAGGGTGACAGGGTCAACGATTGGAGCCTCGGTAATGGGTCGAAGGTCAGTAGGATCGGAGGCTATGAGGGTAACAATGCAATCAACATGACGCCCTCAACCCCCCTTATGGTCCCTCAGATCGTGTACACGGGAAAGAATGCTACAACCAGCTACATTGTGGGGGG